>Ga0207151_1060_pt1 | contig 26122 bp, 24 predicted proteins | sample Alteio_BWMinHeat_29_FD_153523 | JGI IMG/M metagenome (GOLD analysis project Ga0207151, IMG submission 153523) | Enriched cells from forest soil in Barre Woods Harvard Forest LTER site, Petersham, Massachusetts, United States -... | ecosystem: Environmental > Terrestrial > Soil > Temperate forest >... | reverse complement strand
TGGCAATAGGTCGATATCCTCTTCTACAACAGCATGGAGGCGATCCTGAAAACGGCTTGATGATTCATTCGTTATTTGATCAATTGCAAAAAAAACAAGTAGAGGACCCACAATACCTCGTAGGGCTATTGAAAAAATACTTTTTGGAAAATCCGCACTTTGTGCAGATCACGATGCTCCCCAGCAAGGAGCTTGCCGCAAAAGAAAAAAATGAAGAGCTCCAAGCTCTAGAACAGATGAAAAAAAGTCTCACGGCCGGTCAAGTGAAGCACATTCTAGATCAGTCTGAGGAACTTGCGGCATTCCAAAAGAAACAGCAAGAAGAGGATATCGACCTATTGCCAAAAATCAAGCTGGATGAAGTCCCTACAAGTTCCATAGAATATCCTTTGCACATAGGTAACAGCCATTCTTTTAAAACTTATCATCATGATTGTTTCACAAATAATATCATCTATGCAGACCTATTTTTTGGCCTTCCAGATATACCTAAAGAAGATTTGATGCACTTGCGTCTCTTCACGCTGTTCCTTCCGCAAGTCGGCGCAGGAGGCAGAAACTACTTAGAGAATTTGGATTTTATCCAAGCTCATACCGGGGGCATCGGCGCCGGACTAGCCCTCCACACACAGGTGACAGACCATAATCAGTTTCATCCTGCACTACACATTCGAGGAAAAGCTCTATACAGGGAAGCGAAACCTCTGTTCTTGCTGCTTAAGGATGTTATTAATAGTCTGGATTTCAAAGATTTAGATCGGCTAAAAGAGATCCTTCTTAAGCAATACACTTCCATGCATAGCACTCTCACACAAAACGCCATGCGCTATGCATCCACCCTTGCTGCAAGCACTCTAGACACCCCTTCATGGCTGACAAATCTATGGTACGGCCTCGATTTTTATCGTTATCTGAGAAATGTTGTGGCTAACCTCGATGCAGAGATCAACACAATTTCTCACAAAATGGAAGAACTTAGAAATACCCTATTTTCGGCCGCCAAGCCGGATCTGGTTTTAGCCTGTTCCAAAGAGATGTATGAAGTGTTGCGCGATCAAGAGTTTTATGGCCTGACGAAACACTCCATTCAAGAAAAAAGCCCTTGGAAACTGACTACACATGCTCATGTCCCTACTTATCACTCTTTTTTGGTAGCCACCCCTGTTGCCTTTATTAGCCATGTGATTAAAACTGTCCCCTACGTTCACCCTGATGCTCCGGCCTTGATGATAGCCGCTTGTCTTTTTGAAAATATTGTTTTGCATACAAAAATCCGCGAACAGGGCGGGGCCTATGGTGGCGGCGCTTCTTTCAATAGTTTGTCGGGGAATTTTAGTTTTTACGCCTATCGCGATCCCAATATTCTGTTCACTTTGAAGGCTTTTGATGAGGCTATTGAAGAAATCATCAAGGTGCACTTCGAAGAGTCCGATCTCGAAGAGGCAAAACTAGAGGTCTTTCAGAGCCTTGACAGCCCTGTTTCTCCCGGAAACCGTGCCGAGTTAGCCTATACTCGTCTGAAGGAAGGGAAGACACCGGCTATAAGGCAAGCGTTTAGATCTAAACTACTTAACATCAGCAGGGAAGAGATCATTAATGCCGTGAAGAAGTATATTCAGTCCCATCGGGGCAATACCGTCGTATTTTCCGGTAAGGAATTGCTTGAACGGGAAAACGCAGAACTCGAAAAAGAAAAAATGTGCCCATTTCCGATAGAAGCTATTTGATATTATTTGGGATAACTGTTAGATTATTGCTAAAAGAACAACCAAGGAGATTTTATGGCAATAGCCAGCGTATTTAGAACTTTAGCACCAATTGCATTACAAACCGGCGGTCATTATTTAGGAGCTGTTTCATTAGTCGGTTCATTAGTTGAGCATATTGCTCCAGCGGGCACAAACACTAGTCTACAAATCAAAGTAGCCAGACTCGTTGCTTCATCCTTCATCACAGCTACAGCTTTAGCTCCCTTTGCTTCTGCACCAGTAGCTATTGGTTGCGCGACTGTGATCACATTGGTTCCATTTCTTTATCATGTCGCTCGTAAAAATGAAAAAAAAGATAATGAGATAGCAAAAATCTTGCTCAATTTAAAACTACCTACAGAGTACGCAATTCTCTACTCAAAAGTGGCGCTTGTCGCTTGGGCCATAATTGCTATCTACCCCTTAAGCGTTCCTGGAGCCGTAGCATTAGGTATTGCAGGCGCCGTGCAATTTCTGGATGACAATATGAAGAGACTTCCTAAAGGCACTCTTATAATTCCTGTAAGGTTCAAATGGATCAATTTCAATGTTGAAGTTTAAACTTTAACAATCAGGGCGGTGACGGTCTTATCATTGCCGCCCATACTTATCATCATTCCTACATTCTTTTTAATATCGATTTGGTTGGCTGCCTTTCCAGTCAACTGATGAAGCAGATCAACCATTTGTCTTACTCCGCTTGCGCCTGTGGGGTGTCCAAAGCCTCCAAGTCCTCCTGACAAGTTAGTAGGGATGCTGCCGGTCGGCAAACTTTGCCCTTCAATAATAAACTGCGCCCCTTTTCCTGGAGTTGCGAAGCCGATCGCTTCAAAAGCGAGCAGCGCATTGATGGTGAAGCAATCGTGAATCTCAAGCAATCCAAGATCTTCTTTACCTATGCCAGCACTTTCAAAAGCCTTTTGTACCGCTACCACTGTCGTGGAGAGCGTGGTTTCATCTTCAGGCGGTATGGTGATGTCTCCCTCCGCTTCTCCTATTCCCACAATTTCAACCACCTCCGATCGCTTCAGACCGGACTTTAACAAACCTTCTTCCGAAAGGAGAATTAAGGAGGAAGCTCCATCGGTCACTTTGGAGCAGTCGTAAGGGTTGAGATAAGGGACAAATATTTCCGGTTTTGGTTTGGTCATCCCTAAAGCAAACAGATCGGGAGATTGATTGTGAAATTCTTGCGCTTTCGGATTTTTGCGCGCATTCAGAATGCACTGCTCATACCATCTTGCCATGCCTTGGCGCGCGAGCTCATATCCATACTTCTGATAATAGGCGCCTGCGCGCTTCGCAAATAAACCCGGAAAAAAATGCGCATCCCCGGCTTTTCTTTCTTTGCTGTAGTGACCCGCACCTGCCAACACATCCGCTCCATATACTGCCTTAACCGTGTTTTGCATTTCGAAACCGCACACAAAGACCACATCTGCCGTTTCAGCAAGGATGCTGCGCAGGCCCGTAGCGATCGTTCTGCCACCGGTGCCACAAGCCCCTTCGATGCCCGTACAAGGCTTGTAGAGAAGCTCAGGAATCATAAAAGGCAAAAAACCCGGCAAGTTGGCTTGTTTTAGAAATCGTCCCGACATAAAGCTGCCGATAAAGCCTTCTTCGATAATGCCTTTGTTGGGCAGTTGCTGATACGAACCCTCAGACGTTTCTTTTAAATACTCCTCGAAAGGACGCATCGGCTTAGAAGGGTCGAACTCTTTTCGTCCTGATCCAAAGTAGGTGGTATTATAGCCTGCAGCCACATAGATCTTCTTTCTCAATTTATACATACAGATGCTGAAATCCTTTTTTGAGTACTGTGTGGACATCTTCCAAGGAGTTGGCTACGCCAGATTGGACAAGGTATTGAGAAATGCAGCGAGATTCTTCCAAACATTGAGAGGCTAATTTTCCTGCTCTGGACGTGCATTGGGCAAGGAGATCCAAGTGCTCTTGAATGATTTTTTCGCGATTGGGATTCTCTTTGAGATCTTTCCAGGAAGGGATTTTGTCCATCTCTACTAGAAATTCATCCGCTTTGCCTTGAGTGAAATGACTCATCTGCCTCAATGGCGGGTTTTTGAATTCCGGGTCCGGAAGATATTTCCGCATGATCTCCATGATGTGAGCGCACACATCAATTCCCACAAATTCCCTCAGATCGAAAATGCCCATGGGCCGCAGAAGATAGGATTTGTAAAGAGCGTTTACGATGAAGGCTGCAGTGTCAAGAGGATACTCCTTGGATAGCTCTTGAGCCATTTTACATGCAAACAGTAGTTCACGCATAAAGTGGCCATTGCCGATGAAACCTGCAACATCATTGGCATGTACGACCGTTTTATTGAGACGCTTTGCCAGCTCCAATGCCATTTCGCAAAGAGGCTTTTCAGTGTTCTCAGGAGCAACAAATTCAAGAAGAGGCTGCGTGGGCGGTGGATTGTAAAAGTGAAAACCGACGATACGATTGTGTAATTTTCCTTCTTTGTTCAACACAGCAATAGGAATGGCTGAGGTGTTTGAAAAAAAGTAGGCATTTTGGTTGCCCTGCAAAGCCCGAAATAGTTTTGTTTTTTCGGAAACATCTTCGAGGATTGCTTCAAAAATGAGAGAGTAGCTCTTTGCCTTTTCCGGATCTGTTTCGATAAAGACGCAATCTTGCGCACCTTCCACAAATGCGCGAATGATCTCTTCGTTGCTGACCAGCTGGCTATTTTTTGCGTAGTAACTGCGCAGCAAATTAATACTTTTTTCGGCATACCTTAAAAGGTGCTGTCGCAGGTATTTGCGCAATTCAAACAGAGCTTTTTCGTTGGTATCGACAAGCAGCAAACGATACTCTCCGCTACCCACAGCCCCCAGATTCTCAGCCTCACAACGGGCAATTTCTTGGAGCAGCAAAAGAGAGATGCCCCTGCCCATTTTTCCGGCGGCCCCGATCACGGCCGTGCGCTTCAATCTTTTGTCGAGAGACATATTTTCTGTTCTTGTTTGTAATAGTTTAAAATTCTATAGAGCTCCTCGCGAGTCTGCATGCTATCTAAGAGTAGTTTTTGAGTCCCCTTTTGACGAATCACTTGTAAAGCAGATTGAGCCGCATGGTTCATGACGCGGGCTACGGTCAAAGGATAAAGAACCACATCTATACCGACTTTAGCAAGCTCCTGAACCGTGCAGAGAGGTGTTTGGCCGAATTCGGTCATGTTTGCCAATACCGGGATGGTCAAAGCGCGTTTAATCTCCTGATACTGCTCCAGGGAACGCACCGCTTCAGGGAAGAAAATATCCGCCCCTGCATTCTGATAAGCAATTCCGCGCTCTATCAAGTCAGTACCATCGGCACGGGCTACGATTACAAAATTTGGGTCCGAGCGAGCATCTACGACCGCTTTTAGGCGCTCGACCATTTCTTCGATCTGAACCACCTGTTTCCCAGGACGATGCCCACAACGCTTGTCAGAGACTTGGTCTTCAATTTGCACACCGGCGGCCCCGGCAGCGATCATGGAGCGTATCGTTCTGGCAATCATCAGGGAATTTCCCCAGCCTGTGTCGATATCTACTAAGAGAGGCAGGTCCACAGCACTTTTAATTCTCCTGACCTCTTCCAGGACATCGTTTAAAGTGGTCACAGCTAAATCAGGCAAACCATGTGCAAAGTTTGCAACACCTCCTCCAGATAAATAGAGAGCCCGAAAACCGGTCTCTTTGGCCATCATCGCTACAAAAGCGTTCATGACGCCCACTACTTGCAGAGGCTTCTCCGCTTTCATGGCATCGCGAAACTGTTTTCCTGCACTAAACATATTCATCCTTATATCAAGATTGCGATTTTTTCCTAGAAAAGGTAAGAGGAAAAGAAAGGAATGATGGATGATTATTGATTACAAACACCCTGACACGGCTGTCCTTACGCTCAATCGTCCTGAATCTTTAAATGCCTTAAATCGTGCTGCGCTGGAAGAATTATTTCATTTTCTGAATGCTGTCGGCCCTCAAAAAAACCTTAAGGCCATTGTTCTCACAGGGGCGGGCAACAAAGCTTTTGCTGCAGGCGCCGATATCAAAGAGATGGAAAGCATGAACCCTTTTGAATTTCGATATTTTTTGGAATTGGGGCAAAAAGTTACTAATTTCTTAGAAAATTCACCTCTTCTCACTTTTGCTGCCGTGAATGGATATGCGTTAGGCGGCGGGTTCGAATTAGCATTAAGTTGCGATTTCATTTATGCCATTCCGGAAGCAGAAATGGGTTTGCCTGAGATCAACTTAGGTATCCTTCCTGGCTTTGGAGGCATCCAGCGACTTGCAAGAACGATTGGAGTTCGCAAAACTAAAGAAATGGTGTTGTCAGGAAAGAAGATAGGGGCTGTCGAGGCCTCTAGAATGGGCATTGTCAACCAAATATACCCCCGCGAAGAGCTCATCACCAAAACCATGGACTCAATCAAAGACATTCTCTCTCACTCATGGCATACGATTATCTCTATTAAACATGCCTGCAAGATAGGGTCTGAAATGAAATTACTGGAAGCTCTCGAACTGGAAAAAGAGCTTTGCACAAAGTGTTTCGACACTCCAGAACGCGCACAATCAATGAAAAAATTTATCGCAAGGTAAGAACATGCTCACAAAAAAGAAAACAGGCGGTCTTGCGGGAATCGTTGCAGGAGATTCTGCTATATGTCTCTGTAATGCTGACGAGGAGAGTCTCCTCTACCGCGGGTATTCTATCGACGATTTGGCCCCTCACGCCTCTTTTGAAGAAGTCGCTTGGCTGCTTACGCGCGGTTCTCCGCCGACGAGACAAGAACTTCAATCGTATCGTCAGAATCTTGTACGATTAAGAGCCCTTCCAAAGCCTTTAGAGGCCATCTTGGATAATATTCCCAAGAACGCAAACAAAATGGACGTGCTTCGTACTGCTTGTTCCGCCTTAGGCACAATCGAGTCCGAAAATAATCATCAAATTGAAATTGCAGATCGCCTCATTGCTGCACTTCCTGCAGCTCTGTTTTACTGGCAAAATAAGAGATCTTTACTTGAGAATGAAGAAACGCATGCAGGATATCTCTTACATCAAATTATCGGGAAAATACCCGATGAAATTCATCGAAGATGCATCGATGTTTCTTTAATCTTGTATGCAGAACATGAATTTAATGCCTCCACTTTTACTGTGCGTACCATTGCAAGCACGCTTTCCGATTTCTATTCAGCTATTTGCGGGGGTATAGGAGCCTTGCGAGGCCCTTTGCACGGCGGAGCCAACGAAGCTGCCATGGAATTGATGCAACAGTTTTCCACTCCTAGACAAGCTGAAGAGGGAATCAGGCAAATGCTTGCCGAAAAAAAGTTAATCATGGGATTTGGCCATCGGGTCTATACCACTCGAGATCCACGTTCAGATATCATTAAAGAGTGGGCAAGAAAATTATGCTCGACAATAGAAGATGAGAGGCTTTTTGCCATTGCAGAAGCCATTGAGAATAGGATGCGGAAAGAGAAGCAGTTGTTTCCTAATTTAGATTTCTACAGTGCCTTGGCTTATCACTTTTGCGGAATTCCCACATCGTTGTTTACACCGTTTTTTGTTTTCTCCCGTTTGACAGGTTGGTCTGCACATCTCATTGAGCAAAGATCGAATAACAAGTTAATACGTCCTATTAGCAATTACATAGGTCCCACACAACATGCCTGGAAGCCCCTATGATCAAGTGATTTTGGAAATCGCAAATTATGTGCATTCCACACAAAATTTCTCTTCCGAAGCTTCCCGAACAGCACGTCTAGCCCTGGCCGACGCCATAGGCTGCGGCATGCTCGCTTTAAATTTTCCAGCCTGCACAAAACTTTTAGGACCGATGACAGCGCAATCCGAGGGCATTCCGATCCCCGGAACCCAATACATTGCTGACCCCATTACAGCTGCTTTCAACATAGGACTCATGATTCGATGGCTTGACTTCAACGATACTTGGCTAGCGCAAGAGTGGGGACACCCTTCAGATAATTTAGGAGGGCTTTTATCCGTAGCTTATTGGAAAGGCGTCTCTGTTAAGGACCTTCTGCATGCTATGGTACAAGCCTATGAGATTCAAGGCATACTAGCTTTAGGGAACAGCTTTAACAAAGTAGGATTGGACCATGTGATATTAGTAAAGGTTGCGTCAGCAGCCGTGTGCACGCGATTAATGGGAGGAACAAAGGAGCAAACATGCGCAGCCATTTCCCAAGCTTTTATAGACCTCTGTCCGCTCAGAACCTACCGCCATGCGCCCAATACTGGGACTAGAAAATCTTGGGCTTCAGGAGATGCTACCGGCCGTGGAGTGTTTTTAGCATGGCTCACACTAAAAGGAGAGATGGGTTATCCCTCTGCATTGACCGCAGCAAAGTGGGGCTTTCAAGATGCTGTATTTCATGGAAAAGAACTCGTTCTGGAGCGTCCTTTGGGCAGTTATGTCATGGAGAATATTCTATTTAAAGTGCAATATCCTGCCGAATTTCACGCTCAGACAGCTGTAGAGGCAGCAATTAAACTACATGAGACTTGTGCTGGAAAGCTTGACAACATAGAGAAGATTGAAATTGAGACACATGAGTCTGCGTTGCGCATCATTGATAAGAAAGGCCCATTAAAAAATCCTGCTGACCGTGACCATTGTTTGCAGTATATGGTAGCGATAGGTTTAATTCATGGCCATTTAGAGGCTGACCACTATGAGGATGAAGCTGCGCAAAATCGCAGGATCGACGAGCTGCGCAATAAGATGGTCGTTACAGAAAATGTGCAATACAGCAGAGATTATTTAGATCCCAGTAAGCGATCGATTGCGAATGCCCTCACACTGCATTTCAAAAACGGTAAGAAATCTGAAAGAATCGAAGTTGAGTACCCTTTAGGCCATCGACATAGGCGCCAGGAGGCTCTGCAACCCCTTCTAGACAAGTTTAAGCGAAATCTCCGCATACAATTTTCATCAAATCAAACAGATGTTATAGTAAAATTATTTTACGACCACGAGGCACTGAATCAGATAACCGTACCGGAATTATTTTCTTATTTGAAACAAGGAGAATAAAATGTCGATTTGCATGAGTAAAGCATCAGCATCCGAATATTTCGGTCCTAACATTTCAGAAGTTAGTGCAAAGCGCAACGAATACCGCCATCAATTAAATGAAACAATCTCCTTGAAAGATTATATTCATCCAAATGGAGTAGTGCAGCTCCATGATCTAGTTCGTCACAATTTTTGCTTTTGGAAAAGAGAGGGCAATCAATGGGTCCCTGTACAATTAGAGGATTATACTAAGTCTCTTTTAGCCCATTTGTATCGTCCCATGTTAGAGGAGCACACTGACAGAAGGGTGATGTTCTTTTTCCAACAACTCACCGCTGCTTATTCATCACAATTAGTTTTTCGATATAGCCCGGCAAAAGATCAAGCTGAATCAGGATCAAAGCTAATTTTGCGCTTCGAGAGCGAATTTTTAGAACGCTCTCGGAATGCCTCTCACAGCAGTGTGTTACCGTGTTTAGAGGCTTATCACCCTGAAAGTCCTTGCCCGACATGGTGTGTATTTGCCAAAGATTCTGACCTATATCGGAACTCCAATTCCACACTAGAGCTTCCAAGTTTTATTAATTTGGTCTGTGACAAATCTCTAGAAGATAATGTAAGACCTACTGCAATTAATATCCTCAACCAAGTTTCCAGAGGAGAAAAGACTCCGCCACAAGGACTATGGGAATTTATGCACTGCTGCCTGAATCAACTACGTTATATCTTAACGTGGAAAATCGGCGGTGAAAGACCTGTCTTTCAAATTTATCACGATCGCATGGAAGCACTTATTGTAAGCTTTCAGAAAGATGCTAGGGGGTTCATTCATCCACTCTTAGGACTACAATCAGACTCAAAACTATCACACGAATTAGACTCACTCATCTGTGCACATCGCTATCGGCATATCCGTTTTGATATGCTGAGTCAGTGTTACTTCATGCAGGAAATCAATGCTATTTCACGGTATGTTCTTGCTGTTATTGATGCTGATCAACGATATAATACAAAGAAAAAAAAGTTCACAAAGGCAAGTTGGTCATATAAAGAAGAAGCTTTCAGCGTCGCGCTTATAGAGCGTTTCCCTGCTATTGAACGGGTTGCTCTCTCTAAGCTTGTCGGATTTCCCCAGCAAGGACAGATTGAAAGTGCAATTGATAAAAGAGGGAATGGCCAACTCACTAAATTTAACAATACATTGCATAGAATCAGAATCTTCTTGAATAGTCAGCCTTTTAATCTGACGAATATCTCCACTCTTTTGCAAAGACAGCAAAGGCTGCAAGCATTAGATCGAGGCGTTGTTCTAAAAACAGTGAGACAAGCGAAGCAATTAAATGGTAATGCGTTTGTTGAACTATGTAATTCACGCTTTCCTTCTCAACCTATTAATATCGGGGATCTTGAAGCTTTTGAGAACCAAAAGTGTATAATACCTGAAGATTGGGCTAAACGCTTTAGCATTGTATTAAATGTCGACCCAACAATTTTCATACCAAACTCCTTCTTCAAATAACACTTCAAATCAGAATGATAAAAGGGTTATCCAGCATGAAAAAAGAAATTATAGCCAAACTTACGAAAAGTTTTGAGGAATCGGCTCATATAAAACAAGGCATCGAATTCTGGATGGCTAGAGATATTCAAGAAATTTTTGAATACGACAAATGGGACAACTTTTTGAATGTAATCGAGAAAGCGAAAATTGCCTGTCATAACTCCTCTCACATCGCCTCAGACCATTTTGCCGACGTCGAGAAAATGGTTCCCATTGGTTCTGGAAATCTTAAATAGCAGTATTAAATCTTTAAGTCTTTTGAAAATTCGTAGCTGATAAGTTGCAAGGGCTCGGTTTTCTTAAACGCTTTTTCTTCATGAGAGACTTTTAAAAGCTTCTGTCCGCCATCTCTGTGTGCGATCTGTGCAACAAATTCTAATGTTTCTTTTTCTGAATCCGAAAAAACAGTTAGATCTGGTTTTTCAATGCTTTTTAAAATATGATGACCTCCAGAAATCAAAACACCTTTCGAGAGAAATAGCTGATAGATGTTCTGGAACTGATCTGGACATGGACCATATTCTAAGTGCACATATCTAGCCCCAGTTATGCTCATTCCATGTAGCTGAAAATGCTTGAAATCAGAATAAAACAAAGCTTTGTTCAAAAACAAAGGACTCTTTGTGAATCCTATCAGATAGCGCACAGCTTGTTTAAATAGCTCTAAACAAAATGGCCTATTGCCGCTGTAAATGTCAGAGGATTGGCTTTTCCAATGAACTTCAAGGGCATTAAGTTCTGCGTAAGCTTCATCGCATTTCAAACGCATATGATCATCCTGAACGACATCTTGTACAAAATATGTCTCCCAGCGTTTGATGCTGGCTTCTCCAACTTTTAAATAGTTGGCGAAAGCAGCTTGAGACATTCCAAGCAAAGCACGATATTTGATAATCTCTTCAGAGGTCAAAAGATTGTGTTGCTTGCGATATTTATCCGCAGCGCACCTTCGAAGCACATTCATTTGATCTCCATCCATCAAAGGAGTCTGGCATTTCGTGCAAACAAACGAGGGCACGACTACCTCAACTTCTTCTCCTTTTATCTCAGGATTAAAGCGGATATTTTTTAACTCAAACTTTTCACAATCACAACTTAAGCACTTCATTAATCTTCTCCAGAATATCTCTTCGTATATGATTGTAGCATCAAATGATACCAATTTACAATAAAATTATAGATTGCATTTTGATATCAAACTTGGTATCATAAAATTATGAGTAAGGAAGAAAAGCTTATTGAGAAAATCCTGCAAAAGAATAAAAATATCTCTTACGAGGATGCTGAAAAGATCCTTTTAAAATTAGATTTCGTGTTGGAAATTAAGGGTTCTCACCATATCTTTAGAAAGAATGGTTTTGCAAGAAATATTTCTCTCAAAAGGCGTCCTTTGCTCTTGTCTTATCAGATTGAAATGCTAAAGGAGGTATTAGAAGAACATGGTTACTAAGAAACAAATCAGTCATTATTTAAGTCTTCCCTGGTCATACACAATCGAACAAGAAGTAGATCAAGGAAAGCACTATTTTATTATTCGAGTAAATGAACTACCAGGAATTTGCACAGACGCTGAAACCATTGAAGAGGGTATGGAACTTATTAAAGAAGCGATAGAAGGTGCGATTATACTATACTTGAAAAATGGAGAGACTGTACCCGAACCGATTAAAAGAAAAGATTACAAAGGAAATATTGCTTACAGAACTACTAGTGAGCGTCACTATTATGTAGCAAAATTAGCCAATACAACACACAAATCCATCAGCAAAACTATAGACGACCTAATCGACACAGGACTAGGACATCTAAAAATTATTCATCATTAGCCTCCTTACAATTTGAAGAGGGAGTAAGTGGGTTTGGCGAGAGTGCCGCTGATTGTTAGGGTGAAGAGTTCGGCTAATTTTAGAAGAAGATTGTACTGTTTCATTCTTAGCTGTATGAACAGATTGCCTTCCAGATCTATGTAAGAAGGCTTTGTGCCTTTTTTCGATAAATAAAACTTGGAAAGATGTCCATCGCTAAAAACATCTTTCAGCCGTTTGAGATAGATTTTTCCCGATTCTAATTCATAATGAACGATGCCCGACATGGGTGTGAGAGCGGTCAAGTCAAGCCCCAGTTTCCCTAATATCTCATTCGGTATGTTCCAAATGGTGTGTTTTTTTTCGGGGTCGGCTTGGTTGAGAAATTTCAGCTCTCCTGTTCCCTGTAATGTTGTGAAGTCCTTCACATTGCCTTTTAAATCCTTTACGGTAAGCTTTTCAATGACTAATGAATGGTCGCAGATGGGTTGTAAGCTAGAATTTCGCAGCTTAGATAAATGAAAGTTTTTTAATGAGGTAGTGGGAATGCCAACATGCCATAAGGAAGGCGAATACACTTGCACCTTCGCTACAGGGATTTCAGCGTTTCCAGCCAAGTCCTTCAAGGCAATATTTCTGAAATCAATTTCGTAGGGCTTGTATTCAATGTCAGCAGTGAATTGATCGATTAGCATTCCGTTAATATGCAGATTTCTGCCCTCACATGTTCCTTTGAAGGCCAATTTATCCGGTCGATCAAATTTCCAATTTCCGGAAAATTTATAGTTGCCGTCGATCTTCCAATATTGAATGGCTTCTTTTATTTCAGGAGGGAGAAAGGGCACTGCCTTTGTCGATCTCAAAGCAAGGGTTCCTTCATAGTGATTGTCCTCTGAGCCTCTTTTTAATGAAGCGTTAATTCCTAGGCACTCACCTTGAATCGATTCTACGCTTATTCCTCGACCAATGTCCCTACTCCAGTTAATTAATAAGGCTTGTGGATGGCTTCGCTGTTTAAAGGTCGCTACTCCGGATAGGAAGTTAGGCAGCTTTGTGGTGATCGATACGTCAAACATTTCATTTTGAATGCAACAGTCAACTGTGGCTTGTATGTCTACTGGAGAAAGCCAATCAATGCGCAATGACCTTCCATTCTTTGCGGGCTTCCACTGCTCCATAAAAGTTTTAAATGCCGGCCATTCACGGAGAGAATTATTAAATATCTCTACAAGATTGATCTTGCCCACGAATTTTTTCTGAAGCGGTAGATAATCCCCTTCAATGCCGAATATGAAGTCATTGTCTACTTGCGCTCCAAGGAAAGAGATTTTCCATTTATCATCGATTTGAAAAAATTCCGCCCCTAAAGATAAGCGGTCTAATTTTAACTGGTCTATGGTCCATATCTGGCCCTTGCGACGCCCTTTTAGATGCCCTGAAGAGATAGTCTGAGAGTTAAAATTCAAATCGGATGCTTTGATATCAAACGTTAAAAGATTGAGGGCGTCATTGTAATCGAGTATGAGTGAACATTGTCCTCGGGGATTGTGTATTTGATTGAGCTCCTGCAAGAGGTGTCTAGAGAGCATTAGGAAGCCTGTTCTAGAAAATCTTTTTAGGTCATTGCACAAAGAGCCCACAGAGAAGTCAAATTTCAGTGCGAGCTGATCTATCGTCGTGCCATCCTTGACAACAAGTTTGAATAGATCAGGATGGATATCTCCAAAATGTGTCAGTTGATGATTTAAAACGAATTCCATTTTGTTGTTTTTTGAATTTTCCCCTTGTCCGGCAAGACGGAAAAGATCGTGGTTGCGATCCCCAATCCAAACATCAAATTTAAAAATCTTCGAGGGAAGATCGAATAAAATATAGTCGCCAGCAAAGAGATATTCCTCAGCACGGGAGGGAGAGCCCAATAATAAGACCCCTTGAAGATCTGTGAGTGAGATGGCTTTGTTTTTTGAACTGTAGCTAAAGTTTGATGACACATCTTGAAGGGAAATTTTTTCGGAAGCTATTACACCATCAGTCAAGATTCCTTGCATTTGAACATCGTCCACTGAAATGCCTTCAGGTGTAAGTGTCAACGCGATAGAACTATTGCTTTCGTGTATATTTAAATTGGCCTCAAGGGGAATATCTAACAAAGAATGTGCACTACTTAAACATTCCTTAAGTTGAGATAAGGAACCATTCACCCTCTCTACGTTTATGTGTACATGGGTTTTTTCTTCATCTGCAATAGAAGCGCTAAGTTCTCCTGCAAAAAAAATCCCTTTGCAGAAGGTTTCGAGTTCTTTGATCGAAAGGGAATTTTTAGACAAGAAAACCAATCCTGAAATGTTCGTGAAGTCAAATTGCTTGGCTGTATCGGCCAGTCGTGCATCATTTAAAGCGATGAAGCCGCCATGTTCGCCGGTTTCCCAATTCAGGTAATGAACAAAAGGGAACTCATCGGATTTATCTGAAAGGTTTTCGGTAAGTTCCCAATCAGAATGCTTGATGAGATATTTCTCTAAATTATACTGCAGAATGCACGCACGAGAATCAAACACTGCGGAGAGACTACCCAGGCCCTCTACTTGGAGGTTATCTCCTAACCAATTGGAGAGATAATTTTGGAGAAGCAAGTTTCTTGCTTGAAAACACCCCTTTTTGACTGTAAGTCCGGAAAGTGTGAGAAATTGCTTCATCCAATGGTCTGAAGGGTTTTGCTCCTTATACGCCTCGAAGTCCACACCAAAAGTCATTTCTACACTTTCATCATTTGGGTAAAATTCGCACAATGTTCCTTCAATTCTCGGCAAAACTCCGTCGTGAAAGAGTGCATTAATTGAGATGACATTTCCTAAAAAAGGAACAAAAGGGGAAGGATCGAGAGTTAGCTGTAAGCGACATTTTTCTGCATCAGGTAAAACTTGAAGCGTTGCCTTGGAGAATATAATATCGTTTTCTTTTACACATAAGTCACAGTGCATTTTACCAGTGTGCAAATCTGCATTGCCTTGCAGGGCAATTTCATGAGCTTTTTCTTTCCTGCAGCATGTAGCTTTGGCGCTAACTTGAAGATTTCCGGACTGATGATGCTCTATATTTCCAGCAATGTCATTAATCACAAGAGAAGGCTCTACAGCGCCTTGCAAAGTCAATGTAGCGGACTTTAAGAATTCAATATTTGAAATGATTTCATTATTTTCCGTCTTGACAGTGTAACTCACTTCAGGAAGTTCAAAAGTCAGGGCATCCTTTTGAACAAGCAATCGTTGGCCCGAAAGACTACCATGAGCCTGCAATCTCTTTGTTTCATCATAAGAAACATCAAATATTCCGTCGAAAGAACCATCTAATAGAGCTATATTACTTTTTAAGATCTTACTCAAAAATACTTGAGCCATCCAGGAGGGAATTTGATTTCCATGCACAGTGATGTGATTTTGCACCCCTTTTAGATTGATTGTGGGCTGGTTTTCGCCCATTCCTTTTAATTCGAGAGAAATATTGTCATGATCCGACCAGCCAGCATTTATATGAAATTTATGCGAACTGTCGAAAAAGTTTGCATTTTCTATGTTGATAGATCCAGCATCTGTGTCTCCTTCGAAAAACATCATTTTAGCTTGAGCTTCGACACGTCCTAAAAATGTGGGGTTGGTGATGATCCATTTATTTTCTTGCCAAGCGATGGCATCATAAGATAGCTCTATACCATAGCTCTTCTGAAGATGTTTTTTTATGAAAAATCCATAAAAGGCGCTTGTAATGTTTTGTCTAAAAGAAACAAGTGCTATTGCACAGAGAAGTAAGAGTATTAAGGTTCTTTTAGGGGAGAAAATCATGCCAGGCATTGTAATGAATTTGCATTTATTTCACGAGTGAGTATTTGATTGACTTTTCAAGAAATTTTGATAATCTGTCTTTATATCTATCAAGGCACCCAAAATGTTACGCAGAATATTAGATTTTCAATTGTCCCTTACAGAGAAAGACAAACCATTGCATAAATTGCGCCCTCTTGTCACTGCTGTGGATACATTTCTTTACGAAGCTCCTATTAACACCACTAAAGGACCACATATTAGAGATGCCATCGATCTCAAGCGCTGGATGATCATGGTGGTTTTTGCTTTAATTCCTTGCATCTTGGTAGCCATTTGGAATACAGGCGTTCAACAGCTTGTTTATTCAAGTGCAGACTTTCGCTTGATGGATGAATATCTTACTGCTGCAACCTCCTGGGAGGGATATTGGCAATTTGTAGCGAAGAATGATCGCTATCTCACTATCCTTAAGGAAGGGTTGTTAATGTTCCTTCCGGTTGTCATTATATCTTATGCTGTTGGTGGATTATGGGAGGCTTTGTTTGCTGTCATAAGAGGCCACGAGATCTCCGAAGGATTTCTAGTTACCGGAATTTTATACGCTCTCATTTTACCGCCCACAATCCCTTACTGGATGGTCGCTGTGGGTGTCTCGGTGGGAATAGTTTTGTCCAAAGAAGTGTTTGGGGGCTCGGGGATGAATATTGTCAACCCGGCACTAGCGTGTAGAGCCTTCCTCTTCTTCACCTTTCCGGCAAAAATGTCAGGCAATGTGTGGGCGGGATCTAACCCTACTGTTGTGAGAGAAAGTCTTGTCAAGATGAATCAAGACGCACATAAAACAGCCTTGGATAGTTACACGCAAGCTTCCCCCCTCACTAAGTTTAACATCTCTTCAGAAATCAAACGCGTGCATGTGGATGCGATTGCTTCAAATACTCTTGGGAAAGAGGTCAACAACTATGCTCAAGTACACTCTCACTTTGACCAGTGGAATCAAACAGGCGGTCATCAGGCTACTTTAGGAGAACTATCTCAAGAACAGCTACGCACTTTTGTGACAACCCCTGTGGCAGAAAGCGGTCTGGGCTTATCTCCCGGTTCTTATGAAGATGCCTACAATTTTTCTCGACTTAACTATGGCGTGGGTCATGACAATGATTGGAACTTCTTCTTGGGCGATCGCGTAGGTTCCATGGGGGAGACATCTATCTTGGCATGCTTGTTGGGCGCTTTTATTCTCATTTACACAGGAGTCGGTTCATGGCGCACCATGGTTGCCATGGGCTTAGGAGCTTACTTGACCGCTTTGTGTTTTGAATGGGGATCCAAATTTTTCGGAGCCGATCCTTCTTTTAATCCCGCCATTTACGCTTTCCCAGCACATCGTCATCTACTTTTAGGGGGTTTGGCTTTTGGAGCTGTCTTTATGGCTACTGATCCCGTTTCTTCGCCGGCCATAAATTTAGCAAAATGGATTTACGGAATTTTTTGTGGAGTGCTTACCATTGTCATCAGAGAGATCAACCCAGCCTATCCTGAAGGGGTCATGTTGGCCATATTGATCGGCAATGTGTTCGCACCATTATTTGATTACTATGCTGCGCTAAACTTTAGAAAGAGGAGTGTGAGCTATGGCAGAGCCCCCAGTCCCACCTAGAGAGAACCCTACAAGAACCATCATCTTCATGGTTGTCTTGAGCTTTGTATGCGCCTTTATTCTTTCTATTCTAGCAAGTGTTTTAGAAGAGCCAAAAGAGACCGCCAAGGATTTAGATCGCAGTAAGCAGTTGATGATTGCGGCCAAAATGTTGTCTCATGATGGCCATTTTCTGATTAAAAATGATCAAGGCGAATATGTCCCCGCTAAAAGCCTTCCAGACGGTACTCTTGAAGAAGATTCTAAAATAGAAATTCCAAGCCAAGCTCAGCTAATAGCCGTTTATAAAAAACGCATTCAATCTCTTCTAGTCGATGATAAAGGTAATATCACCAACTTTGAAAAAGCCGGTCTCAAGGAAGATGATTACGTCGCGGAATATAAAAAGAGCGGCTACTATAAACAGCCCTTAAAGCTAGTCTACGCGGTTTTACCAAATGCAGCAGAAAAAGATTCTAAGCCTGAAGCTTATGTGATCCCAATCAATGGATATGGCCTATGGGATGCCATTTATGGGTATCTTGCGCTGAAACCTGATGGGGATACTGTTCTTGGAATTTCTTGGTATGATCAGAAAGAGACCCCAGGCTTAGGTGCAAATATCACTGAACCCGCATGGCAAAGTCAATTTCCAAGCAAGGTGATCTTTCTTCCCTCCGGAGAAAAACCTAATTTAAAAACAGCTCCCCTTGGGATTAATGTAGTAAAGGGCAAAGTTTCCGATGTGTTGGGGGATTCTCCAAAAGCAAAGACCGCTGTGGATGGCATGACAGGGGCAACTTTGACAGGGAATGGCGTGACAGATGCCTATCGAGACGTTTTGTCGGCCTACCGTCCATTTTTAATTAAACTTCACGAAGAGAACTCAAAGAAATAGGGGAAATATGGCTTCTCAGAAAGTTCCATTGAGCGGGTACTTTACAAATCAACTGTGGGGGGGCAACCAAATTCTGGTGGCTGTCCTAGGAATTTGTTCCGCCTTAGGTGTGACTAACAGGCTTTCTGTATCGATCACAATGGGTATTTCCGTTGCGTTCGTAACTGCTTTTTCCTGTTTTTTTGTTTCTTTACTGAGAAGAATTACACCTGACAGCGTGCGCATGATCACACAATTAGCGATCATTTCGCTGTTTGTCATTATCATCGATCAATTTCTTCAAGCCTATTTGTACAGCATGTCGAAGGTGTTGAGCGTATATGTCGGCCTGATCATCACAAATTGCATCGTCATGGGTCGTACGGAGGGGATGGCAAAAAATGTGGAGCCGATTCCTGCCTTCCTAGATGGCTTGGGAGCAGGTATGGGATATGCCTGGGTGTTATTTGTAGTCGGGGGTATCCGAGAATTTTTTGGATTTGGGCAGTTATTTAATTATCAAATAATCCCTCTCAGTTGGTATGCAGATGCACAGCATCCAAACGCTTACGACAACTTTGCTTTAATGGTCAGTCCTCCGGCCGCTTTTTTCATTATCGGCGGATTGATATGGGTATTTAATATTATCAATAGAAGAACCGCCTAGCTTGAGGTGCACGATGTGGATGGGAAATTATGACTCTTTAAATGTGTTTGGACTGCTTTTGCAGTCGGTGTTCATTGAAAATTTCCTGCTCGCAAACTTTTTAGGAATGTGCACCTACTTAGCGTGTTCTACCAAGCTTAAAACTGCAAATGGCCTCGGCGTGGCTGTGGTGTTGGTTTTGACGATCACCGGAATCTTAAATTGGTGCGTGCACCGCTTTGTCACGGCTCCTGGGGCACTTTCCTGGCTGAGCGTAGTCGGTCTAGATGCCAGCGATATCGATCTCAGTTTCTTGGAATTTCTTCTTTTTATTTCCGTTATTGCCGGTTTCGTGCAGGTGCTGGAGATCGTTATTGAAAAATTCACACCTGGCCTCTATCTAGCTCTAGGGCTTTATTTGCCCTTAATTACCGTGAACTGCGCTATTCTTGGAGCATGTTTGTTTGCGGTAACGCGAGATTATCCTTTTATTCCCAATAGCATGTATGTCTTTGGTTCCGGCTTGGGTTGGTGGCTAGCGATCGCATTGATCGCCGCCATCCGTGAGAAACTGGCTGTATCCGATGTGGTTCCTGCTCTGCGCGGTATGGGCATCACTTTTATCATGACAGGCTTGATGTCGATGGCTTTTCAAGGTTTTGTAGGGATTAAACTCGCGAATCCCACAGGAAATGTGGTCATTGCCGAAAAGCCTGGCCACGAAAATATCAACGCTGAAGGCGGAATTAGGGACTAGGGGGGGGTTTTGGTGAGCGTTGTGGACAGGGGTGGACAGGGGTGGACAAAGTGGACGATATAAAAACAACTTGTGTTAATCATTAAAATAATATAGAATTATCTGCATGAATTTACTTCACTTAGTTCCAAGACCTTTTAGAGATATTTATACGCCTATAGCAATGGGCAATAATCTGGTAAAATCGGATGCAACAACTCAATTTGCGGCTGCACGTAAGGCCACTTCTGCACTCATACGTACAGTCTTTGTAGCTGTACCTTTTTTTGCCGGACTTATCTTATCCTTCGAATACGGCATTCTTCCTCTTGCAGCTTTTACAGTTTGCTTCTTGCCCTTATCAGGTCCCGGAGCAGCGCTTCTTGCTGGAGGCTTATTGATGAAGTTGGCCATTACTACTATGCTTGCAGCCAAGGCGATCACAGAAGTTTCCTTAGTTTTCCTAGCTTTGAGCTACTTGATCTTGCATCATCATGATCATAATGTTTTAGCTTCCATTGGATTCCTTGAGCCAAAAATAAAAGAGTGGACGAACAAGTATTTCGCGTTTGTATGGGTCAAAATTGGAAACGAACAAGAAAAGAATAATGCGCTCCGGCGTCCTTGAGTTCTTGCAAAATCTTAGGGCAGAAATTATTCATGAGTTTGAAAAGCTAGAATCCTCCCACAAATTTCAAAAAACGGTCTGGTCACATCACACGGGCGGTGGTGGCGAAATGGCTGTACTTCGCGGTCAAGTCTTTGAAAAAACCGCTGTCAATTGGTCCGGGGTCTCCGGTGACGTTTTTCCATTATCTGAAGCGAAAGGTCCCTACTTTGCAACAGGAGTGAGCCTGATCACTCATATGTCTAATCCGCACGCTCCTACTGTGCACATGAACATCCGTTATATCGAAACTGCTGATCGACACTGGTTTGGGGGCGGGTACGATCTGACGCCGATGGGATTTGTTTATGAAGAAGATAAAGATCACTTCCACAATAGTGCTAGAAAGGCATTAGAGCCATTTGGAGTCTACGCTGAGTTCGCTCAGAATGCTAGAGAATACTTCTACATTCCTCATCGCAAAAAGGAGCGCGGTGTCGGAGGCATCTTTTTTGACCATTTGAATTCGGGAGATTTTGAACGCGATTTTACCTTGTGGCAGGCTGTAGGAGGTTCTTTTCTGGGAGCAATCTTGCCAATTTATCATCGGCGCATTTCACAATCTTTTAGTGGGAGCGAGAGAGAAAAACAGCTTGAGATGAGGGCCCATTATGCAGAATTTAATCTGCTCTATGACAGGGGGACTAAGTTTGGATTTCAATCGGGAGGCAATCCTGAAGCCATTTTGTGTTCAATGCCGCCGCTTTTAAAGTGGTGATCAGTCACATTTACTATTCCAAAATTTTCCAAGCTTGTTTTGTATAAATAACCTTCTGAGCATAGGGTACGAGCCGTTTTTCAATAAAGCTTAGCCAACTTCCCTCGGTAGTCAACACATTCACAGTAAGTATGGCCCACTTAATTTGGGCCTTTTGCTGTAACTTAATGGACTCGCACAGCATTTTGATGGCAATACCGGTATGCTGGAATTCCCTTTTCACATAGAGTGCCGAGTAACGTATGGTATCGGGGGAGATGCGATGTGTGATCGCCCAACCCACTACACTCCCTTTGTGCCTTAAGCCTAGCGAGTTACTTTTCTCTATCGTTGCTTCATTTTCAAAAGGCGAAATCTCATGAGGAATAACTTTTTGCTCGATTAATCTTTGGAGTTTTTGCTGTTCTTCAGGATAGAGCTCAGACCAGGGAAAGATTCCAAATTCTTGTGCTATAGAGTACCGACGATTTAGCCAAGGGGGATTAAATTCAAAACCATTAAATGTGCATTTAATCTGGTGCAACCGAGGCGAGTGCCATTTGAGGTCATGTAGAACCTGTTCGATACCGATTTCTGAATAGGAAAATAACACCACCTGAATTTTCTGTTTTCTTAACACATGTTCAAGAGCCTGTAAAAGAGCATTTTCAATGCCTTTTTGGCGATGATCTTGTTTAACAAAAACAGTCAGCACCTCTGCGGTATGAATTATAGGGCTCTTTTTTGCTAGAATTAAACCTACAGGTTCTCCTTCAAGTGAGGCCCCAAAAGCTAGTGAATCCTCTTCCCATGAGTCAGAAAATTGTTCGTAAGGTTTTCTATCTTTGAATGATAGGGGAAGAATTGTAAAGGATGAACCAGATGACATATTATATTAGGTATGTACTTCTCTTTTCGTACATGTTCACAGCGAGGAGATATAATTACAACAATGTGACAATCACATCTTACCCTCTGTGATCTCTGTGGGCTCTGTGGTTTTACCACTCGATAGGCATACCCCTAATTAAAGTTAAAAACCACAGAGCCCACAGAGATCACAGAGGATTTTTAAGTCATTCATTGGTTTATTTCTTCAGTCCCCCTGAACATGTACCTCTTTTCAGCCTGTTGTTATGCGATCTTTGCTTCCGATCGCTTTACATTTGGCGGAGAAAGGCCCAGGACTGCTTCACGATCAATGATGACTTCATCTACCGTTTCGTCTGAAGGCACTTCATACATTAAATCTCGCAAAATCTTTTCAATGATCATGCGTAAAGCGCGGGCTCCCGTGCCTGCTTCTAAACCTTTTTCTGCAATAGCTTGCAGGGCTTCATCCGTGAAGGTTAGCTTGACATCTTCAAGATAGAAAAGAGCTCCATACTGCTTTACAAGGGCATTTTTCGGCCTAGTAAGAATGGTCACGAGATCTTCTTTCGTGAGTTCATTGCAATTTGCAATGCAGTTAAAGCGTCCTATAAATTCTGGGATCATGCCGAATTGAATGAAATCCTCCGGTTCTACTTTTGAGAAGAGTAGGTTCTTCTGGGTAGGATCGATCTGTTCTTTCTCAGTTAGGTTAAAGCCAATAATGGACCTTCCTAAACGCTTTGCGATAATTTTTTCAAGGCCTACAAATGCTCCTCCTACAATGAATAGAATATTTTCAGTGTTCACCTTGATGTAATCTTGATGTGGATGCTTACGGCCGCCTTTCGGTGGCACATTTGCCACAGTGCCTTCAACTATTTTTAGAAGTGCTTGCTGCACGCCTTCTCCCGAAACATCGCGGGTGATCGATACATTCGAAGTTGTGCGATGAATTTTATCGATTTCATCGATATAGATGATGCCCATTTCTGCCTTGGCAACATCGTAGTCTGCGGACTGCAGTAAGCGAACAATGATGTTTTCGACATCTTCCCCTACATAACCGGCTTCAGTCAATGTGGTTGCGTCTGCAATAGCAAATGGAACGTCCAAAATATGAGCTAACGTGCGCGCGATTAATGTTTTACCTGATCCTGTGGGGCCATATAAAAGAACGTTGGACTTACCAAACTCTACATCTGTTTCTTTTTTTGTTAGGGAGGCAATCCTCTTATAATGATTGTATACCGCTACAGATATGGTGCGCTTAGCATTTTCTTGGCCGATGATATACTCATCTAAGCGTTCTTTGATCTCTTTAGGTTTTAAAGCTTTAAATCCTTGGCTGGCTGCTTCGGTTTTTTTGTCTAAAATTCCGGCGCAGATTCGGATGCAACGGTCGCAGATGAATGCTTCAGGACCGGAAACTAATTTCTCTACTGCATCTTCGTGACGACCACAGAAGGAACAGATGATGGGAGATGGTGGATTAGTTTGTTTTGTCATAGCTACCTATTTGGACGGAGGTGGATTTGTAGATGATGTGGGCGTTTGTTTCTTTTTAGGAACAACGACCTCATCGATTAAACCATATGCCTTAGCTTCTTCTGGGCTCATATAGAAATCTCTCTCCATATCAATGGAGATTTTTTCAACACTTTGACCAGAACATTCTGCAATGATTTCTGTCAGGCGTTTTTTTAGATAAAGCATTTCTTTGGCTTGAATGGCGACATCAGCAGAAGTTCCTCCTACGCCTCCATAAGGCTGGTGGATCATGATGCGGCTATTTGGCAAGGCAAAGCGCCGCCCTTTGGTGCCGGCAGTTAGAAGTAGCGCACCCATAGAAGAGGCTTGTCCGATGCAATAGGTGTTAACATTGCAATTCAGCCATTGAAGAGTGTCATAGATGGCAAGACCTGCAGCGATGTAACCACCTACGGAGTTGATATAGATGTGCACATCTTTTTTAGGATCTTCCATTTTCAAGAAGAGGAGCTGTGCAACAACAACGTTAGCGACATGATCGGTGATATCTGTTCCAATAAAAACAATACGATCTTTAAGCAATCTCGAATAGATATCCATGGAGCGTTCGCCGCGACCAGGGACCTCCTCGATGACATAAGGAGTCAAAGAAGCGTCAATTTGAAATTTTTTTTGATTCTTCGTCATGTTAAATCCTATAGATCTTTTTGCTCACATTTTAGAAGGTTCAGCTAAGAGGGTCAAGTTGATTCGATATTTTTTTTACATGCGAAATGATGAAATCACGAGCTTTTCGCAACAAAATCTTTTGAGAAATACGTGCCTTGAGGTCTTCCTGAATGGGCATATTAGGATATTCATCCTGCATTTCTTTAGGTGAGACTTGAAGGTGTTTGGTTCCTGCAAAATAGATATATATAAAGAATAGTTTGCACTGTTCACGAACTTTTTCAGGCAGCTCTGCTTCCGCTTCTTGAAGTTGTTTAGTCGCTTCTTGTTCGGGAATTTTTCTGTCTTCCAAGGTGCGTTTATAGCTATCTAAGCGATCAAGGACTTCATCATCGACTAAGGAAGTAGGGACATCAAAGTCGTACTTAGAAAGCATGATTTGGTCGAGTTGATGTCTCAGTTGCTCCTGGATATTTTCTTGGGCTTTCTCATGCAAATTATTGACTATCAGTTTCTTAAGCACTTCAAGGCTAGGCGCTCCTACTTTTTTGGCAAATTCGTCGTTGACTTCGGGGAGAACACGTTTCTTTAAAGATTTCACTGTAATGCGGCAATGGATGGGGGTAAAGGCTTCATCACCCTGCTCAGACTCTTCTAAGGAGCTTTTTCCTTCGACAACATCGCCGACATGTTTGCCTAAAATAAGATTTTTCATCCAGTTATGCATGTTGTGCACGGTATAGAGCGTATCTTGGCAGAGCATTTCTTTAGGTTCATCCAATATTTCTTTAGGTTCATCCAATTTTTCGACGTCGAGAGAGACATAGCTCTCTTCAGTGATTGGCTCATTTTCTTTAACCTCTTCAAAGGATGCCATGCGCTGTCGGAGGTCATTTACAACATCGTTGATATCCTCTTCTTCAACCTTCGGCAGGGGTATATCCTGCAAAGTGATTTCGTCTAAATTGATTTGAGGTACTTTGGGAGAAGCTTCAAATTCGATGGTAAATTGTGCTCCTTCTTCTTTAGAAACTTTTGCAATGTTTGAGCACTTTACTTCGTTTCTTCGGAAAGGATGTATCTCTTTAATGAGCTGCAAGGCTTCATTAAAACCGGTATGAATGATGAGCTCGCGCCATTCTGCCTCAATTTCGCGGCCATAATTTTGCACAATAAACTCTTCGGGGGCTTTTCCTTTGCGAAATCCGGGCAGAGAAACTTCTTTATTTATCGATTTTACCGCTTTGGCATAAGCTGCAGCGGTTGCTTTGGGGGAAACAAAGATCTCAAAAGCCACCTGAGTACCCGGCTTTTTGGTAACGGAAACGGTGATATTGTCACTTTTGTGTTCTGATAACTGTGTCAAAATGGCCCCCTAACTAATTTATAGGCATTTGAGAAGATTAGCGGGTGATGAGGCTTGAACTCACGACCCTCACGTTGGCAACGTGATGCTCTACCACTGAGCTACACCCGCATAATGATACTAGCTAAGCGGGTGATGAGGCTTGAACTCACGACATTCACCTTGGGAAGATGACGCTCTACCAACTGAGCTACACCCGCATCCTCAAACGCTTGAGCTACGAAAACTATAGGGATCGGCCTATTTTCGAGCAATGAAGATTTTATGTAAAAAAAGGAGATCACTGCAAAAGCCACGTGCCCGCGCCCGAAAGGAGGTCACTGCATAAGCCACGTGCCCGTGCCCGAAAGGAGGTCACTGCATAAGCCTACGTGCCCGTGCCCGTGTGCGTGCCCGTGCCCGAAAAAAACAAGCAACACCCGTTATGAAATTTTTCAGAACCATTACTTCTTATTGTTAAAG
>Ga0207151_1049_pt2 | contig 26258 bp, 27 predicted proteins | sample Alteio_BWMinHeat_29_FD_153523 | JGI IMG/M metagenome (GOLD analysis project Ga0207151, IMG submission 153523) | Enriched cells from forest soil in Barre Woods Harvard Forest LTER site, Petersham, Massachusetts, United States -... | ecosystem: Environmental > Terrestrial > Soil > Temperate forest >... | reverse complement strand
CAGCAAACAATAGGCTAAACTGTTTTGTGCTTCAGCATTTCCCTGTGCGGCTGATTTTTTATACCAATAAATAGGATCACCAACAGTTGCCAAATATGGTGTTAAACCTATGCCAAACTCAAAGCAGCGTCCTAAATTATATTGACCCAGCGCACTTCCCTTTTTAGCTGATGCCTCATACCATTTACGCGCTGCGCTCAGATCTTTCTCTCCACCGATACCCAATTCTAAAAAACGTCCGTATTTATTTTGCGCCCATGAATCTCCCCCCTCAGCTGATTTTTTATACCATTCACGCGCCGCTATCACATCCTTTTCTCCCCCTATGCCATTTTCTAAACAATGTCCGTAATTACTTTGCGCCCATGAATCTCCCTCCTCAGCTGATTTTTTATACCATTTACGCGCTGTCTTCTCATCCTTTTCTCCTCCAAAGCCATTTTCTAAATACAAGCCTAATCTATTTTGCCCCCACTTATTTCCCTGTGCGGCTGATTTTTTATACCATTCTCGCGCTGCGCTCAGATCTTTTTCTCCCCCAATGCCATTTTCTAAACACCATCCTAAATCATTTTGAGCTCTTGCATACCCTTGTTCGGCTGATTTTCTATACCACTCACGTGCTGCTTTCTTATCTTTCTTGATGAACCAGCCTAGCTGCAATTCTTCTCCTAATTCATGTTGAGCAACAGGATCGCCTCTTTCCGCTGCAGTTTGAGTGTCTTCAATTGAATTGCGGATAAAACGTGCCTCCGAGATAAAACTAAATAAACCTCTTTCTTTTTGCGCTTCTGCAAGAGGTACTTCTTCAGCTGTTTCAATAAGTACCTGTTCCATTTCTTCGACATCCCGACTTTCCGGTGTTGGTGTGTGTATTTTCCGCGCAGCCTGTGAGAATTCTCTGAGCTTTTGATTAATGTGTTCGGATACTTCACCGCCTTTTCTTAACCTTTCAAAAGTTGTTTTTACAAATTCGAGCGTGACAGTTTCATCATATTCTCTTGATTCCAATGTGATCGATCGACCCTCTAATTGGCCTTTTGCTACAGATATTTTATTAATTAAGTTTTCAAATTCTTGTTCTGTTTTGCAATTATTTATGGCTGTTTCTAATTTCATAAATCACCTCTCTAAATGTAATTATAACAAAAAATCATATTAAAGCAAAATTCAAGCAACAGCGGCACAAGAGTATAGTCTGATAAAAAAATTTATCAAGGTCACCAGTTTCCTCAGTTCTAAATGCAGGAAATAGTCACAGCTTTTTGTAAATTTACATAATTGATTAAAAGTTCAGTTCTAGCTTCGATCAAACTATCTTCTTGGGTTAATAGCTCTTGATAGGCTATTAGTACATCTTTTTCATCTTTGAAGCCTCGATTATAAAGGTCTTTGGTCAACTGATAGGACTCTTTTTTAATTCTCCTGTTATTATCTAAGTAAACGATTTTTTCTAATGAATTAGAAAAAAGTGCAAGTGCGTTTTCTGCTTCTTCAAGAACACTCAATATTTTCTTTTGATAATTATAAAAAGCTTGTGCATTGAGTGTCGTTACATATGCTTTTTTTGCCTCTTGAACGGCAGGATGACATTTAATTAATTCCTGCGGATCTCCTATAGGGATTTCACAAGGTAAGGTTGGAAGTTCGCCAGCTTGACAATCTAAGTTTAACTCTCCTGGAGGATAGCCTAACAACGTCGAAAGATGAAAAAAGACTTTTTTAATAGAAAGTTCAATTTGAGATTTTTGCACTAATATCGAATTGAAATCTTTCTTATTTTCATTTTGATCAATAGTACTAATAAAATTTTTGCTTAAACCTTCTTCTAAAATGCCTATATCCTGTTGCGTGACCATCATGGCTTGAAAGATCATCAAGCGCTGTTGCAGCCCGCGTAATTCCAAATAATTTTTTGCGGTTTCTGCTATGACTGCATTAACGGTTTCAACTGATGTTAAATCTGCCTGTATATCATTATTTCTACAAATAGCCTGCTCAATCAATTCTGTTAACTGAGGATCATTAAGCGTCTCCCACCAGTGACACTGGACCGGATCGTTGGTGATTCCTCTTTCAAGTGCAGTGTGCCAACTACAAGGAATTTCAACGCTCTCCTGATAACAGCGCGAAGTGCAACAGCTAGTCATTATGACTAGGAGGAAGAAAGTGAGGCATAGTTTACTTTTGTCTATCGATGAATACATCCATCTTCTCCCCGATAAATAAACTTGCGTCTTTTTTCATTATTCGATAAAGGATCTCAAAAACTTGCGTATCTACTTTTTCATCAACCGTATTTGTGAAATATTTTTTCGGTATCATGAAAGGTTCTATATGGACAAATTCAAGAGGAAATTCATTAGATCGGTCCCCATGTCTATAGGCGACGGCTGGAGCAGTTGGCGTTACATTGGAGACATTAAATTGATCTATGCTCACTCTCAAATAGTATTCATCAAGATTTCCTATGATTATTGCTGCCGGAGAGGTGTCTGAGGTGGGGGTTTCGCCTTCATGAATTTTAATTTGCAAAACCGTTCCGTCGATGGGAGATTTAATAGCAGTTCGCTCAATTTCTGCAGCAGCCGCCTCAACTGCAGCCTGAGCCTGTGCCACTTGATACATGGCGATTTTTAGATCGGGCTCCCATGTACCAGATTTAATTTTCTCATATTTAGCTTGCACTTCTTTCATTCCGGCTTCAGCTTTCTGCAATCTATATTGCCGTTTATCCTGCTCTTCTTTACTAAGGGCGCGCGGATTTGGCAGATCGATCACCATTTCATACTGTTTTTTTGCTTCATTGAGTGCTATTTGTGCTTGTTTCAAAGCTGCTTCGGCAATTATAAGATCCTCTTTTCGAGGCAACGCTTCTAGTTTACGTAAATTCGCGACTGCTTTCTCATAGGCACTTTGTTTAACTTGAAGATTTGCTATTAGATCTTGATTATCAAATTGAATGATTGGATCCCCTTTTTTTACTTTGTCATTTACTGAGACATAAACGCGCTTTACTATACGGTCAAACGGGATCCCGATATAGATATTACCGGATTCCGGCTCAACGATGCCAACACCATTGATATATGCCGGAAATGGAGCGGGTGCTGTTGTCACTTTTTCCGTCGGTACATCAACCGATTTTCTTTCAAAAAAGATCAAAATGAGAAATAAGCACAGCAGAGTTGCTATCAGGACAAATAAAAAATATTTCCTATTCATTTTTCTCCTCAATCATTCCATCGTTAATGTTTATTATATGATCCGAAAAAGGAAAAATGCGCTGATCATGAGTCACAACAAGCACGGTTTGGTTGTTATGCAAAGTATGATCGCGCAAAATAGACATGAATTCTAGTCCTGCTTTCTGATCTAAAGCACTTGTTGGTTCATCGCACATAATTATTTTAGGATCGGTGATAAGTGCGCGCGCGATGGCCACGCGTTGTTGTTGGCCCCTTGATAACTGCGTGGGAGGGGAGTCCGCCTTCTCTCCTATATGTAATTTTTTGAGAATAGAGGTGCCTTTCTCTATTGCCTTCTGTTCATTCTCCCCTTGTATGATGAGAGGTAAAATCGCGTTTTCCAATACACTCAGCGTTGGGATCAAATACAAAGCTTGGAAAATAACGCCAATATTTTGACTTCTAAATTGCGCTTTCTCCAACTCATTCATGCCATTCATATGATGACCTAAAATAAAAAGGTCACCCTCATCGGGAGTAAGGATGGTATGCAAAATAGATAATAGAGTTGTTTTTCCAGAACCTGAAGGTCCAACTAACAGAGTTAATTTACCTGCAAATAACTCTAAATTAACATCATATAATGCTCTGACTCTATTGTCCCCTTTTCCATAATATTTGGTAATTTTCTTACATTTAATTGTCATCATATATTGATCAATAATAGTTGGGGGTCTATTTTAAAAACTTTTTTTATACTCAAAAAAGCAATAAAGACGCAAATAATTAAGACAAAGAATGCTGTGAATAGTAATAATTGCCAGGGAAATTCAAAGGCTAGAGTAGTTTCTTTAATCGCATATCCCCATAGCAATGTGACACCTGTTCCAAGAATATAACCTATTGTACCAACTATCAGCGCTTGCATCAAAATCATGGATAGGATCATTTTTTCTGTCCCACCAATAGCCTTAATTAACGCATAGTAACTCAAGTTATGCATCGTCATGATGTAAAAGAATTGTCCGGCAATAGAGAAACCAATAATAAGCCCAAGAACGACTGATAATCCAAAATTAACTAAAATCCCTGTTTTTAAAAAGTGGCTGGCTATCCTAGATGACAGTTGATCGCGGGTCATTCCTAACACATTTGAATGGGAATTTATTTGATATATGACTTTATTTACGTCTGCTCCCTCTTTAGTTTTTACTCCAATGAATTGTATTCGATCGGAACCACTAAATGCTTGAAACTGGCTATTGGTGGTAAAAATTTTGGGCTGAGGAAAAAATCCTGGGGTTATTTTACCAATACCGACGACAACCGCTCGCTTATCATTGATTTCGAGTATATCCCCAAGTTGGATCGGTCTTTTAGTTCCGTCGGGCAAAGTGGTAGCCAAAATCCCTTCAGCAGAATTGGAGTCAATGATCACACCGCCATCGCTATGTAAGTGCTGAATATTCCCTTTTAGTAGTTCGGGTGCGCCCATTAAAGTTTCATCGTCAATTCCATATATTTCTGCAGTTTTAAATATACCTGAGGAAGGCACGGTAAGAGCCATCAATGCATAGTTGATAGGCACAGCCCACTCAACATTGGGAATACTTTTGATAAATCCGAGGTAATCTTCCGGCATGGATCGAATGAGATCCTCGCCTTGTGTAGAGGGATCGATGACCCAAACATTTGGTGAAGAGATCTCTGTGACAATTCGATAGGAACGCGATAGCAGACCTAAAAAAATAGCAGATTGCTGAGAAATTAATAAAATTGATAAAAAGATACCAAAGATCATTCCTAAAAAAGAAGCCTTATTGCCAATAAGCATTTTAAGAGCTACTGAAAACATATTCTCACATTTAATACATCTTTAAGCGCCATTAAATCTCTAAACTTTAACTTTCCGCTTATTAAAAAATAGGTCGGAGATAATCTGGGACGGTATTTAAATAAATAGACCATTCTAGCATCAAGTTTAAATACCATCTTTGAAATCTTAAAAATCAGATGGGCAAAAAATTTTGAAAAAACATTCAAGCCAATCATTTCACCCAACTGAGTTCCCGCAATAACTCCAAGGCAAAGAAAGTGACAATTTTCGCTCGCTAATGTATCGAAGGTAAAATTCAATAAATGTTCAGAAGTACCTACAGGAGCAGCAGAAAGAGCTAAAAAAGAGCTAAGAGCCCACCCATGATAGCGCTCGATGGGGGACAGTTTTAATAAGCCTATGATCTTATCATTTTGCATCGCATAAAAGATTCGTTTTTCTGAATATGAATAATTCAAGTCTCCTAGATGTATTTGGGGCCCTTGTTTTTCTTTCAGCCATGCATGGATGGTGTTTTTCAATTGATATTCAATTGCAGCATCAAATTGTTTATATTCTTTGATGACCACTCCGCTTGTAATAGATTGCTTTATTTTCCACCTCACCTTTTGCTTCTTTTGATAACTAGTTGGATCGATGATCAACTCTTCACCTGTTTGGATTAATGTATTGAATCCATTGTTAATCGCCCAATGTGCAAAAGAGTCAGACACTAAAAAGTAGATCATTCTCCAATTGCTTTTTTGGCAGTGAAGCTGAAAAGCTTGCGAAAGTTTGGCTGTGTATTCTGGTAAACAAATGGGATCGCCTAGAACGACTGCACAATTTCTCACTAATTGATAGCCAATAATACCATCTATGCCATCCATTTGAAAAATGCGACAAGGCGAATCTAAAAGAATAGTTGAAATAGGATTACCTAACCTCTTGACAGTTGAAGCTATCTCCTGAGCTGAATTTGTGGATTCGGCCTCTTTATCTTGAATCATAGTCATTTTTTTAAACTTGCATATCAAAATTTTTTTAGCAACAGGTTTTCAGATGGAAAATGTTACCACTTTCTAACAGGAATCATTGGATGAACACTATCAGCCGGAGGAATATACTCTACACCTTGCCCAGGAGGTTTCCATCGTGCAAGAGCTTTTTGCGCATCAACGTCGCCCGTATGTGCTAATTCTGTATACAATTTACGAGCCAGGACCAAATCCGCCTCGATGCCGCGTCCACGTTCCAAGCAGAGTGCCAAATTATATTGACAATAAGCATTTTTCAAATCTGCACCCTTTTTAAAATATTCAACAGCCTGATCATATTCGCCTAAGCTATATAATATTATACCCACACGAGCACAGTTGTGGCCGGTGTAGTAATTCATGTCTGCAACCTTCCTTAGGTAAGGAAGTGCAATTTTCGCTTGTTCGATTGAAGCAGTGTGCGTATCGTCTTTATAAAGATAGTGTAGTCCAAGAACATGAAAGCCCACTGCACAACCTCTTTCCGCAGATCTCTCTGCTAACTGAACTGCCCTTTGCTTATCTTTTTCCGTTGGATAAGCAGTGAATGCAGCAGATCCAAGCGCAGGACCATAATTCATATCAATAAGAGATTGAATAGAAGATTCATTCCACGGTAAGTGCAATCGATATATTAATAAACCAACAAGGGAGTGATGAGAACCTAATTCCCAAAATTTTAAATTGATTTCCTTTGCAATACCATGAAGCGAACCATCGTCTCCTAATAACGAATAAGCCGGATAATATCCGGCTTTGGCCACTTCTTCTACAATTTTTCTGACAGTCTCTCGGTTACCTCCGTTTTGCTTCACCATATGGTCCAAGGGATCGTTTGGATTCATCAAATGACTTTCAAGTAGATCATAGCGTCGATCGCCAGGTGGTGCATTTGCCCTTAGCAGCTGTGCCAATTGTTCCCGTTCTTGGGGATAGTCGGCAAACGTCCAATTGCAGCAATCAGGCAATAGATTGAAGAAAAGGTCGATCACAGCGGGGTGGCGGCCGGGTTGTTCGAAATAGCCGATCATCAGGTCGTAAATTAAAGAATGTTCTTGGCATAAGCAGCGCTGCAATTCCTTCTTGCAAAGCTCTTGCAATTTGGGAAGGTCCATTGTATGGGCAAGCTGATAAAGGTTAATTAAGTCGACCGGTTCGAATTTCTGCAGCGTGCCTAAGTATAAAAAATCGAGAAGCAGCTGCATTGTTTTGGCAGGATATCCCTTAAAGTCAAGCGGCTTGTCTTTTTTCCATTTTCCGCTCAGAGAAGCGTTGAAATAGTCGCTTAACGGTTTAAGGTATTTTGAATGGGCATAGACAAGTTCTTTATTGGCACACTCTATTACTACATCCAGTTCAAGGCCTCCATCTCTTGCTTCAGCTCTATCAATGAGAGCAACGGGATTAAGTTCCCCCACTTTGGTGATGGGTGTATGGAGTATTTCTTGCCGCCATTTGAGATCCTTTTCCTGAATATTGCGCTCTGCAGCCGCAAGCCGGGTCTGCCCCATAGATTCCAGAGCGCGTTCTTGTGCTTGTGTTCTGCTTGCTACCTCATACATTCTGTTTCTTACCTCTGCTTCTTGCGCAAGTAAGGCCTTAAGTTCGGTCTCTTTTGCTGCAAGCACTTTAACCTGCCGTTCAATCAAACTAGGAATATTAGCATCAAACAAAAGCTCACTGGATATTTTCTTCGCAATAAATTTTTGATAGGCGCTATTTAATCTCGTAAAGGCAGCAATATATTGATCGGAATCTTGATTCGAATGTTCCGGTAGAGCAGAGTGCGCTTGCTTCAAACACTTTTTAGCGCACAGAGCAACGTTATTAAATTTCTGGTTTTCGGCTTTCCATCCAACAAGTCGGGCAACGCCTGCCCAAAAACCTGTAGGTCTATCCACTATTTCCAAGCGATTTTGACCTGCTACTGCCACAAGATGCGTGCGGTTTGCCAGAACATCCTCTAGGGCTTTTGCCATCTTATTTAAATCATCCGCGGAAGGCGGTTCTACATTAGGAACCGGCTGATAATCTGGAATGTGTGTCATAAACCACTCCCAATAACTAAATTATATCAAAATAAAATTATTATTTAAAAGTAAATATCAGGAGTGTAAATTAAGGAGGGATGCTTTGTTTCCAATGGAAAATATTTTTAGGATCGTAGATGTTCTTAATTTTAATAAGTCGGTTGACATGGGTACCGTAATAAGCTTTTAGGTAATGACTTCCAAGATCGTAATCAACGTCATTGGCATAACTAAATTTTGATACTAGCGGAGCCACCGAATTATAAAACTGTCGAATGCTCGCTAAAGCGGCCGGCCCTTGTTCTTGTTGATGCCAGTTGACAGCTTGATGCCACCATTCGAACGCACTGCGCGGAAAAAATGCGGTATCTCCTTGAGCAAGTTTTCCGCCAAAAGCGGAAAATTCAAAGCCCACATCAAAAGGGGCTTTACTCAGCTTCAATTGTTCAAAATAATCGATGGTCAATTGCACAGCAAAAGGTGAGATAGGTTGAAAAGCAATAAGTGATTTGATTTTTTGAAACGGAGCTGTGGGAGAGTCGGCCCACAACTGAGCCAGGTCGACATAACGTCCCGTCTGCAATTCAACTTGGGGATTAAATTGTTGGAAAGCTTGTTCCCATTCAGTAAAAGGCTCCTTGCCCACTTTTAAAGCTTCTAACAAAAGGCCTAACTTCCCATCTAAATACTCCAGCGTTAAAACGGGATTGATACTATCTGGTAGATTTTGAATCCAGGCTTGCCAAGCATCAAATATTTGATGAACGAGCAGAGGATCCCATTCCCATTTTAATTTTAGGAAACTAACTTTGGGGACGTGAAAAGTTTTAAATGTAAAGCCTAAGGCAATGCCATAAGAGCCATTTCCTGCTCCGCGAAGTGCCCAAAAAAGATCGGGATGTTGATTTTTATTTACCTTGATGATTTTGGAATCAGCGGTCATAAAAGTAATGCTTTCAACAGCATCGCAGGTTAACCCAAAAGTTCGTGATAAAAAGCCAATGCCTCCGCCCATTGTTAAGCCAGCGATGCCAACCGATTGACAAGTTCCAGTAGGAATGACGTAATTACATTTTCCCAGTTTTTTAATAACAGGCCCTAGACGAGCCCCAGCGCCAATATAGGCTTTATTTTTGGATACCTTAATTTGATCGAATTCACGCAAATCGAGAATGTAATCAGGAGACAGAGATCCAGGTTCAAAACAATGTCCTCCTGATCGAATCGAGAAATTCAAATGATGTTTGCTAAGATAGCGTAAAACTTTAGCAAGATCAGAAACGCATCTAGGCGCAAAAATTGCTTTGGGAAAGATGTTAAAACGCTTATTAAAATTGAAGCGCTCGATATTGTAATTTGCAATATCAATGGGGTAGGTGGCAAAAGAGAGTCCACGCAGCTTGGGTGGAATGCTTTTTTGAAGCACACAAGCATTTTGATTGGGATAAATTTGTAGTAAGACGTTATTAGTGCATTGAATAGGGCAAGTGCTTGCAAAACAGTTTGTGTAAATAAATATACACGCGATGGTGAGTAATGCTTTCATAAGCAATTTGTGATCCTTCTTGTTATCGGCCTGTGGCCATTCAAAACATAACCTGAAAAAATCTTTTGATTAACTCTTCCAATGGGATCATGGTTAATACCAGAGGCACTATAGGCATTAGGACAAAGAACAAAACCTGGATAACCGTGTCTTTATCAAACGGGAATGATCGAATGTCGCGCACCACCTGAAAACTATTCGCCATGTCTGCAAGGGACTGAATGTCGCTGCTGCCAAGAAGCTTTTCATCATCGACAACATCCCCACGCACCCACTTGAGGTCGAATTCACCAACATATCTACTGGCAAGTGCGCCATAGTCTTGCAGACCTGTTCTTTTGGCGCGCATCAGGGCAGGTGAAAAAACAAAAAGAGGCCCCAGCACTATCATCTGAACGAACAACACAACACCAAGGATTAGGAGCAGGTATTCGGTAAGTCTTGCCCCTGCAAAAAAAAATCGAGTTTGCGATAAGTCCCGCAAATACCACTCCGTGCGCGATAATCAGTGGCACAAACAAAGAACTACTCAGGGCCAAAAATCCAAGGCCGCATGCACGGTCGGGGTGAGTTGGGATTAGATTAAGGTCGAGTCGTGAACACTGCCATAGAAAACGCGCCCAGATGAATATCCTGAAATACCAACGAAAAATGATAAATTGGAACAGTGGCCTACTGACGAAAACATACCAGTAGCCTGCCAGAGAAAGGTGTGTGCCGGCACTATCGGTAATGGTATACCAAGACCCGGCGCCAATTGTTTCGACTATGCTTACTGTGTTCCAGAGGTAATGCCCAATGACGAAAACTAATAAGAGCAAACTCAGCTCAATAGTCACGGAATTCCGCAATTTTAGCGCTGAGGCTATCGATTCCTTAAAGTCGGGAAGGAATTTTGCGGTGATAATTTCCCGATCAATGAACTGACCCACCATCAGTCGTACATATCTGTGCACTAGAAGCTCGGCGGCAATAAGTAGCGGCAATGCAATCAGGAACCGGGTTTGCGCTTCGAGATCATATAAGAAAGGCAATTCCAAATTTCCCCAAGCTTTGCCTTGGACTAAGGAGAGGAACAGTAGCGGCAACCAGGCAAATAGGGTGATGCAGATGATCCTTTTTTTCAAGAGACCAAGGGTAGGTGTGATGAGCCGCAAACGCATCAACAGCTGGAACAACGGTCCCCCCAAAACTAGGGAAAAATCTGGCGGTTCATTCGAATCATGGATGCTTTTCATAATCTAACCAAAAGGCGGTTATTTTTTCGTTCGTAAAACCTCACTGTAGACATTTTTGCTGATTTTATACCAACATGTTAATAAAAAATTGTTTGGAGTGCCTATACATCTGGACATCAAAATGATTTCGATAGACTTAAATTAAATGAAGTCATTATAATGTTTACTATGCGAATCTCAAATGTTTGTTATAATAATTTTCTAAAATTTCTAGCGGTCATACCACTAGCGAGTACCGTCACCGCTCTGTTTCTGAGCTGTTGTCCTCGGAAGTTAGAGAGTGACGCATCGCTCAAAGACAGAAAACTGTATCGCGTATTTGACTTTCAAGGAACCTACGCCTTTCCTATTCTTGGTAACCTATTAGCGTTTTATCATATCTGCTTCGGTCAACCATCAAAAGAGCTTGAAAGTGAAGCTGTGGATGTTTGCAAGTTTAAGCCACACAAACCTGGTGCCGAGCCACCCCAGGCAGATCATTGGCATATCACACCACCTCAACCAGATCCTGCCGAGTTGTGGAGGACAGACCCTGCCCGCCTTATTCCAAAAATCACAGATGCGGATCTGCAACATGCAGGACAGATTGACTTTAGTACCGCTACTCCTGGTTTACCTGCAACACACTTAGACGCATGTAATGGATGGTACACTCCGCCACATCTGCGCTCTTCTCCAGAGGTATTGAAAAGATGGCCTGAGGGCAGCTTCTTGAGCCAATTTCGAACCACTTTTGAGGGGGACGAGAAACATCATTTTGCCAATAATGAAGAGCTCTGGACACGTCAATATAAGTTTAGTTCATTCGAAGAGTATGAAAAAGCATATGGGGACCTAACCCAGCATGTGACAGCAGACTTTTTATCCTACAATCCTTTTTTTCAACAATTTGCACTTTCACTTGAAAGCGAGATGCCGAAGCTTCGTGAAAAAGGGGGCACTGCTGTTAAAGTGTTATCTTGGGCCATTAATAATGCAAAGGATCACCTAAACTTTCCATTAGAATATCCTTTTAGAACTCTAGAAGAGTATGAACAAAGTTTTGATGAGTGGGCGAATGCACATGGTGGAAATGGTCATAATGAGCAGGTCGGTATTCAATTTTCTATCTATAATCCCGCATTCCAAAGATTGGCTTTAGAACTGCTTACACGTGAAAAACTGGAGGCACTGACAAAATCACAACCCTCCCTAGCAGCTACACTTTTACTTAGAGCGAGAAATGTTCACCGTTCTAAACAGTTTCACGAGGATGTGAGAAGTTTGGCATTTTACGATATAGCTGGTGTTCCATTTAATGAAATTGTTTTGCCGCCAAAAAAATTCGAGAAAACTCCCGTGCGGATTATACAAACAATAACTGAGGGTGCGGTTAGAACGTTGTACCAAGAAGACCCTACGGATGATATAGCAGTGGATATGGCTGCAAACGCCCACCGAACAGGTGGCGGGATGACCTTTCTTTTCGGCACTCAAGAGGAGCAGGAGCTCCCCAAAACCACGGGGGCCTATGTCGCTGCCTTTTTCTCTGAGTTCACTAAAAACATGAGGTTGATCTACAAGCAGCAGCATCATTTGCCGCCTGGCGGCGTTGGTGCATTTAGATCCCGCTATTTGAGCAATCTTGATGACCATCATATACCATGTACGGTGCTATTAAATGCCGTGGCCGACTTACGGGTTGGAGAAGGTGGCAATCGCCGAGAGCTGTCCGAATGGGATCAATACGGTCCTCATATGCCCAATAGGGAGAGAGACCCGCGCTATCTAGCTCGTATTAAACTGGATATGCGTGCGATTTTAATTACAGCACTATTAAGCAGATGCACACGAGTTATCTTACCTGCTACAGGCACGGGAGCTTTCGATCATCTTCCTCCTGAAGTTGAAGCACAAGCTTGGAAAGAGGTGTTGCAGGAATTTAACGGACATTTCAAAGAAGTGGTATTTGCTATTCCGGGTAATAATCTATCAACTTTGTTTAATAATATTATTAATAGATAATAAATGAGAAATTTCTTCTTTCGTTTTCTTTCCTTTTGAAACTTCAACAACCAAGTTTTCAAATGACTCATCGCTAAATAAAATATCAATCTTATTTGCCCTGAGAAATAAATGAACTACACCAAATCCTGTGCGCTTATTGCCATCATTGAAAGGGTGATTTTGAACGATATGATATAGATAAGCTGCAGCCTTATCATAAATCGTCGGATATAAATCCTCTCCAAATATTACCATCTTAGGTGTTTCGATCACAGACAGTAGGAGATTCATATCCCTGATTCCTTGTAATCCACCAAATTTTTCGATAAAGGCATCATGCATTTTCAAAACTTGCTCAAGTGTCAGATATTTAATCATTTTTTGGATAATCTCTTCAATACATCCGCTTTTTTGACAAGCAATTCCTTTAGTAGCTCGTCGAATTCATCTTTTTCGATATCCTTGTGCTTTTTACGCCTTTCGAGATTAGGTAAGTGCTCAATAACGAATTGTCTTAAACTGACTCCTTCTTTAGCAGCTAACATCTTAATATAAGTATGTTGATCCACAGGAAAGTCAATAGTTAAGCGGACAGTATCTTGCTTGTGGTGTTGTTGCTTCATAAGCATCCCCCTTTCTTTCTAGAATGCCGCATCGCCGTAAATAAGTCAATAAAGATTAATTTTGTCAAAAGTCTTGTTGTGGCGAACTGCACCAAAAAAAGCTGTAGTTTTAACGAATGGAATTTTGGATAAGAATCGGGGGTCAGTATTGCAGAATTGCAGGCCTAACCCCCGATCTATCCAGTCCAGGAACGCATGATGGCGAAGCGCGCCAATGCCACAGCAATCGCTTGGCCAATTCCTTGAGCGGCTCCTGTGACTAAGGCCACCCTTCCTTCGTGTGTCCGTATTGAGTTTTTCATCTGTAATGCTTTCCTTTTTATTTGGCAAGATATCCTGACCGTTCCATTTTTGTGTAGCAAAAATCTTCTTTGCTAGAAAGGTGGTAGCATTTCTTTCGACAAAAATCACCATGTATTTAGGCACATCTCCTCTTCCCCTTCCTCCTGTTCCACCTCAAATTGGCTTTTGGGCAGTTGTGCATGAAGCTCGAGACGACTATACGCTATTTTTCTCCATGATTTTCTTGATGATTGTAGGGCCTGGCAAACTAGCTCTGGATGCGTTTTTCTTTAAACCTAGAAAAGGCGATTCAAGGTAATAAAGTGATGCAAGATTTTGAGTCAGGATCATTTAGCCTTTATTAACAACTTTTTGGAGAACGCTTGTCAAATCAAAACGGATCTTACGAACCCTTGACTTCCCAAAACGCGGTGCTGATCCTCGTTGATCATCAGGTGGGCCTCATGACGGGCGTCCGTGACTATTCGATCGGCGAGTTGAAACATAACGTGGTGGCCCTGGCCAGAGCTGCAAAAGCATTGAAACTGCCGATCATCGTTACCACGACAGCGCGCGACAGCATGTGGGGTCCGACATTCCCCGAACTAGTGGCGGCGTTGCCGGGCATCGAGATCATCGACCGTTCGACGGTCAATGCATTCGATGACGCACGCGAGGCTCGCGCTATCGAGGCGACCGGCCGCAAGAAACTGATTTTTGCCGGCATCTCGCTTGAAGTCTGTGCGGCTTTCCCGGCGATCACAGCCGTGGGTAAGGGATTCGTCGCCTATGTAGCAGTCGATGCTTCAGGAACATTCAGCGAGACCAAGCGGCAAATTGGGCTCCTGCGCATGCTACAGGCTGGTGTTATTGTGTCGGACTATGCAACCTTGATGGTGGAAATCCTGAAGGATAATTCGCGACCGGAGGCTGGCGAGGTTTACACGGCCATGGACATGCCCTGGGCCACACTTGTCAGTCAGATCGCTCGGGCTTACGGAAAGTAAACCGACCTGCGAGGAGCGTGACTGGGCTACCCAGTCAAAATTCACAAAGGATCCCGTTATGTCATCTAGTATATCGACCTTACTGATCCGCAATCTTCTCGACGTCTTTGGCGAAAATGACCCCGCGCGTCGGCGCGCGACGATCGATGAGATCTTTACAGAAGATTGCGTATTCTACGAGCCAAAAGGCGTCTACCGTGGCCGCGACGAGATCGATCGCGTCGCGGGCGAGATCAGGGCTACTCACCCTGACTTTCAATATCAGCCGATTGCCAAACCTGAGGAGTCTGAATACTTTCAATACTTAAATAGTCTGTCTTTATTTTTTCCTGTCGCTTTTCCGAATCTGTTGCAAATCCCTGGGTGAAAAGTAATGACAGAACAATATAGAGCATAATTTTGACGTTATTCATACAATTCCTTAAGTTATACGCGACGCAAAACAAATCTACCTAACTGATTTCCCATATGTAAAACAGGTCGACTTGTTACTGTGTTAAATAAATTCATTAATTTTACTCTTGCATCTGTTAGCCAGATGAAAGATGGGGAATTGTCAGATGTTTGCTGATTTTGGATTTTATTATAAGTCCAGCAAATGCCTTTATAAGTGGATTGACCCACAGATGGCAATGCTAACACTACAGCAGCAATGCTGATTACATGACGCGGATGCCAGGGATTCACAGCAAATATAGTATTAGGCCCGAAGACTCTCTCAAGTTGATGCGAAGAAAAAACAGTTCCCACAACCGAAGATATTATAAAAACACCTGGACGAGAAACCCCGGCACTTAGAATTAATGAAATCTTTGCACACACGACCACTACCTTATTAGCAACCTGTACCCATTTGGGATAACTAGGATAGCTCTCCGTCGAAATTTCGCGACCTTGCAAGATTTGATAAATGTCGTAAATTTCTAACAGGCCAAAAGCAAATGTCGCGCAGCCGGCAACTTTCTTAATCCCCTCTTTGACTAAAGGCTGGTTGAGTGTACGAACTGTGTAGCTCAGAGAAGATCTTGCGGCTGAAGAAATGGTATTCATCTTGAATCCTCCTAGATATAGCGCGAATTCTATTCAAATCTATAGCAAATTGCAAGGAAAACGGATGAAGCTCTAGAGCTTTTTGTAAAATATTTTTTATGGTATAATACATATAGTTAAGGGGAGCAGTTTATGAACCCTATTTCAAATCAACCGTTTTCTCATGATGCTATCAAATATGTTTATCAAGATCCAGATGTTCGGATGGTGAATCAAGGACCTCCTCCCGCCAAACCATTTAAGATCAAAACCCCAGAAAAATCAAAAAAATCCAGAAATGACGGCAAAAAAAAGAAAAAAGAAGAGGATGGTAAAACACCTCTGTCCAGACTATTAGGCTTTTAATGTCAGCATTTTCGATAATAACAATTGACATGCCTGGAACATTTTCTTTTTTCATTAAATGCTGAACATCACCTTGATTATTAGGATTTATGGGATTGCTTTCCTCATTTTGTGATGGGAAATACCATCTTCGTCAAATGGGTCATTTTCCAAAACGTACCTGTTTTTCAAATAGAATGCGATTGCTGTTCCTCTAGCATGGCAGTAGATAGACTGGTATCCATTTTTCTCTGCATAATCCTCGCAAAAACAGGTCAGTGCAGAACCAATGCCTTTGCCTTGTAAAGAGACTTTTGTGGCAACTCTTTGCATTTTTAATTCATTGCCGTCCGGAACTAAGACAGCTGTTGCGCACAATTCTTGTCCTAGAAAGCCGGCGATATGAATATGCTTTTTTTCCGACTCTAGTTCATCTTTTGTAAAAACCAGCCCGAGCGGTTTGACTATTTCAAGGAATAAGATTATCATCCCAAGTGGCTCTAAAATCAAGGATTTTATTTGAGGAGTTATCGAAGTGGCTGGATTGAAGCATCATGCCCTTTGCAGCATGCTAGAGAATAATATGCATCTGCACATGACTTATTTTGCAGGAAAGGCGCCGAATGTCGAGCTGATTCCCGCCAACGATGTAACCGTTGTCCGCTCAGCTATCAACGATGATATGTTCAACTACGTCCTGTCCGCGCGCTTCACCGAGCACAATGCAGCCGCGCGGATTGAGCACGTGATTCGCTTGTTTCAAGAACACAGCCGTCCTTTTTCTTGGTGGGTTGGCGAATCAGACACTCCGATCAGCCTGAAAGATGAATTATCCAGGCATGGCCTGATTTTTAAGGAACAAGATGTCGGAATGATTCTGGAACTACACCATTTTCACCCGCAAGCTGCAAGCCGGCTCAATTTCAAACAGGTCCTGCAGCAGCAGGATTTAAAAGAATTTGGAAGCATCATTCAGGCTATCGGAGGGCATCCTGAATGCTACGATCGCATTTACCGCCACATTCCTCTTAATGCTTTGAGAGAAGGGTGTCCACTTGAAATGCATGTTGCTTATTTGGAAAGCACGCCTATTGCGACCGGCGTGCTGGTGTTAGATGGCAGCATAGCGGGAATCTATTACGTTGCTGTGATTCAAAAAACTCCTTCAGCAAGTTATCCCTATCTACCAAGTCCATCATTCCATAGCATCACTAACTCCTAATAGCCACCAATTTGTGTACGCAAGTGACTGCCATTGAGCCATCGCCGACAGCAAAACCGACTCTTTTTGTGGAGCCAGAGCGGATATCACCCGCCGCGAGAATTCCCGGAATTGTAGTTTCCAACGGGCAAGGTTCACGGTCCTTCAGTGGCCAATGTCCCGATCCCAGTGCATCAACACCCGTCATAATATAGCCGAGCTTATCCCTCGCAAGCGTTTCCGGTAACCAGGAACATCCCGGATCAGCACCAATGAAAACGAAAAGAGCAGAAATAGGAAGGGTTTCACAGGATCCCTCATCAGGACTTTCAGTGCTGTTTGGATTGAACTCTCGCAAGGCGACGCTTTCCAACCGTTCTTTGCCGTGGACTGAGGCTATCTCCACGCCTTCGTGTACCACAATATTACGAGCTGCGCGAATCCGACCGACGAGATAATCAGACATTCCTGGCCCTAGTTGTTTTCGCACTAGCAGGTGAACTGTTCGGTCATGGCAGCAATCGGCTAGGAACATGGCCGCCTGCCCTGCAGAGTTACCAGCGCCCACAACTGCAACGTCCTGTTTATCGTAGAGGATTGCTTCGACAGATGTGCAGGCATAGTAGATTCCAGCAGAATCGAATCGCTCTGCACCCTGGACTTCGAGTTTTCTCCAACGTACACCCGCTGCGATCAGCACTGTACGCGCAAGGAGAATATTTCCGCAGTCAAGATGCAATGCATGGAAATCATCCGGAGTCGCAGCGGGTTCGATCCACTCGACAGATACCGGTGCGACCATTTTTGCGCCAAATTTCAACATTTGTAAAACGCTTCGCATCGCCAGTTCAGTGCCAGAAAGCCCACTGGGAAACCCGATAAAGTTTTCAATTTTGGAAGATCCCGCTGCTTGGCCACCAGGGCCAAGTCTATCAAGTACTACGGTGGATAGACCCTCTGAAGCAGCGTAAACTGCAGACGTCATTCCCGCCGGACCTGCACCCACAATGGCAAGATCAGCCTTTTCAGTAGGACAATGACGCCAGACACCAATGTCCAGAGCCAGTTCGCGCAGTTCAGGATTTATTAGCAATTTGCCATTGCTGGATTCTATCACAGGCATTTTTTTTGGCGATCCCCAGCCCTTCAGTAGCTTTTGCCCCTGATCCGATGCAGAATCATACCAAGTGAACGGGACGAAATTCTTGAAAAGGAACTCGCGGACAAGCATGGTATCCCGACACTTTCCTGGCCCAACGATCTTCAGCCCAACAACACCTGTTGCCATAAGCAGTCTGCGACGTTCCTGTATAGCTGTCAGAAGCTTTTCAGCCAGATTGGGGACTTTGCTCAGGACTTCATGCAATCGAGAGGTTTTGATGCGTAACAATTGTGTTGGACCGGAAGCCACTCCAGTAACGACCACAGGCCGGTGAGTAAACAAGTCTATGTCTCCTGCAAATTGGCCCGGCCCATGAGTGACGATATGCCGATTTTTATCAGAAGGGTTCAATATTTTGATCCCTCCCGTTTCGACGACAAACAGATCCAGATCGACATCGCCCGCATGGAAAACGACCTGCCCGTCGGAAAAGGTGACAATGTCAGATAGCGGCTTTAGGATCTCCATGTCATGATCGTCGATTCGGGGAAACGCTATTGGATTGGAAGATTGGGGGTCATTGAACATAATGCAATCCTAGGATAGAAAATTGGAATTTTGGTTCATAGAGTAATCAAAAGCAAGAAAAACTTTAATTCGGGTCAGACATGACCCCCAGCTATTTCTTCTGTATAAATTTCCCCTGTGATATCTTTATCGTTCACTCTGAAATATTTTATAACAAAGGATTTAGAAATGAGTGCAACAAATTTTTCTCTAATGGCAGTTGAGGGTTTTGGTGGATTAGCATTTGCTGTGTATTCACGATCTCCTTATTTGGGAAATGGTATAAGGCGCAGCTTAAGCTTTGTCGGAGGAGCTCTGTACCTCGCTAATAGCCAGTTTATTCATACCTATTATCCTGATCAATACCCTCGTGTGAGGCTCTCCGCTGCTATAGGCGCTGGGTTAGTGATTCAAGCTGTTACACCAGAAGGCGTTAATGAGCGCATCGGAAATGCTGTTAATAGAGCACTTGCAGCTATAAGAAATTGCTTCACTTGAGGTTCGAAGGTTAAGTTCAAACGTCTATAATCCTAGAAACGGCAATTCAAGGTGATAAAGTGATGCAAGATTTTGAGTCAGGATCTTTTGCAATGGGGGTCGATCATTCCCAAAAGGTGAAGGCGACCCCCATTGCAAATGATTATGGCTCAAAAGATTGCGTCAATTTATCGCCTTCAATTGCCGTTTTTAGGATAATTGCTTGCCACATTTGCGCTCTTAGTTGGGGGTCAGAGTTGGGGCTCAGGCCTGACTCCCATCTCTTTAGATCGATCTATAGGCGTGAAGAGCTTCTTTTGCCGCCTTATCATGATTGGTCATCGGAGCTGGATATTTTTTGCATCCGGCACGGTGCTTTTCCTCATACCACGCATGAATAGCTTTAGGAGGGAAATCGCGAAGTTCAGGAATCCATTTTTTAATATAAGTACATTCAGGATCGAATTTTTTCTGCTGATTCCAAGGATTGAAAATGCGAAAATAAGGTTGGGCATCGCTTCCTGTGCTAGCTGCCCATTGCCAGTTCCCATTGTTCACAGCGGGGTCGTAATCGATCAAAGTTTGGGCAAAGTATTTTTCCCCCCATCTCCAATCGATGTGTAAGTCTTTGATGAGAAATGAGGCTGCAATCATTCGAACGCGATTATGCATAAAGCCTGTTTCGTTCATCTCTCTCATTCCTGCGTCGACAATCGGAAAACCGGTAGAGCCTTCGCACCATCGCTGATAAGCTTTTCGGTTATAGGACCACTTGAGCTTATCAAATTTGGAATGGAAAGCACCCATAAAGACGTGAGGAAAGAAAAATGCAATCGATGTAAAAAAGTCTCTCCAGTAGAGAGAGCGGATCAGCTCGTGGTGCGGACTTAAATGGCGGCAGATTGCCTCATAAACTTCACGAGGCGAACAGACGGTGAATTTCAGATAAGGGGAGAGATATGTAGAGCATTCTAATGGAATCTGACCTGCTTTGCACACTTTTTCGAGCTTGTTGTCTCTTTGCCGACTATACGGAGTATAGTCCCGATTTACGATTAAAGCTTCGATATTGAGTTTGCGCATACATTTGCTCACAACTTCTTCGGGCTTTCCCTTAAAAAGGAAGAGCTTCCCCCCTTTTTCCTTCAGCTGATTTTCGAGATCTTTGAGAGATTCAATCATAAATTTCAGGCAATGATCACTCCTAAAAGGATTTCTCTCGATTTGTTCTAGCGTAAAAATGAAGGCAGGAATGACAACTTCCGAGGATTTCAATGCAAAAATGAGCCCTGTATTATCCTCAAGACGCAAATCGCGCCTGAATAAAAAGAGGGATCTTCGAAACTTTTTTTCCATGTTTATCCTTTTGCGAGGTGCTTTGCCAATCGGCTGAAAATAAAAGCATGAAACGGGTACAGACTATACCAATAAAACCTACCCCAGACACCATTGGGACGGAATGATGCCGTTTGTTTCAGGATTCCCCCTGTTTTTTGAGGGATGATCTCAAATTCAAGCCACGCTTCACCTGGCAATTTCATTTCAGCATAGAGAAGCAGCCGTCGATTTTTTTCATCCGCCAACAAAACGCGCCAGAAATCGAGAGCATCGCCTACTTTCAGCCGCGTCGGATGAGTCCTGCCTCGGCGCAGCCCAATTCCTCCCACCAATTTATCCAGAAAACCCCTGAATTTCCAAGCCCAATTCATCGCAAGCCAACCTCGATCTCCACCTAGAGACCAAATCTGTTTTTGCACTTGTTCTACAGGGCAAGAAAATGGAATAGTGCGTCTATCGCTCAAGATGCCGAATCGAGGAACGTGAACGTAAATGGAAAGATCCGGATTTAAAGTGGAACCACTTAAAGTATCTTTCCAGCTTGAAGGCACCCAATCTTCTTCAGTACGGGTAAAAGCCATTTGCAAAGCCTCTTCATAAGAAAGTAATTTTCTAGGAAAAAGTTTTTGAATTCGATTTTCTTTGCATACCGCATTATTAATGAGACTTTCGACCAAAAAACGCGCAAGTGAAAAGCTTGTGCTAGTGACAAAAAATAGCCAATAGGAAGAGAGGCGTGGCGTAAGAACGGGAACCGTAAAGATTTTTCGTTTTAGCCCCCGCATTTTTGCAAAATTTAATAGAAGTTCCTTATAGCTCATAACATCCGGGCCTCCAATCTCAAAAGATTGACCAAAGCAGGCAGGATTCCCTAAAACGAGCGTCAGATAAGCTAGAACATCGCTTATGGCGATCGGTTGCGTTAGCTGCTTAATCCATTTTGGGGCAACCATAATGGGCAACTTTTCAACCAGATCTCGGATAATTTCAAATGAAGCGCTTCCCGAACCGATGATGATGCCAGCCATTAAAATAGTCACAGAAATTTTTCCTTCACGGAGGATTTCTCCTACCCTTTTCCTCGAGGTTAAATGACGGGAAAGTTGGGCTTCGTTTGAGAGACCGCTCAAGTAGATGATTTGTTTCGCTTGTGTATTTTCCAACCGACTCACAAAATTTTTTGCTGAAGCAGCTTCCAGTTCGGAAAATTTTTGCGAATAACTCATTGAATGGACAAGATAGTAAGCAGCGTCGATGTTATCGGGAATTTTCAACAAAGAGGAAGGATCAAGGAGGTCAGCTTCAATGACATGAAGTTGAGATTGAAATTTCTCGGGAATTTCAATTCTGGAACGGCTTCTTACCAGGGCATATATCTCATGCCCAGCGTCTACCAAGCGGGGAAGGAGACCAGTTCCAATATATCCATTAGCTCCAGTAAGTAAAATTTTCATAGTCCTCTCTTAAACCCAGAAACGGCAGTTGAAGGCGATAATCTGACTCAAAATCTTGCATCACTTTATCCTTTATCGCCTTCAACTGCCGTTTTTAGGTTAAAATATTTATAAGCTGTAGTGATTCGGACCAGCTTGATCGTCGGCCAACAATACGAGGTCGAAATCACTGATATTGCAGATTACGATCTCATTGGTTGTGTTAAAACCTAAAAATGTCAGTTATAAGATGGTACAACATCCACCCTGATCGGGAGATAGTATCTTTACAACTGCGTGTTGATTCTGAGCCCTAGCTAAATCTAATGCAGTAAAACCGTCTTTGCTTGTAGCAGCTGCATTCGCACCCGCTTGCAACAATACTTTACAAACATCCACCTTACCCCAGTAGCTGCCACCATGAGTGGTGTAAATCCTTCTTTGGTCGTAGCAGCTATATTCGCACGAGCTTGCAATAATACTGTACAAACAGCGGCATGACCTTGAGCCGCAGCTGACAAAAGAGGCGTATACGAATCCTCATCTTTAGTCTCTAGAAGAAGATTATTTGCTTCACAAAGAACTCTTGCGGCTTCAGGGTTTCCTGCATTAGCGGCAAAATGCAGAGCATTGCAATTTTTAGGACCCAGGATGTCCGGATGTGCATTAGCTTTCAACAAAAAAGTGCATGCAGGGCTATGGCCAGAAAAAGCTGCAAGCATTAAGGGCGTCATCCCCATATTATCTTTCGAATCAATGAGTTCTCTACATGCTTTAAGCATAAATTCTATTACCTCAACATTCCCATCATATGCTCCAACATGGAGCCCATTCCGACCCTCCGGACCGGCGGAACGGGGGTCTGCACCTGCGCTTAATAACGCACTACAAACCTCAATTGAACCAACAGTAGCTGCCATAATTAAAGGAGGAAGTCCATCTTCGTTTTTTACATTCAGCAGATTCGAATTAACTTTCAGCATCTGCGTTACATTATCTGCTTGTTTGTCAAGAATAGCCCGAACAAATCTGTCAACTTCCTGCTTTGGAATATCCACAGACATATTTGAAAAGCTCACTTGTACTCCTGCAGCTTGAATAGCACTGACCATAATAAACTCCTGCGGTATGTGAAAGAAATTGAAAATAGCCAGTGGTAAATAAATAGTCAAGTGAGAAGACCAGTCCTATTGCCCGGACTCGCGATCTATCCTCGAAACGGTCCAGCGCCACTCCCCGACGATAAACGGTTTATGGATCGCCTCTATATAGCGTCAACAGCGCGAGCCTATTTGGAGAATTTATCCAGGAGACGCACTAGAGGCGTACACTGTCCCCGTACTCTCTCTCGTCGTGAACTTGAAGAGCGGCTCGAGGCACTTTTACAAGGTGCTGGAACCGATGCGCTGCAAAAGCTGCGTGACGATGCGAAACGGACTGCGTTGTCAATCGGCCTAGAGGCCGAGTATAAAATCTTGGATGGCTTAATTGGAACATTGTTAGGAACTCGCGATCTGTCGCTAAATGCTCCCGTTGCTATCGCCCGTGCAAAGGGGTTGCCTTATGATCCCAAACGCCTAGACCTATTTCAGAGGCTTTTCGAGGCGCTATCGCTTACTGATACGCCCAAGCGAGAGATAGCCACCTCCGGTACCGCTCTTCCGTTCTTTGAGACCTATTTTTCCAATTTTATTGAAGGAACAGAGTTTTTGGTTGACGAGGCATTCGAGATTGTTTTTGAAGGGAAGATTCCAGAAAATCGACCAGCTGATGCCCATGATATATTGGGCACCTATCAGTTGACTGCAAATGTGCAGGAGATGACGACATGCCCACAAACCAGTGATGAATTAATCTACATCTTGAAGCGTCGTCATGCACTATTAATGCATGGAAGGCCTGAGGTAAACCCTGGGAAGTTCAAAGTCATTTCAAATCAGGCTGGGTCGACGTTGTTTGTGACCCCCGAACTTGTCGAAGGCACACTCCGCAAGGGATTTCAATGGCTGCAGGGACTTCAAACACCATTCCAACGCGCGGTTTACATGATGTTTTTGATTGCAGAAGTGCATCCGTTTGCTGATGGAAATGGCCGATGCGCCAGAATCATGATGAATGCAGAGCTTGTGTCGGCAGGAGAAGCAAGGATAATTATACCAACGATTTTCAGGAGTCACTATCTTTCTTCTCTGAAAGCTCTCACACATCAGTCAAAGACCGAACCCTTGATCTGTGCCCTTAGCTTTGCGCAGGAGTATACCGCTCTTGTCGATTGGTCAGATTTCAAACTAGCACATCAAACTTTGCTAAAGACTCACGCTTTTGTGGACTCCAGCACAGCCGATGCTGTTGGACTCCGCCTCCTACTGCCCTTAAATAGCTCATAAATTTGACAGTGAGGAAATACTTCACCAAATCAATAATTCTCGATTTGGTGACTTAATCACCCGAGAAATCGTCCTTTATTGATAAGACAGCCATTCATTTCCTCTACAGTTTCAAACGGCCTGCCAGTATACTTAATGATATTTGTATGGGAAAAATGAGTGTCTGAAATGAACCATTTTTGTATTCGTCCTCTGAAAGGTCTGGTTTTGCAAACAGATAGAACGTACCTTTCTGTTCTAATATTTTATCTTGTGGAAATGACACAAGCCCCTACGTATGTTGGATCAGTTGAAATATTTTTGAAGTTCAGCGTCAACAATATCATCTAAGATTTTATTGATTGATTTATGCCTAAGTTTTGCAGCCCTGGCAATCAACCAATGTCTTTTGCTATTTGTCCTATATGATATTCTGCCCTTGTATTGATTTTTATCTATAGGTTCCGGAACAGGCTCCCCCTTCTCTTGATAAATCTCAATGGCACACTCAATAGCTTCTTTAATTCCTTTCATTCCTTCGTTTAAATCTTCATGATGAGTACATATCCCAGGCAATTCGTTTACTTGAATGATGTAATACCATTTGCCTTCAAAAAACTCTTTTTCAAGCGTGTAGGTCCAAGGAAGATTCAAATAATAATCTAAATCTTTTTTAGTTTTCATTTTTTTCTATAGCCTCTTTTTTTTCCATAGCCTCTATAGCTTCCGTAATAAGGTTCATTTGGTAAGACAGAAGCCGAGGACACTTTTTAATTGAAATGTTCTTATGATATCCATCTTTTGTAAATACGTGATGAGACCCTTTTACCGGACAGTAAACCCAAGTTTCGAGAGACAGGTTTCGGCTTCGTCATAGGAGATAGACTGACCATTTTTAATTTTCAGCTTCAGCTTCTCAAACTTGCTCATATTTTAATGATGTCATATTTGATGTCATTTTGTCAATTTCATTCCGATGGACTTCAACCATAACAGCAATTCGAACTGCAGGGGGAAAGGTGCTTGGAATTCCTCAGGGGAATATTTCTCAAATGGAATGTGGCCTTCGCCCCATTGGTAAGCAAATTGCAAAGCGATTAGCTGAACTCTTTAAAACTGATAAAAATGATACTTACGTATGTCCTCAAGGTAATTTAGCTGCATTATCGAGAAGACTAACAATTTTTTTTCCGAGACAGGTTTATAATCCCAAACCTCGACACAAAGATTGAGTTGATTGGATACGACCTTGCTCGGTCTTTTTTCGTGAACATGTCCATGCAACTGAAAGTGTGATGGTGATGGGTTTGAGGGAATATGGACAAGCTCAACAAGATGTTTCCCTATCTTGATGAATGCAGATTCTAACACTGTGCGAAAGCCCACACGCATCATCCAGCTGGCATTTTTATCATGATTGCCGCGAATGCAGATTTTGTGTCCTTTGAGTTGAGAGCAAATAGAATGCAGATGATCGACGTCACCAAGTCCAAAATCGCCAAGAAAGAAAACTTGATCGTCGGCACCAATGCAATCATTCCAATTATTGATAAGACAGCCATTCATTTCCTCTACAGTTTCAAACGGCCTGCCAGTATACTTAATGATATTTGTATGGGAAAAATGAGTGTCTGAAATGAACCATTT
>Ga0207151_1059_pt1 | contig 26473 bp, 24 predicted proteins | sample Alteio_BWMinHeat_29_FD_153523 | JGI IMG/M metagenome (GOLD analysis project Ga0207151, IMG submission 153523) | Enriched cells from forest soil in Barre Woods Harvard Forest LTER site, Petersham, Massachusetts, United States -... | ecosystem: Environmental > Terrestrial > Soil > Temperate forest >... | reverse complement strand
TTGAGAAGTATTTCCTAAAGCAGCAGCAGAATTCAGTATTAAAGAATTTCCGCTGATAGTTGTTGTACCACTATATGTATTTGTTCCAGACAATGAAATTGAACTGGATCCTCCTGTTGATAAATTATAATTGCCGCTGATTACACCGCCCAACGTTGTCGCAGCGCTCGCGTAAATTGTACTGTTACTTTGCATGATAATATTATTGTTAAGTGTTGATGCAGCAGTAAAAAGTAAAGAACCTGAGCCAGCGCCTGTTCCATTTAGATAAATAGGCGCTGTATTCGAAATAGTGCCTGCATAAGCATCAAGTAATTCTGCACCGCTTGCAACAGTGACTTGACTCGTATTACCTAAAGCTTGAGCTGATGATAAAGTTAGTGCTCCGCTATTATTAATAGTGGTTGTTCCATAGTAAGTATTATTACCGCTTAGGGTTAAGGAACCACCTGAAACAACCAAATTCAACTATTAGCTACTCTTAGCATGTCACCAACGAGTGGGTCTTCCGCTACGCTGAATGGTGTTATTAGTGGAGCACATAATTTATCTAAAAGTAGTAATGGAACTATTACTTTGACGGGAGCAAATACTTATAGTGGTTTAACAGTGGTATCTGGAGGAGAACTTATCCTTGGATCAACAACTGCTTTAGGTAACACATCAGCTGTTTTCTTGACAGGAGCATTAAACGGCACTATAGCTATCGGATTTAGCAATGCGACGCTAGGTTACACAGGTAATATTACTATAGGAACAACGACAGCAGGAGGTAAACTATTATTTAATGGTACGAATAGTATATTAAATAATCCAATTATAGTAAGTAAAGATGCATCTTTTGGCGGAACAGGTTCCGGTACGATAACGGGTATAGTAAGCGGCGCACATAATTTAACAATGGTTGGAACAGGTTTGGTGACTTTATCAGGAAATAATTCCTATAGCGGTTCAACAACCATTAGTTCAGGAACATTAAGTATAGGTTCAACCACTGGATTGGGTAATACTACAGGAACAACTGTAGCTAGCGGTGGTACATTAGATTTTTCTTTCAATAATGGAACACTGAATAATAGCAATACTATTAATATAAATGGTACGGGTGCAACAGCGGGTGCATTAACTTTTTCTGGAACAAACTCAAAAGTCAATAATTCAATTGTCATGCAAAGTAATAGTTCTCTTGGCGGCACAGGATCTGGCACATTAGGAGGTGTAATCAGCGGCGCCTATAATTTAACACAAGTGGGCAGCGCTACGATTACGTTATCGGGCGTTAATACTTATTCGGGTACAACAACCATTAACGCCGGAGAGTTAAGTCTTAGTAGTGTTGGATCATTAGGTAGTACAAGTAGTACAACGGTATCAGCAACAGGAGCTACGTTAGATATTGCTTTTAATAGTGGTACGTTAACAAATACCAACACGATCAATTTAAATGGAACAGGTATTGGTGGTGCAGGTGCTTTAACTATTACGGGAAACAGCGATACATTAAATAATCCTATCGCATTACAAAGCAGCAGCTCAATTGGCGGTACGGGAACAGGAATATTAACCTTAGGTGGACCAATTACTGGAACAAATACTAATCTTACAATTAATTTAACCAATGCAGGCATTTCATTACCAACTGTAACATTGACTACAAGTGGTAATTTGATTGTAACCACTAATGGTGGCATTACACTTAACGGTGCTATCACAGCAGGTAATTCGATTGTACTGGCTGGAACCGGTTTTACCAACAATACTGGATCCTCTGCTCTTAATCCAGGTACAGGTAATTTCCAAGTTTGGTCAACTAATCCTGCAAATGATAATCGCGGCGGTCTTGTTTATAACTATAAACAATATAATGCGACTTATGGTGTTACATCTGTTCTAGGAACAGGAAATGGTTTTCTCTATACCATTGCTCCATCTATTACGACTTCGTTAACTGGAACAGTTTCTAAGTCTTATACAGGTACAACAGCAGCAACCCTTACACCTAGTAATTATACTTATACGGGAAATATTGATGGTGATACCATTACACTTAATAATCCTGCCAATGGAACTTATGCATCACCTAATGTGGGTACTAATATTAATATTGCAGTGACTGGTATCAGCATTATTAGTGCTGCTAATGGAAGTGCTACTGTTTATGGATATCAATTAGCATCAACCACTGCGAATGCGAATGTCGGAACAATTTCAACAGCAGCACTTAATATTACTGCAAATGATGCGACTAAAATCTATGGACAAACTACTACATTTACAGGCACTGAATTTACATCAACCGGTTTACAAAATGGTGAAACCATCGGCAGTACGACACTCTCTAGTGCAGGTGCAATTAACACAGCAAATGTAGATACTAGCCCATACAATATTAATGTTTCAGCAGCAACAGGTGGTACTTTCAATCCTAGTAACTATACTGTCAGTTATCAAAAGGGCACATTAACAGTTTCTCCTGCAACTTTAACTTATATTGCTAATCAAGCCACACGCGCAGTTGGTGAAGCGAATCCTGCGTTATCAGGATCTGTAACAGGATTTGTATTGGGTCAAACCCAAGCAACTGCAACAACTGGAACAATGGCGTTTACAACACCAGCTAATACAACGAGCAGCGCGGGTAATTATCCAATTACTGGATCAGGTCTAAGTGCGAATAACAATAACTATACATTTGTACAGGTCTCTGGAAATACAACAGCCTTAATTGTTCGTGCCGTGACTACAGCTGTTAGTAATAAACAAACAATTGTTAATGCGCTAAATCCATTTATGGCTGGAAATGTCAATCCTGTTAATCCACAAGCTTCAGGACAAGTTAGCATCACAATAGTTAGCGCTACAAAAGGGGTTGGTTTATCGGGTGTTATGATTGGAGGTGTTCCTTCAGGGGTTGCGGGAACAAAGCTGCCGAATATACCTAGCATCATTAGGGCAGAAACAGGCGGACCAGGATCGGGTGGCGGCCCAGGTACTATAGTAGGGTCAGGCGGCACGGGTAATGGATTAGCCACAGGGCCAGCGGGGGCATCAGGCTTAACTTCTACAATATCTTCTATGATTGGAAGAATCAATTTAGTTTCTGAAACCTTGCCAACTTTGAATGTGACTGTTGAACCTAAAGTTTTCATCATGGGTAATGTCGGTAATGTCGCCAATTTAGTTCAACAAGAAATAACTGATTTTATAAACTTAATAGTAACATTACAAAATTACAGTTATTTATTTATTGCACTTCTGTTGGCTGCTTACATAATTCTGTTATTAAGAATACAAGCAGTCAAAACCTTATCATTTAAAATGCGGAATGCGCTTAATACCATTAAAGTTTTTACAGGCATCTTCAACAGCGGACAAGTGGGTCCCATCACGACACAAGAAAAAGAATATTTAAATGAAATTTTACTTGGTGCTCAACTGATTTCAGATGAACTTAAGAAAATAGAATCAAAAAATATTATTATTTCTAATAATAAGATGTTCTTAAATTTGCGTACCGCTTTAATGGATATCAATGGTTACACAGATTTATTGGTACGAATGAAATATCTGACCACTCCTGAACAAAAAGAATGTTTGAAAGAAATTAAACTGGGATCAAAAAATATTATGAGATTAATTACTGCATGATAAGTTATGTAAGGGGTTACAAAAGAACTCCCTCGAAAGTGCCTGATTGTTCATATTCCAAGCTGATCTAGTTGCTTAATGCCCATAAATTCACGCCCATTGGGTTCATCAAATAATAATCTACATATTCTCTTTCAAAAACTCTATCAGCTTAGGCGGCATTCGCTTGAGCTCATTTGATCCACGAGTTATTTTTGCAATACTTACATGCAAATCTTCTGCTATTGCCCGCTGCGTTTTTTTTTGTTTTAGTAATTCCACCACGATTAAACAACGCGTGGCTATACTTTCTTTTTCTTCCTGTGTTAGGAGTAGATCAAATAATGAAGATAGCATTTTTTCGTTATCAGATTCCAAACACAATTGAGTAAATACACGCCAACCAGCTTGATTCATGTGGATGTGCCTTTCTTGTAGTGGTAATGCTACATCATTACAAAAAGATGAGAATACATCAATCAGCGCGTTCAGATCGAGGAAGATGGATGTTGCGCGCAAGTGTAGATAAGTCCGATGGATATATTCCATCCTCTAGCGCTTTCACAAAAAATGAACCCACTACCACTCCATCCGCATGTTCTAACACGCAGTCGGCCATTTCTTGATTTGAAATACCGAAACCAACAACAACAGGTAAATGCACAACTGATTTGATGAATTGAATTTTTTGCTGGAAATCATTGGGCAACGCATTGCGAACGCCCGTTGTGCCTTTTCGGCAGGCATAATATAAAAATCCTTGTGCATAATGATCGATTTTTTGAATCCGGTTCAATGTAGTAGCGGATGTGATGACATAGATGAGGGCGATGTCATGTTGCATGCACTGTTGCCGAACAAGTTGTGATTCCTCTAAAGGACAGTCAACCAGTAAGAGGCCATCGATGCCAGCATTTTTTGCATCGCTCAAAAAGTTAGATTGCAGTGCAGATAATATAGGATTGAAATAACTAAATAAAATAAGTGGTATATCACTGCGTTGACGTATCTGTTTGGTTAACCATAAAACATCTTGTAATGTTGTTCCAGCAGCAAGTGATCGCGCGGCTGCGCGCTGAATAATGGGACCATCTGCAATGGGATCTGAAAATGGCATGCCAATTTCTAACATATTTACACCGCCTTCGATCAATGCAAGTGCAGCATCCAGTGTGCGTTGTATGCCGCCATCGCCTGCAGTTAAATAAGCAATGAATGCTTTATTATTGGTAAATAATTGTTGTATTCGTGAGATCGTCTTCATCTTAAATCAATCCTCTATCCATTAATTGCGGCAAATCTTTATCACCACGACCTGATAAATTAACCACTACACAATCGTCTTTCGTGAGGGTTGGTGCAATTTTAATTAAATGGGCTAATGCATGCGCTGATTCAAGAGCACAGATAATGCCTTCGGTGCTGGCTAATAATTTTAATGCGTGTAATGCTTCATCGTCGGTGACTGCAACGTATTCAACACGCTGACTTTTGAAGAATTGTGCATGTTGTGGGCCTACAGCGGGATAATCCAATCCAGCTGAAATCGAGGCAGTAGGTGCGATTTGTCCGTGTTGATCTTGCAATACATAGGTATAACAACCATGCAAAACACCACAGGTCGCCGTATAAAATCGTGCAGCGTGTTCTCCGAGTTGCTTCCCATGTCCACCAGCTTCCACCCCTATCATGCGCACTTGGTCATCATGTAGAAATCCTGAAAAAATGCCAATCGCATTTGAACCACCGCCCACGCACGCAATAACTAAATTAGGATGAGCATTAATTTGTTGCTGACATTGTTCACGACATTCGCTACCAATGACCGATTGAAATTCTGCGACAATCTCAGGATAGGGATGTGGACCCAGTGCCGACCCCAAACAATAATGCGTATCGTTAAACGATTCTGACCAATCACGCAGTGCTTCATTCACCGCATCTTTTAAAGTGGCTGAACCATGTTCGACGGGAATCACAGTCGCACCCATCAACTGCATACGTGATACGTTTGGTGCTTGGCGCTTCATATCCGTACTACCCATGTATATCACGCAGGTTAATCCCATGTGCGCGCAAGCAGCTGCAGTCGCCACACCATGTTGACCTGCTCCTGTTTCGGCGATGACTCGAGTTTTACCCATCCTTTTCGCCAACAAACATTGTCCTAACGCATTATTTAATTTGTGTGCGCCGGTGTGCAACAAATCTTCGCGCTTTAAGAAAATTCTCGGGCCGTTGATTTTTGCAGCAAAAGAGGGAATTTCTGTTAGTGCTGTTGGCCTCCCCGCATAATTTTTTAATATCGCGGCCAATGTGTCTCTAAATGCGCAATCATTTTTAACGCTATTCCAAGCCATAATGAGCTCATTAATGGGCTCTATTAATAACTCAGGGACGTACATTCCACCAAACTCACCATAGCGACCAGGTGTGTTGGGTAATAATTCTTTATGCGTCATGATGATGACCTCGTACTGATGTAATAAATTGTTGAATGAGAAAAATGTCTTTATTTCCTCTTGATGTTTCAACCCCGCTAGATACATCCACGCCATCTGGTTGTAGGTTGTTAATTGCAGCTGCAACAGTCGATGGTGATAAACCACCCGCTAATATCCAGGGAAACGGCAGATCATAATGAAATCCCAGCCGGTTAATTATATTCCCCTGACCTGGATCCGAGTGATCAATCAAGACTAAATCTCGATTAGGATCAAGGTATCGCAATCCATCATCGGTTTGTAATTCACCCTTCTCTGACACAGCTTGTACATAGATTCTTTGATATTCATCAGGCAATAAGTGATGATGTGCACGTGCTATTGCGCCATGTAATTGAACGATTTGAATATCTGTTGCTTCACAAATGCGGCGCATTTCAAGATCAGTATGATTAACAAATACCGCAACAGGAAATGCACCCGCTTTGATCGCTGCATTAGATATTGCAGCCGCTTGGTCCAGACTGACATAGCGTGGCGATGAAGGATGAAAAATAATTCCAATCAAATTAGCACCAGCTGTTGCAGCTTGTGCTGCCATTTTAGGATCACGAATACCACAAATTTTTATTATGTGATTAGCCATGACGGCACCCCTGAATAAAGTGTTCAGGATCATCTGATTTCACCAACGCCTCGCCAATTAATACAGCATCGAAACCAGCTTGATAATATTGTCTTGCAAGAGCAGGATCAGTAATGCCAGATTCTGCAACCTTAATAACACTATTTGGTATCGCCGGAACAATTTGAATAGCGCGCTGAGTGTCTACAACAAATGTGTTGAGATCTCGGTTGTTGATCCCAATGATGTCAGCTCCAGAATCTAATGCGATCTTAAGTTCATCATGGTCGTGAATTTCAACTAGTACATCGATTTTAATCGAACGTGCGAATTCGAGCAGAGCTTTAGTTTTTTTACCAAGAATTGAAACAATTAAAAGCACTGCGCTCGCACCTGCTACTGCTGCCTCAGCGATTTGCACGTTATCGATAATAAAATCTTTACGGATAATCGGAATCGATTGATTATGTATTATGTCTGCCACTTGGGTAAGATCATCAATATGACCGCCAAAAAATTCTTTATCCGTTAAAATTGATAATGCATTAGCACCACCTAAAATGTAACGTTGTGCTAAGTGGATGGGATCTGCAATAGACGCAATTACGCCTTTACTGGGCGACTTGCGTTTAATTTCTGCTATCACCGTAAGGGAAGAAGATTTTAATACGTTCTTGAAATTAGCCGAACGTCTAAGCTGCAATTCACCACGCAATACTTGTGCAATAGGATGATTAGTATCATTTTCCAGGCGTTGATGTAAAACAGCTACTTCACGTTTTTTTTGCAATAATATAGGTTCGAGTCTATTGGTCATGGGAAAATTCAATCCAGTTATTTAATAATGTTAAAACCGAACCGCTATATAAATTATCACTTGCATAAGATAATGCTTCGGCAATCGATGGGTACAATCCGTATATGTAGAGTGCAACAGCAGTATTTAGAATAAAGGTATCAGCAATAGGTCCACGCTTTCCTTTAAATGTATCTAATAAAAGCTGTGCATTCACTTTCGCATCACCTCCACGTAAATCCGCGATGTTGCAACGAGCCAATCCAAATTCTAAAGGATCAATCACATATTCAAATTTTTCTTTTCCGTTCACTTCAATGATTCTTGCAGATCCTGCACAGCTGATTTCATCTAACCCCATCCCATGCACTACCACTGATCGATCACTTCCCGTTTGAATTAACACATCAGCCATGATTGGTAATAAGGCTTCATCAAGTACACCTAAAATGATATGCGCCGCATTAGCTGGATTTAATAACGGCCCTAAAATATTAAATGTGGTAGGAACGTTCAGTTCTTTGCGAAAATGTCGGAGGGCTTGTGTTATAGGATGAAAATTAGGTGAATAACAAAACCCAATACCAATTTCCGATATGCTTTTGCTGATTTGATCAGGAGTTAATTGAATGTTTACACCTAAGGCTTCAAGGACATCAGCAGAACCCGTTAAAGATGATACCGAACGGTTGCCATGCTTAGCCACTTTAACTCCACAGCTTGCAGAAAGCATTGCGCTGCCTGTGGAAATATTTATTGTATTAAACCCATCACCACCTGTTCCGACAATATCAAGTACCGCATGGCCAGTAGGTACGACAATCATTTTGTCGCGCAGCGCTTTTGTAATGGCTGACAACTCATCGGCCGTTTCTTGCTTTGCGCGCAGTAAAACTAGAAAAGCAGCAATTTGCAAAGGATTAATTGTTGGATCCAGCATTTCATCTAGTGCTTGTTGGCATGTGATACTTTTTAAATTTTCACCGCGCATCAATTTTTCTATACTCGATTTGAGAATCATGCGGCAGCCTCTTCGGAAATTGCATGCTGAGTGCAGATCGCAACAAATTCTTGTAGTAATGTTTGTCCTTCTGGCGTCAGGATGGACTCTGGATGGAACTGCACGCCATAAATCGGCAATTCACAATGACGCACACCCATAATTAATTGCTGATTGTTTTCAGCTTCAATGAGCAATGTAGAGGGCAACGTTTCACGTTCAGCAATCAGTGAGTGGTAGCGGCCTGCTTTAAATGGCAGCGAGAGAGCTTGATAAAGGCCTGTTTGACAATGAAAAATAAGATCATCTTTGCCGTGAGATATTTCTTTCGATTGAATGACGCGACCACCTAAGGCAACGGTTATGGCCTGGTGACCAAGACAGACGCCTAATAACGGTGTTCGGCCGATATCACCAGCTACCATTGCACGAATCAAATTAACACAAACACCAGCTTCTTCGGGTCGCCCCGGCCCAGGTGAGAGAATAATCCCAATCGGGTGCATTTCCTTCACATCGTCGATAGTTATTTTGTCATTGCGGATAACTCGCACGTCTGTGTGAAAGGGCGCAACAGCTTGGTAAAGATTGTAAGTGAAACTATCGTAGTTATCGATAATCAACAACATATTATTCTCCGTGTGCCTGTGCAATGGCATCTAACATGGATCGTGCTTTTTGATGGGTTTCTTGTGCTTCGGCAGCGGGATTCGAGTCATACACGATGCCCGCCCCAGTGCGAATCGTTGCAATCCCATTTTTGAGAACGGCCATCCGAATTGCGATACAACTATCAAAATTTCCTAACGAATCGAGACGACAAATAGCACCGCCATATAATCCGCGGCGAGAGGTCTCTAATTCATCAATGATTTGCATAGCACGAATCTTCGGAGCGCCACTTAATGTGCCTGCTGGAAAAGCAGCGGCGAACGCATCTAGTGCATCATATTTTTTTTGCAGTTTTCCGGTTACGGTCGACGTGATATGGCTAATATGAGAGTAGTGTTTCACGTGCAGTAATTCACTCACCTGTACACTACCGGGATCACTAACAGCTCCGACATCATTACGTGCTAAATCAACTAGCATCATGTGTTCAGCCAGTTCCTTTTTATCATTCAATAGATCATCTGTGATCGCCTCATCTGTTCTTTCCCCAGTATGCTTGCGGGTACCGGCAATTGGATTTAAAGTAACTTGTTTATTATGAACGCGTATAAACCTCTCAGGTGAAGCACCGATAATGACGCTAGTTTCCGTAGGAAAATAAAACATAAACGGCGCAGGACTAACGCGACGTAATGTATTGTAGATTTCCAAAGGTGAAACAGAATAGTTACGTTTAAAACATCGCGATATGACAATTTGGAATGCATCGCCTCGGATAATATAGTCTTTCGCTTTTTCTACCATGCGCATAAAATCTAAATCAGATGTGTCTACATCGATAGGTGATGCCGTTTTTTTCTCTATCGGTGAATCAGCTTCATGGGGTGAGGTTGAAAAGAGTTTGATAATAGATATTATTTTTTGTTGTGCTTGGTTGTACGCCTGCTCAGGCTGACCGCTTACTTCTACCAATGTACTTATTAAAATCGTTTGTTTCTCATGATCAAATGTGATGCTCAGCGCATAAAAATTAAATAAAAGTATAGGCAATGATGGATCTGCCGCATGACGATCGGGGATAGTTTCAAAATAACGAACTACATCATAAGTGATAAATCCTATGGCGCTGGTGATCAAATCAGCTATCTCAGCCCGCGTTGAATACACTAGCTTTGATTGCAAATCACGTAGGGCAGCCAATGGCTGACTGTCATCGTCATTATTTATCATGAGTGAAGCGATAGATTCAAAGCAGATAAAAGAATAACGCGCGCACTCCCTTTGGTGCAGGTCCTCAAGCATTACCCCTTCTGTTTTAAAAGCTTTATTGAGAAGACTATAAATTATAAAAGGCGTTAATTTTCCAGCCGGGATCTCTTGGAAAACGGCTATCCGCCTAGCATTTTTTGCCAGCATTTTAAACTCATCTAACGTTAAAGGTTGTGTCATTTGTAAACTCCGGCTATACTGTACTTCTGTAATGCTATACCATTACATAGGTATCGTCAATAGAAAGAGAGGTAAAAGATTATGCAGTTGATTGTTAAGAAAACCTTAAGCTTACGGGGGAAAGTTTTTCCGCCCAGTTCAAAATCACAGAGTATCCGCGGGCTGGTATTTTCGCTGCTCGCCAAGGGCGAATCAACCCTGCTTAATATATTGGATTCAGACGACACACAAGCTGCTATGCGTGTTTGTGTAGCATTGGGCGCTATAGTCAACGCGACACAGAATACGTTAAACGTAATCAGTAAAGGGTTGCCTCTTGGTGCTTGCACTACTGAAATCAATACTGATAATTCAGGTATTACTACGTTATTTATATTGCCATTATTAGGATTGCGCGAAAATTGTGACATCCCTATTCTTCTTAATTGCGGCGAACAAATGCGAGCGCGTCCAATTAAATCGTTGGTTGATGCATTGTGTAACTTTGGAATGAGTATTCAATATGTTGATCAAGAAGGTCGATTGCCTATTTCAGTCACGGGGAAGTTAAAAGGCGGCTCTACAGAAGTTGATGGGGTTAATTCCCAATACTTATCAGCTCTATTAATCGGATTGCCTTGTGCTGAGAATGACAGTGTTATTACAGTCAGAGATTTACACGAACGTCCCTATGTCAACATGACGCTTGATTTTTTGAAGCAGCAAAGAATTGATTATACACATCAACAAATTGACAACGTTGATACTTTTCATATACGAGGTAATCAACGATATACACCCATTCATAATACTATTAAAGGTGATTTTTCCTCGGCATCTTGCTTGATTGCAGCAGCTGTACTTCTTCCAAGTGAAGTCGAATTAAAAGGATTGGATTATGAGGACTCACAAGGAGATAAAAGATTAATTAGTATCTTGCAGGAGATGGGCGCAGACATAGTGATAGAGCATGAAAAGATACGAATTAAAGGTAACAAAACCTTAACAGGAATGCGCATTGATGCAAATGATATTCCTGATCTTGTTCCAGCCTTAGCGGTGATTGCTACACAAGCAACAGGAAAAACCGAGATTTACAATGTCATGCAAGCGCGAATTAAAGAAACAGATCGAATTCATTCTATGACAGAAGGATTAAGGCAAATGGGTGCGCGAGTAGAAGAACATGAAGATGGAATGACCGTGTATCAGAGTAGTCTTCAAGGTACTTTTGTAAAAGGTTATGGTGATCACCGTACAGTGATGGCGCTTACTGTTGCAGGAATGGTGGCACGCGGAACAACCATGATAGCTGATGGAGACGCCATAAATAAGACTTACCCTAAGTTTGTTGAAACCATGCAGGCTATGGGAGCAAACGTAATTTCTGATAAATCAAAGCCAAGCAACCATATCATTCTTATAGGATTTAAACACGTCGGCAAAACACTCATTGGTCGACGGTTAGCAAAAGCCTTAAATAAAAAATTTATAGACTTAGATAGAGAAGTGGAAAAGTTATACGAAAAAAACCATCCCGAACCCTTCACTTGTCGACAAATCATGCAGACACATGGCGAATCACATTATAGAGAATTAGAATCAGAAGTATTACAGCATGTTCTTAAATCACAATCGTCTGTGATTTCATTGGGAGGTGGCACATCATTAAGTCTAACTAATCAAGAAATTATCAAGCCACATGTGTTACTCCATGTGGTGGCGCCACGTGGAGTAGTGTTTGAGCGAATTATGGTAGAGGGTCGTCCTGCATTTTTTGATCCGAATGAAGATCCGTATGAATCATTCAGTCGTTTATGGAGTGAACGGGGAGAAGTTTATAGAAAACTGACTACACGCACTGTGGATAACAGTGGCACTGTCGAACGAGCAGTGAACGAAGCGATAACACATTTACATAATCAACAAGGTTGTAGCGGCCATGCGTAATATATTACTCATACACGGTGTAAATTTAAATACTTTAGGTAAGCGTGATTCGGCGCATTATGGTGTCTTAACACTTAAAGACATTGAAAATCTTACCGCTAAAGAAGCAGAAAAACATGGGTTCGGCATTATTTCTTACCAATCCAATCATGAAGGTGATTTGGTTGATAAATTGCAATCAGAATCACCGCATTGTGTTGGCATCATCATCAATCCGGGTGCGTTTAGTCATTACAGTTACGGTTTGTATGATGCCTTACTCGATACAAAATTACCGGCCATCGAAGTGCATTTATCTGACGTGAGTCAGCGCGAACCGTGGCGCAGACAGTCAGTGATAGCGCCAGCATGTGTGAAAGTGATTGAAGGTAAAAAGGAACAAGGTTATCGAGAAGCTGTTAATGTGATGATGGAGTATTTGCAACAATGAAAGTGACAAACAAAACGCGGTTAAATATGGTGATTGGGTATCCACTCGAACATTCTCAGAGTCCTGTGTTGCATGATGCTGTCTATCAACTATTAGGCATCAATGCTGTTCTTTTAGCGCAACCGCACTTGCAGCTTAAATCATTAATTCAGACAATAAAAACGCTGTCCGTTGAATTGACAGCCGTGACCTCACCTTATAAAGAAAAAGTGATCAAGTATTTAGATCAATGCAGTTCCGAGGTCAGCATGTTGCAAGCAGCTAATACTCTCATTCAACGCGATGGGAAATTACATGGATATAATACGGATATTGACGGCATCGCTTTCGCATTACGCAATATTGTAGTACGCAATAAGCGAGTAGTTGTGATTGGTGCAGGTGGTGCTGCGCGAGCGATGGGTTATTTTCTGAAAAAAAACAAAACTAAATTACTGTGGATGAATCGAACGAAAAAGAAAGCAATTGCATTAGCAAAAGAGTTTGGTGGTGATGTTATTTGTCATGATGAATTGAATGAGATAGTTATCGATATCATCATTAATACTACACCAATCGGAATGTATCCGAATGTAGACGTGTCACCATTACCCGATTACATATTCAGTGCGCATCAAGTGGTGTTTGATATGGTCTACAATCCGATGATAACCCAGTTATTAAAACAAGCGAAAAAGCATCAAGCAAAAATTATATCAGGATTAGATATGTTTATTGCGCAAGGATTAAAACAAATTGAATTGTTAACGGGCAAGCGTATCCCTATCTCACCAATGATAGATAAACTTAGAAAAGTATTAATACAAAACCAGCGAGTGACGCGAATATGAATTATACACGCATTAAAAAACTACCACCTGTAGAGGAAATCATTCAATTATACCCTTTGTCAGATGCAGGCCATGAAAAAATTATGCATGACAGGCGGGAAATTAAAAATATTTTGGAAGGAAGGGACAACCGTTTATTGATGGTTGTCGGACCTTGTTCTGCATGGCCCAAGGATGCTGTGTTGGAATATGCAAAACGATTGGTTGAAGTGAATGAAGCAGTAAAACATTCATTAAAAATTGTCATGCGCATGTATATTCAAAAACCGCGTACAACAAAAGGTTGGACAGGACCGGTTAATCAACCAGATCCTTATGCAGAACCAGATATAGAAGCAGGCATTCATTATGCGCGCGAGATGATGGTTAAAGTCGTAGAGATGGGACTGCCGATTGCTGATGAATGCTTGTTTACGCATAATGCGCGAGGGTTTTCTGAATTAGTGTCGTGGTTTGCGATTGGCGCTAGGAGCAGCGAAGATCATGAACATCGTATTTTTGCATCGGCTGCAAATTGTCCTGTGGGAATGAAAAATCCAACACATGGTTCAATCGCTATCGGCGTCAACAGTGTGGTTGCAGCGCAACATCCGCATATCGCAGCTATTGATCGCTATGCAGTGCAAACATTTGGTAATCCACATGCGCATTTAGTACTGCGTGGTTGTAATCAAGCACCGAATTATTCACTTGCACATATGGAGGAAGTGAAAAATCACATGACAGCTCATCAAGTCAAAAATCCAGCTGTTGTAATTGATGTAAGTCATGATAACTGCTTGATCGATGGCAAGAAAAATCATCGAGCACAACCAGCCATTATTTTTGAAGTGATGAAATATTTAAAAAATCGCCCTAATTTACGAAAATTAATGAAAGGTTTTATGGTTGAAAGTTATTTAAAAGAAGGAAGTCAAAAATTAGAAGCATGTAACGCATCAACTATTGATTTAAAGGGATTGTCAATCACGGATCCTTGTCTGGGGTGGGAGCAAACGAAAGCATTGTTACTTAAGCTAGCAAACGAGGTGAACTCATGATTCATAAAATATCAATGACAATACCAATCAAATCTGCGATTAGTTATCCTATTATGATAGGCGCTAGTTTGTATGATATCGCTACCTGGTTACCCAAAAATAAGACGTTTAACCAGATTGTCATTATTACTGATCATACAGTGAAAAAACACTATGGTTTACTCTTGCGAAAATATTTAAAGCAAGCGGGACATAACAGTTTGTTATTATCTTTTCAAGCAGGCGAAAAATTTAAAAACAATAAAACCAAGCAAACAATAGAAGATGCGATGCTGCAGCATCGTTGTAATCGAGACACATTAATTTTGGCATTAGGCGGTGGTGTGGTTGGCGATCTTGCCGGTTACATTGCAGCGACTTATATGCGAGGTGTGCCTTACATCCAAATTCCAACTACCTTGTTAGCCATGGTTGATAGCAGTGTTGGTGGTAAAACAGGTGTTAATACGATACATGGAAAAAATTTATTAGGCGTTATTTATCAGCCAGCATGCGTGGTCGCAGATATTTCTCTTTTAAAATCGCTATCGAAGAAAAACAGGATCAATGGATTAATTGAAGCAATTAAAATGTTTTTAACACACGATGCAGAGAGTCTTCGCTATATCGAATCGCATCTTCACTCCATTGTTAAAGGTGATGATAAATTCCTGAAAGAAATTGTGAATCGAGCAGTCAGGATTAAAGCTGCTGTTGTAGGCCGAGACGAGAAAGAACATGGCGAACGTAATGTGCTCAATTTCGGCCACACCATTGGCCATGCATTGGAAAAGATTTCAAATTATACCTTATTACATGGATACGCTGTGGCCTACGGGATATTAGTTGAAGCAACTATTTCTCATACTCTTGGTTTGCTAAGTGTCGAACAATTATTAATAATAAAAAACTTGATCGAAAAACTAGGCATTAAAGGAAAAGATTTGCAAAAATATGAGTTAACCAAACTGATTCAAGCAACAAAAAATGATAAAAAAGTGCAACTTGGTAATGTGCATTATACTCTATTGCGAGAGATTGGTAGTACGCTTATTACTAATGGCAACTATGTTCATCCTGTCGCAGATAAAATTGTTAAACAAGCATTCAAGAGCACCATTGGGGGATGAAGCATGTCAGGTAATTCTTTTGGCACATTATTTAAAATTACAACTTGTGGTGAATCACATGGGGGAGCCGTTGGTGTAATAATCGATGGCTGCCCGCCTGGCATCGCAATTTCAGAGAATGAAATCCAAATCGAGTTGGATCGACGTAAACCCGGGCAAAGCAACATTACCTCACCACGTAATGAACGTGACAAAATTCATATATTATCAGGTCTATTTGAAGGCAAGACAACGGGTACACCTATCTTATTACTTGCATATAATGCTGATATGCGACCAGAAGATTATGAAGCATTAAAAAATGTTTACAGACCATCGCATGCTGACTTTACCTATATGATGAAATATGGAATGCGTGATTTTCGCGGTAGCGGCCGTGCTAGCGCAAGGGAAACACTTGCTAGAGTCGCAGCAGGTGCTATTGCGAAGAAATTTTTAAAACAGGTGATGAATATAGAAATTATTAGCTATGTAGAGCAAGTCGGTGAATTACGCACGCAGATAGATCATACAACAGTGACGCCTGAGGCGATTGAAGCCAATATTATTCGTTGTCCTGATGCTGAAATCGCGGAACAAATGATCCAATTAATCGAAATAGTCAAAAGTGAAGGAGATTCCATTGGTGGTGTCATCAAAGGTGTTATTCGCAATACCCAACCTGGCTTAGGTGAACCAGTGTTTGATAAATTATCGGCGGATTTAGGCAAGGCAATGTTGAGCATTAATGCAGTAAAAGGATTCGAAATTGGATCAGGATTTGCAGGGGTGGGTATGCGTGGTAGTGAGCATAATGATCCCTTTGTGATTAAAAACGGTAAACCTACATTCCTCTCTAACCATGCGGGTGGAACATTAGGTGGGATTAGCACAGGCGAAGATATTTATTTCAGAGTAGCATTTAAACCAGTTTCTACCATTAGCAAACAGCAACACACTGTTAATTTACAAAACGAAGCAGTGATACTGGCTGCTGAGGGCAGGCATGATCCTTGCGTTTTACCCCGGGCTGTTCCGATTGTAGATGCAATGGCGGCATTGGTAATAATGGATCACTATTTGCGACACCAAGCGCTAAGAGTTTATGATTCATCTGCATCTAACACAAAATGAGGCTTATTCTAAAATCAATTGTTCTTTGTATCGTTCTAAAGTCACTGACATATCCGGCGAAAATTTCCGTTAAACGTATAATCAATCATCAAGCAATTCGTTGTCAGCTTTTCTCAATAAACTCGGGCTTTATCCGTTTACGTTTCGCAGAATTATGCCGCTCATGTAGCTCAATATCAATGTATTTGTCGGTAATACTACTAGAGCTGTGGCCTGCGTCATCTCTGACATGTTCTCGAGGCCGAGTTTTTACATCGTCTGAAATACCTGTGTGGCGGAGCCAATGGACAGTTGCTACTGCAAGCTGGCCTGCCTCTTCACGTTGATTATCTTCGATTAAGCGCTCACATGCGCGATCAAAACAAGTCTGTACTAATTCACGTATATACCGTGTGCTTTTCATCGGCTTGCCGTCATTATACTTCGCAAACAATGGTGTTTTTTCATTTGGTGAGGGTAGGGGTGACAGCTTTAATGATCTACGATAATTTTTTAATGCATTTAGCATTTCTGTACTTACCGATATTTTACGCTCTTTATTCCCTTTTCCTACAGTTAAAAACCACCAACGACCATCTGAGTCACGATGAAAGTCACCCATTGTTGGCGTCCATCGTGTTGTGGCTGTAAGCTCAGAGATTCTTAAATACATTCCATACAGTGAATTCATGATAAAGAAGGTACGAGCATGTTGCTCTGGGTTTTCATTCGCCATCATTTCGGCAGTCTCTATTACGTAACCCCATTGTAATTCTGAAAGCCTACGTATAGTCGAAGTTGATTGTTGTTTTCTGATATATTTACTTTTTTGGCGTATTAAAAGAACGGGGTTGATTAATGTATATTCTTCTTGAAGAAGATAATTATAAAAACTACTAATCACAGCAAATGCAACTTTAAATGCTTTTTCGGATAGAAGGTAATTGTTTTTATCTGGTTGTTTTCCTGCTTTTGTTTCAACCTTAGAAATTTTTACGACAAATGGGCGCCATTTTGAATTGGGTAACCGTATACCATCTTTTTCAATAAATCGATTTTCAACTTTAAGTGCAATCCATGAATTTAATGGCTTCTGGCAAAAAGATAAAAATTCTTCGAAATCTTCTCGACAAATTTGCTTTAACGATTTATTAGCTTTTAATTGGCACCATTGTAAAAAACGTTCTATTTCTCTGCGGTAAGAATTAAATGTATCCAGGCTGCCGCGATAGCTGAATAAAAAACTTTTGGCATGCTGATAGTCTTGGAGCCAGGCACCCTGAAGATTAGGTTGATAATCTTCATTAGCCAACATTTGTTGAAGACCATCAAATAATGGACTTGGAATACGCTTGTCGGTACTCATTTTTTCTGATATTCTCCACAACCTGTAATAATAGTTACAGGTTATTAAGGAGCTATCATACTTGAAATTAAGGACAATTACAATAACACATGGAGCGTACAGTCATGAATTGTAGACGTCTAAAGATACTCTCTAAAGCAGAAATAAATGAGCTGTATGACATTCCCCAATTCATGGTCAGTGAACAACAAGCCTACTTTTCTCTCAATAAGAAAGAACATAGCATCATGAGTTCTCGTGGTTCGCTTGCATCAAAAGTCCATTTCATTTTACAGCTTGGCTACTTTAAAGCGGCATCACAATTTTACAAGTGTAAGTTTTCTGAAACACAGAGTGACGTTGATTTTATTTTACAAGAATACTTTCTCAATGCAAAGATACGTAAAGATAATATCTCAAAGCAGGCTCGACAATCTAACCAGGCTTTAATAGCAAATTTATTAGGATACCAAGCGGAAAAAACTGCGATTAAGGAAAAGTTATCTAACGTATTACAAACCAAAACACAGCTTTGCAATAGCCCAGTATATTTATTTCATGAGTTACTATGTTACTCAGATCAGCATAAGTTGATGCTGTTGGCTTACTCAACATTACAAGATTTAATTGGTTCCGCCATTACCAATGAAGAAAGCAGATTAGATGCGTTACTAAAAAAACACGTAACAATCGACATCTCTAACGCCATAAAAAATATGCTGATTATGGAGAATGATCAATATATTTTAACAGCACTCATAAAAGATCCTAAGAATTTTAATCATAAACAAATAATGGGCGAAGTTAAAAAACTACAAGACCATAAATCTCTTTATCAATCCGCTAAAATAATTATACCAAAATTAAAATTATCCAATCAAAATATAAATTACTACGCCAATCTTGCAGTGCACTACCCTATTAATGATTTACAGAAACTTTCGCAAACAAAGCAAGCCATTTATATTTTGTGCCACATTTATCATCGTTACCAAAAAATTAATGATAACCTCATGGTAAGCTATTTTCATTACGTATCTAAATTCAAGGATGAAGCTGGAGCCAGAGCACGTGAACTCATTTTTAAAGAGAAATTAGAAATTAATGAAGATAGCAAGCAGGCGGCTACAATATTACGTTTTTTTGATGATGATAATATTTCTGATAAAGAACCATTTGGATCGGTTCGTAAACGGGCATACAAGCATATTAAAAAAGGTAAATTTTCAGCCGTCTCTGATTATTTGGAGGGAATTTTATTTGATTACAATGAAACGAAATGGGATGAAATAGCTAAGCTTAAGCCACAGATCACCAAGAATATTCGTCCTATTTTCAAATCACTGGAATTTACTAGCCATAATAATCAAGACTCCATTCTCACCGCTATTAAATTTCTTAAAAATTATTTCTCTGCAAAGGAATTAGATAAAAAAGCCATATTAAAACGTGCGCCAATTGCCTGTATTCCACTACCTTGGCAGAAACATTTAATGATTACACCAGTAAACCCTTTGGATGATGAGAAAATAGTTGATATGAAAAAATATGAGTTCATGATATACCAACTCATCACACAGCAGGTTGAATCTGGTCATCTTGTCCTTGCTGATTCCATTACATTTAAAAGCTTTTCTGCCCATCTTGTTAATGATGAAAAATGGAATCATAAAACCGCGCTGCTTAAGAAGTTAGGCAATAAAAAATTATTAACGCCTATCGACAAATTATTAGATCAAGCAGAAGATGAATTGGAAAACCTGATTCAGCTTGTAAATCAGAAGATAAAGAATGGTGACCACAAAGGAATTAAAATTAAAAATAATGGTAATGAAATCACCTTCACCCTTCCCTACCCAAAGTCGGCAGATAAGGCAAATCATCCTGTATTCAAACAACTCCCTCAAATTAGTATTGCTGAAGTTTTACAATTTACTCAAAAAGAATGTAATTTCATGCGGTCATTTACACATATTAAACCGTACAATGCCAAAGACAACTTAGATCCTATCGGCATTATGGCATGCATTATTGCCAATGCAACTAACCTTGGCATTCATAAAATGGCTGAAACAAGTGATCTAAATTATCGTAGGATGCAATCACAACAAAAAAACTTTATCCGTATTGAAACACTGCGAGAAGCTAATGACACCATCAGCAATGCCATCGCCAAATTGCCTATCTTTAAATATTGGAATATTCATAACGACCGCATTCATGGCAGCGTAGATGGACAAAAATTTGAAACTCGTCTGCATTCATTTATTGCGCGTTATTCATCAAAATATTTTGGTGTTAATAAAGGAGTTGTTGCCTACACTCTTTGCGCTAATCATATCCCCGTGAATACGAGAATTATTAGCGCTAACCAGCATGAAAGTCATTATTTATTCGATATCCTGTTTAATAATAGCAGTGAGGTTGACATTAGCTGGTTATCTGGAGATGGACATAGCATTAATCAGGTTAATTTTGCATTACTAGATTTTATTGAGAAACAGTTTGCTCCACATTTTAAGCGTATTAATCACAAAGTTGAAACACTGTATGGATTCCAATTGCCGAGTTATTACAAGGGTCTTTTTATAAAACCTAAACATAAAATTAATAAAACACTCATCAAGTCTGAATGGGATAATATTCAACGAATTATTGCATCGCTTTTGCTGGGTGAAACATCACAGCATCTAATGGTAAGCAAGTTGAGCTCTTACAAACGAAAAAATAAAACAAAAGAAGCGCTGTGGGAATACGATAAAATATTAATGAGCATTTACATGCTGAATTTTATTCATAATCCAGAGATCCGCCAGAACGTGCGTCGAGCATTAAATCGCGGTGAAGCTTATCATCAATTACGACGCGCTATTGCTAATGTGCATGGGCGTAAATTTCGTGGTAGCAGTGACCGTGAATTAGAATTATGGAATGAATGCGCTCGCTTGATGGCGAATTGCATTATTTATTATAACGCTAATCTGCTGGATACGCTGTTGCTTAAGTTACAAAAAGAAGGGCATGCTGATGCAATTGAACAGATCAAATTTATTTCCCCAGTTGCATGGCAACATGTTAACCTTTACGGGTACTACACCTTTGAAGGACAGCAATCTTCAAGTATTAATATGGCCATGATTGTTGAAGCGATTAATATGATGCAGCTGGCATGAGTTTCAGCTATAAAATTACTAGGTCAGCTTAGAATATGAGCAGTTAGGCACTTTCGAGGGACTTCTTATGGAACCCTTGTAAGAAAGCTTGCTATAGTTTGTCCAAAGGTTTCAATATCGATAGGTTTAATAATGTATCCGTTAAATCCTGCTTCTATTGCCCTCTCTTTATCCTCTTCCATTCCATAAGCTGTTACCGCAACTATCTTAATGTCACGATATTTTGGACTGGCTTTTAGTATTTTTGTTAATTCCAAGCCACTCATTTCTGGTAGTTCAATAGCCATTAAAATTAAATGTGGGTGGAATTCTTTTAACATTTCCATTGTTTCTTTGGCATTTGTAGTAGAACGAATTTCGTAATTGTCATCAGCAAGCGCAAGTTTTTCTAGCTTTAAATGGCTATCATTATTTTCAATAATTAATATAGGGATCGCACCCATTATTCTTCCTATTTTAACCCATGCCTTAAACGTATCTTATATTGATTTGTAAAAAATTAAAACATAACAACTATTCATCCAAGTCAAAATCAGAGCAAAAAGTGTTACATTGTCAGTTAGCAAGTTAAATATTTAGCATTAATGAAAAATCATAAAACCTGACAAGGCAGAACAACATAGAAAATAGTTTCTTTATCTGGAACGCTTTCCACACCAACTTCACCGCCTTGCGCTTCTACAATCCGTTTGGCTAATGCGAGTCCGAGGCCCGCACCTTGATATTTTTTTGAATCGCTCATATCCAATTGTTTGAAAGGGGTAAATAAGTGTTTTAAATCTTCCTCTCGTACACCTATGCCGTAATCTTTAATTTCAATACGAATTGATTTTTTCTCTTTCGAATAAGTAATAAGCTCAACTTTTCCTCCTTCCTGAGAAAATTTAATGGCATTGGATAAAAAGTGTTGAAGGACTTGTTTCAGTTTTTTGGGGTCTAACACAACCGGAGTTGAATTAATTTTTATGTCGAGTCGTATTCCTTTTTTTTCAATTAATTCTCGAAATGTTTCCTTAACTTCATTAGCTAATTTATCCAAGTGGACAGTTTCGGGTATAAATTGCATTTTTTCCGATTCAGCTTCAGTAAAATCTAAAATATCACTAAGCAAACTTAAAAGAAAATGAGAACTAGATATAATATCGCCCATGTATTCTTTAAGCTCTTCGACTCTTAACTCATTTTTACTTTGAACAATTAATTCCGCAAAACCAATAATGCCGTTCAGAGGAGTGCGAATTTCATGGGTCATATTTCTGAGAAACTCATTTTTTAAGCGCATGGATTCAGTGCTGGACTCTAATTCCAATTTATGTTTATACAAACTAAGATCAATAGCGATTTCTAACTCTCGAGTTTCAAACGGTTTTGACAAATAACCGTAGGGGTTACTTGATTTGGCATCATTAAACGTTTTTTCATCGTTATATGCAGTTACAAAAATAATAGGAATTTGAAAACGATTTGAAATATGTATTGCTGCTTCAGTTCCAGTCATATCCCCTTTTAAAATAATATCCATTAAAATTAAATCGGGTTTTAATTGCATTGCGAGATCAATGGCGTCTTCTCCAGTGGCAGCGGTAACAGGAACATCAAACCCTAATTTTTTCAAACATCTTTGCATGTCCATAGCAGTAATGGCTTCATCTTCAACCACTAATATTCTAGACTTTTTGCTTGATTGCTCTTTTGTTTCATCCGTCATAAAGTTACCCTATTGATTTTTACATGGGAAATTGAGTGTAAAAGTCGTTCCTTCTACGCTATCCAATTCTAGTTTACCATCCAATTGTTTTGTTAAGTTTTGCATTAAATGCATGCCTGATCCCCCCATAGGCCGAATTTTTGGGGAAGCAAAATATTTATTTCGGTGTTCTGGATGTCTACTACGGTAAGATTCAGGAATTAATATTTCTAATTTTTGGCCTACTAAATTATCTCGGCTGTAACCAAATAATTGTTCAGTTTGTGCATTTATAAAAACGATATCACCTTCGGTATTAATAAAAACTATTGCGTCTGGTATGGCTTGCAGAAACTTTATGAATCCCTCTTCTTCCAGCTCGGAAATAGGAGATATGTCTTGCATCAGCAATGTTCCTTTTTAAAAATTTCCTTATTAAGACATCAACCCTGCCAGATCTTTCTCTTCAAGCGTTTCTTTTTGCAATAACAGTTGCGCTCCGTTTTCTAGATATTTTTTGTGGCTCTTAATGACATCAAATGATTTGTCGTGAGCTTCCTTTAAAATTTCGCGCACTGCATGATCGATTTCGCGTGCTGTCTCTTCGCTAAAATTTCGCGATTGCGACATTCCGGGCATAGAGAGAAAAGAAGTACTGTCTTTCTCGTAAATGACATCGCCGAGTTTTTCATTCATCCCGTATTGCATCACCATGGCACGTGCAATATCAGTTGCTCGATTGAGATCATCAGCCGCCCCCGTTGATAGATGACCAAATATAAGAAGCTCTGCGGCGCGTCCTCCCAATAGAATAACCAGCTTGTTTTTTAACTCATCCTGTGTCATGAGAAAGCGTTCCTCAATTGGTCGATGCATGGTGTAACCAAGTGCTTTTATTCCTCGCGGAATAATGGAAATCTTTTGTATTGCATCTTTGCCTAGTAAGAATTGTGCCGCTAAAGCATGTCCTACTTCGTGATAAGCAACAATTTTCCGTTCTGTTTCATTGAGTATGCGATTTTTTTTTCTCTAATCCTGCAATAATTCTTTCAATTGCTCGTGTGAAATCACCAAAGTTAACTGCCGCAGCTTTACGTCGCACAGCAAGAAGGGCTGCTTCATTCACTAAATTAGCAAGATCAGCGCCGGTAAATCCTGGAGTAAGCCCAGCAATTTTTCTTGGATCAACATCTTTATCACATAATATTTTTTGAATGTGTACACTCAGAATTTCAGTACGTCCTATTTTATCGGGTCTATCAACTAATACATGCCGATCGAAACGTCCTGCACGCAATAATGCTTGATCAAGAATTTCGGGACGATTTGTGGCTGCAAGCAAAACTAAACCCACTCTCGTATCAAAGCCATCCATTTCTGACAGGAGCTGATTGAGAGTTTGTTCTTTTTCATCATGTCCACCGAAGCCAGAAATACTACGTGCTCGGCCAAGCGCATCAATTTCATCAATAAAAATAATAGCGGGCGCTGTCAACCGTGCTTGTTCGAAAAGATCACGTACCCGAGCAGCACCGACACCGACAAACATCTCAACGAATTCTGAACCGCTAATAGAAAAAAATGGCACACCTGCTTCACCCGCTACAGCGCGTGCAAGCAATGTTTTACCTGTGCCTGGCGGGCCTACCAGCAGCACACCTTTTGGGAGTCGGGCGCCTAATTGATGAAATCGCTTAGGATCCTTTAAAAATTCCACTACATCAATCAACTCTCTCTTTGCTTCTTCTACCCCTGCAACACTCTTAAAAGTAACTTTTGTCTGTTTCTCAACATAGATTTTAGCTTTACTCTTACCAAATCCCGGGGATCCACTAGCGGATGTTGTCGCGTTTCGTTTCATCAAAAAGGCCCACAATCCCATCAAAATAAATAGGGGTATCATCCAGTACAAAGTAGATACCCATTTACTTTCAACCTGTCCAGTATAAGGAATCTTTGCATCATCCAATTCCTGGATCAAATTAGGGTCATTAATACGGACAGTATCAACCGCGTACGTACCATCTCTAGCTTGTTTTATTGGCTGGATTTTTTCTTTTGATAATGTGTCTTCCAATCCCTCTGGCTTTAACATTGTAGTGATATAGCTTTCACCAAGAATTACTTTACTAATTTGCTTAGCCTTTAAAAGCGCCTTAAAATCGCTATAGTTGATGTTTTCTGAGTGATAAAAGAGTAAAAACGGTAATATAATTAAGGCAACAATTACAAAATCCCAAAGGTGGAACTGAAAGGGTTTCTTGTCCATATATTCGCTCACATTCCTTGTGAATTAGCACACTTTTTCAGTATAAGACAATAATACATGATTCATAGCCCTTGTTCAAACCGCGCCTATTTTTACAAGAGATTATTAGTCCTATACAGGGGTGTGTAAGTCTCAAATGTTTATTTCTATTGGGTTTCACTCTATAATCCATCTAATAATGAATGACAAACGAGGTGGTTTCCGTGTCCTTATGTCGTCAAAAAAATATCAGGACAATCTCTTGAATTTGAGTTTAAAGATGACAAATGGACGGACAATAGAGTTAATGCTGTGATATTTGTTACAACACGTCAATTAATTACTGATAAGATCAAAAGAAGTGATAAATTTTCTCTGACCATACGGCAAAATAAAATTTGTATTGCTGCTGACGAAAAATCTGCAGAACGATTCAAAATCGTCACTCAACCAGCGATTGATTACAATATTGCAATGCGTACAATCATCAAAAAATACGATGTTATTTTACCTCTTCTTTTTGGTGAAGCCTTAGAAGATAAAATTGAAGACTATCGTAGAGAAATTCGTGAAGAATCGGCCAAATTTTTAGAGCAGCAAAATAGAGGTATATTTGCTACGTTCTTTGGGTGTAAAAGACAGGCTGATAATAAACAAACAATATCAGCTAATACCACGAGTTGTGTGATTTGTTAATTTAAATGATCGGATTTCTCCAACCCCTAAATAGCATTATTTATAAGAAAATTAAAGTGATCTAAATCTTCCGCTTGAATTACTGTGATTTGTGCTAGTGTAAGCTTCAGTGGAACTTTCTGATTTCTCTTTTAATGCTTCACAAGCAGGATGATTTTTTCCCATTTTTTTGATGCAATCGAAATATAATTGTAGTGTATTGCTAAGAAAATCATATGATGAATTTCCTTCAAGATCTTTTGGTGGAATATCTGCTATCACTGGGAAAGCCGCAATTTTTGCGAGTGGTTTTGCTTTGAGTTTGGCCTGTGTTAATAATTTTCTGATGGATACCATGGTTT
>Ga0207151_1058_pt1 | contig 26663 bp, 26 predicted proteins | sample Alteio_BWMinHeat_29_FD_153523 | JGI IMG/M metagenome (GOLD analysis project Ga0207151, IMG submission 153523) | Enriched cells from forest soil in Barre Woods Harvard Forest LTER site, Petersham, Massachusetts, United States -... | ecosystem: Environmental > Terrestrial > Soil > Temperate forest >... | reverse complement strand
CGAGCTTCATTTCGATCCCTCGTTCCGTTCCCACCAGCACGACTTCCCTCTCTTTCCCGCGCGCGAGCCACTCCTCGGCGATGGCCAACGCCGGGAAAACATGGCCACCGGTGCCGCCCCCTGCAATTAGGAGCTTCATGGCTTGGGCCGGGGTCCCGGGGTGCGGCACGCATTGCCCCTAGAAAGCCAAATGGAGCGGCGCGTCATGGCTCCGTGGCCTGCTGGCTGATGTTCAGCAGCGCTCCCGTCGCCAGCAGCATCACCAGCAGACTCGACCCGCCGTAGCTCACAAACGGCAGCGGAATGCCCTTGGTCGGCACCAAGCCCAGCACCACGGCAAAATTGATTAGCGCCTGGCTCAGCACCAGCGCTGTTATTCCCAGCGCCAGCAGCCGGCCGAATCCGTCGGGAGCGGCAAAGGCGGCTCGCAGCCCGCGCCAGCCATAAACGAGGAACAACGCTATGACCAATATCGCGCCGATGTATCCCAGCTCTTCGCAAATCACCGCGTAAATGAAATCGGTGTGCGCTTCTGGCAAATAAAACAGTTTCTGCTTGCTCTCCATCAAGCCCACGCCCGTGAATCCGCCCGAACCGACGGCAATGAGGGATTGCATGAGCTGAAATCCCGCGCCTTGCGGATCAGAATCGGGATGAAGGAAGGAACTCATCCGCGTGTTGCGGTAGGAAACGCGCGTGATCAGCAAATAAAGGGCCGGCAGCGACGTTAGGAACCCCGTGGCGATCCATTTCCAGGATATCCCCGCTGCAAATAGAATGGTTGTGGCCACCAAGACAATATCCACGCCGGTGCCGAGATCGGGTTGCGCCAAAATCAAGCACACAAAGATCAGCACCGGACCAGCGGCGGGGAGGATCGTCTGGAGCCCAGCCTCTTTCGAAAACTCCATGGGTGCTCTACTACGCCGCTTGTGATCGAGGAACCACGCGAGATAGAGAATCACCGCCAGCTTGGCCAATTCGGATGGCTGAATTCCAACGGGGCCATAGCGAATCCAGCGATGCGTTTCGTGCGACTTGTCCGCAAAAAAAGTCCCGACCAGCAGAAGCAAGACCAGGCACACGCTCGTGTAGACTACGGCGGGCTGGCGCAAGCGCCGATAGTCCATGCGCATCAGAGCGAACATGCCCAGAAGTCCGAGCAAGAGCCACGCCGATTGCCGCACCAGAAAATAATACGAGTGATCGTATTTTTCTTCCGCGGTCACGGCGGACGCACTGAAGATCATCACCGCGCCCAACAGGCAAAGCGCCACGGTCACACCAAATAGCCAGCGGTCCATCTCAAGACGTCTTGGCACTTTCGCTCATCCTCCGGAGGCCCCCGCCGACTGCTTTTCGAGCTGCCCCACCAAATCCTTGAACACACGTCCGCGGTGCTCATAATTCTGAAATTGATCGAAGCTGGCGCAGGCCGGCGCGAGCAGCACGACGTCGCCTCGTCGCGCGGCATGCGAGGCGGTTTCCACGGCGCGCTCCAGCGTTTCAGCGCGCTCTAGCGCTACGCTTCCTGAAATCTGGTTCTCGATTTTTTCTGCTGCCGCGCCGATCAACAGCGCGAGAATCGCTTTTTCCCGCAGCGGCTTTTGCAGTACGGTGTAGTCGCTTCCCTTGTCTCGTCCGCCGAGAATAATCAGGATGCGTCCGGGAAATGCATCGAGGGCCTTGCGAGTGGCATCCACATTGGTCGCCTTCGAATCGTTGTAGTAGCGCACGCCTCCGATTTCGGCCACGAATTCCAGGCGGTGCTCGACTCCCGCGAACGATCTCACGCCTTTGGCAATCGCCGCAGGGGGCGCACCGGCGAGGCGTGCCGCAGCAGCCGCGGCCAGCACATTCTCGACATTGTGCGCACCGGCGAGGGGAATGTCCTGCAGTTTGAGAAGAGTTTGTTCCGCGCCGTCTTGCCGGAAAACGATTTCCTCTCCGCGAACATACACGCCCTCGGCGACCCGTTGTTTCCTACTAAACCAGTACACGCGCGGAAGCGCCGGCGCGTACACCGTAGTTGCTGGGTCATCCGCGTTTAAAGCCGCGGCATCCTCACCCGTCTGATTCTCGAACAGCCGCGCCTTGGCGGCACCATATGCTTCCATGGTGTGATGGCGGTCGAGATGATCGGGCGTCAAATTCAGGAACACGCCTATATTTGGACGAAACGTGTCGATGAGCTCGAGCTGAAAGCTGCTGAGCTCGGCCACTGTCAAAGTGTCGTCCTTCATCTCGTCCACGCATCCGATGAGCGGCGTTCCAATATTTCCTGCAAGAATCGTATGCATCCCGGCGGTCTTCAAAATATGTTCGGCGAGCGAAGTGGTCGTCGTTTTGCCGTTCGAACCGGTGATCCCGATCAATCGGCCTCTCATAAACCGGTAGGCCAACTCAATTTCGCTCCAAATCGAGATGCCCTTCGCGCGGGCCGCCTGCAAATGCGCTTGGTCAGCGGGCACGCCCGGGCTCGGAACAATCAAGTCTTGGGCGAGAAATGTCTTCTCCCGATGACTGCCGAGCTCCAGGGTCACGCCCGCCTCTCTTAGTTTCGCGACGGTTTCGCCGATCTCGGTTTCGCCGCGGGAATCCGTCGCGGTCACGCGCGCGCCGCGGGCCGCGCAGAAAATCGAGGTAGCCACGCCTGTCCGCGCAAGCCCAACGACCAGCACGCGCTTGCCTCGCAAGTCCATTGCCACTGGCATGGCCCCCTTCCGAGCCCGTCCGTTGTCGAAGACGCACTACCTCAACTTCAATGTCGTCAGCGCAAAAAGCGCGAACACCAGCGCGGCAATCCAAAACCGGACAATGACCTTCGACTCGCTCCAGCCCAGCAATTCAAAATGATGATGGATGGGCGCCATGCGGAATATGCGCTTGCCCCGCAGCTGGAAGGACCCCACCTGCAAGATCACCGAGAGGGCTTCGATGACGAAGATGCCGCCAACGAAGAACAATAGAATTTCTTGCTTGATGATGACCGCCACAGTGCCGAGCGTTCCGCCAAGTGAGAGCGAGCCGACATCCCCCATGAAGATTTCTGCCGGATGCGCGTTGTACCAAAGGAAGCCGAGCGCCGCGCCCACAAGTGCTCCGCAGAACACCGTCAGTTCTCCAACGCGCGGGATGTATTGAATCTCGAGATAGGCAGCCCAACGCGAGTTGCTGCTGACATACGTCAGCACCGTGAGCGCGCCAGCGGCGATGACCGTGCAGCCGATGGCCAAGCCGTCCAGACCGTCCGTCAGATTGACCGCATTCGAAGAACCGACGATCACCACACACACAAAAACCAGGAAAGGAAGAAACGCCAAGGGCCACAGATGCGCCGAATTCATCAAGGAATGGATGACCAGGTCGGGGTGCAGACGCTTGAGAAACGGAATCATCAACTGCGTGGAATAGGCATAATGCGTAACGAGAACGAGCAGCGAGATACCCACGACCAGGCTGACGAACACCTGAAAGTAGATTTTCTTTTTCGCGGTGAGCCCAAGATTTCTCTGCTTCGAAACTTTCGCATAGTCGTCAATAAAGCCGATAATTGCAAAACCGATGAGCGCAAACAGCGAAAGCAAAATAAAAGGGTTCGTCAGGTCAGCCCAGAGCAGCGTAGGGACGGCGGTTGATAAAACGATCAGCACGCCGCCCATCGTTGGGGTGCCAGCCTTTTTCTGATGCTCCTGCGGGCCTTCCTCGCGGATGTACTGCCCGATCTGCAGTTCGCGCAAGCGCCGAATAAGCCACGGACCAAACACCAGTCCGAGGAACATCGCCGTCAAGCTCGCGTACACGGTGCGAACCGTGATGTATCGAAAAACGTTTAACGGGCTGAAGTAGCGCTGCAAGACGTGGTAGAGCAGGTAGTAGAGCATTTAGTGCCGTACCTCCTGCCGTGGAATCTCGACGGGAGCGGCGTGACGCGCGAGCAGCGATTCGACAATGCGTTCCATCTGCACTCCGCGCGAGCCTTTCACCAACAAGACATCGCCTGCCGTGAGGAAGGTCTCCAAGAATGTTGCTGCTTCTGCCGAGGACTGAAAGAATCTTGTTTGTTCTCGCGGTACGCCAGCGCTCACCGCGCCTTCCACAATTTCCTTGGCGTCTCCTGCGACGGCAATCACCCAGTCGACCTTGCCTGTTTTTGCCGTAGAAACTCCTGCTTCGCGGTGCAGCACCGGCGATGCCACTCCCAACTCTCGCATTTCACCCGCCGCCAGAATCCGCCGCTGAAAATTTGGCGTCGCCGCCAGCACCGCCACCATGGCGTCGAGCGCGGCTGGGCTCGAGTTGTAGCTGTCGTTGATCAGCGCTGCCCCGTTTGACAAGCGCAGCAGTTCGCCGCGCATCGCGGGCACTCGCAGGGTGCGAAAAACGCTTTGCGCCTCCGCGGCACCGATATTCCAAACACTGGCGGCCGCAAGCGCAGCAAGCGCGTTGTAAATCGCGTGCCGACCGGCCACAGGAAGCTCCAGCCGCACGCGGCCTTCCGGACTTACATAGTCAAATGCCGAGCCCAGCGCCCCGCGGTCTTCGATCGCCGCGGCAGAAAAAAAGGCTGGTTGGTCGATTCCATAGGTCAGCACGCGACCCGGCGCAAACGCACCGAACGCCGCCACGCGCGGGTCGTCCGCGTTCAGCACGGCTGTCGAATCGTGCCCGTTCAGCCCTTCGATCAGCTCACGCTTGGCCAGGGCAATCTCATCTACGGACGCAAAAAACTCCAAATGAGCGGGCGCAACGCGCGTCACCACCCCAACATCAGGGCGCGCAATCGCCGCAAGCCGGGCTAGCTCTCCGCGCCGCGACATGCCCATCTCCAGCACCGTAGCCTGGTGCGTCTCTTCCAGACGAAGCAGCGTCAGCGGCAGCCCATACTCATTGTTAAAATTTCCTTCCGATTTCAGGACCCGCAGCTTCGCGCCCAGCAGTGCCGCCAGCATCTCTTTGGTTGTGGTCTTGCCCACGGAGCCGGTGACGCCGGCAATTTTCCCACCCCAAGCTTTGCGCACCGCGCGGGCCAGCTGTTTGAGCGCTTCGAAAGTGTCGCCCACGATGATGCAGCGATTTCGAAGGCCCTCCCCGTAGCGGTGGGCTTGCCGTTCCGCCACCACCGCCGCGAGGGCTCCCTGGTCCAACGCACTCGCCACGTGATCGTGTCCATCATGACGCGGTCCGTGGATGGCAACGAACAGTTCTCCTGGACGTAGTGTGCGAGAATCAATCGAGACGCCGGCCACCCGGGCCACGGGGTCGAGTCCCGTCCCCGCCCCAACACCCAGAGCGCCAGCCACTTGTGCAATCGTCCACCGCATAAATGCCTCAAGGGGTTTGCTTTACGCAGATACCCCGCGTATCGGTTTGTTTTCACCGTATTTTGAGGGCTCCTCCTTTCGCGAGTTAACTCCTGGCTCGCGCGCCCTCGCCACAGTTTCCAGCTAGGTAGACAAGCGCGCTACGTGCCAAACCCGGAGCCTTTTTTTGGCTCCCCAATATCGATTTCCGTCTGCGTCTCGCCATACCCTCGTCCGCGCAAGGCGCGCCGCGCGACATCGCGGTCGTCAAATTCCAGCGTCCGGTCCGCAAGAATCTGACAATTCTCATGGCCCTTCCCGGCGAGCAGAACGATGTCTCCCGCGCGCGCTTCGTCCATCGCTGCTCCAATTGCTTTTTCGCGATCCGGTTCGATCAAATATTTTCCGGATGTTTTCTGAAGTCCGACAATGATGTCGCTGATGATTTTCAGCGGGTCCTCGCTCCGCGGATTGTCGCTCGACAAAATCGTCAAGTCGCTTAAGCGCCCGGTCACCTCTCCCATCACCGGCCGTTTGGTACGGTCCTTTGCGCCGCCGCATCCGAAGAGTGTGATGATTCTTCCCTTGGGATTCAATTCCCGGGCGGTTCGAATCAGATTCTCGAGGGCGTCGTCTGTGTGCGCGTAGTCCACAATCACAAAATACGGCTGGCCGAGGTCAATGCGCTCGAAACGACCGGAAACGCTAGTGAGACTTCGAACACCGTCTTGGATGACTTCCGCGGAAAGCCCAAGCGCCTGCGCCGCTCCAATCGCCGCAAGTATGTTGTAGACATTGATGCGCCCCACGAGCGAGGACGCTACCTGCACTTTTCCATTGGGGGTTTGCGCCGTGAAGGCCAGGCCGTTGAATGTCAGCTGAAATTTCTTTGTGGTGATGTCCGCATCGGATTCGAGGCCGTATGTCACGGTTTTCTTGGCCAGCCCTGTCAATCGCTTCCCATACGCGTCATCCGCGTTAATCACCGCGACGTCCGGCGCACCCGCCCCGGTGCCCTCGAATAGCTTCCTTTTCGCGGCGAAATAATCTTCAAATGTCTTGTGATAGTCCATGTGCTCGCGCGTCAGATTCGTAAAAACCGCCGCGGCAAAATGGCAGCCCCACACGCGCTCCATGGCCAGCGAGTGTGAACTCGCCTCAAGCACCGCGAAGCGCCCGCCCGCATCGCGAATCTCCGCGAGCAATCCTTGCAGGTCGACCGATTCCGGCGTGGTGTTGGGCGCAGAGTACTCGCCAAGCGGTGTGTGATACGCGATCGTTCCGAAAAGGCCGGTCTTCGCACCAGAGGCTTTCACGATGGAGTCGACCAGCGAACTCGTCGTGGTTTTACCATTCGTGCCGGTAACCGCCACAAGCTGCAAAGCTTCCGCCGGGTGTCGGAAAAAATTCGCCGCCGTCACCGCAAGCGCCTTGCGCGCCTCGCGGACGCAAATCCAGGCCACGCTTGACGGAATAAAGGCCGGCACCGTTTCTTCGCTGGCGATCGCCGCCGCTCCACGCGAAACCGCGTCTCGCACGAAGGCGTTCCCGTCAGACTGCGCGCCGTGCAGAGCAAAAAACAGCGCCCGCGGTTTGACCTTGCGGGAGTCCGCAGCAATCTGCCGAATTTCTAGATCCTCGGCGGCCGGAGGAATGCTCGCCTGCGCCCCTTCGAACAAATCAGACAGCTTCACGCTTCGAGGAGAGGCGCGTGTCGGCGATGAATCTTGCCCGAGTTCATCGGTGTGGTCCGGTTTGCTGTTGCGGGTGTCTTCTATTTGGCTCAATCCAGTTCTCATCCTAATTCCTGATTCCCCCGAGCGGCTTCGATTTCTTCTCGAGCGGTGTCCCGAACTGCACGGTGACTTTTGCGCCCCTCCTCACCTTCGCTCCGGCCGCTGGGGATTGCTCCGTTGCAAGATTGCTGCCAACCAGCACCGGATCAAGCCCCAGCCTCAGGGCAATATCGGTGACGTTGCGCATGGTCTTTCCGCTGAAGTCGGGCACTTCAATGTCGCCCCCCTGATCCACGGCCACCGTCAAAACCGGCGTCCTGGAATCCGCGCGCTCCCGCCCGTTAGCCCTCGCCGTTTGGGATGCCGCTGGCGATGGGTCGGGCTGTCCCGAAAAATCTACCACCGAGAAATCTTCTAGTGCGCGCTCATTCTCACTCGCATGCTTCCTATAGGTGGTCTCCAGAAGCCTTGGATTGAGCGGAACATCGCGCGGCACATCGAGATACGCCAAAACCTGTTCCGCGATGCGCTTGAAGACCGGGGCGGCCACTTGTCCGCCTTCGTGCAACCCCACGGGAGAATCCAGCGAAACCAGAATGGCCACCGCTGGATTGTTGATCGGCGCAAACCCGGTGAAGGAGGCGATGAATTGGGTCGGCGAGTAGCGCCCGGTGGTGGTATCAATCTTTTGCGCCGAGCCCGTTTTCCCCGCCGAAGTCCAGCCATCGAGACGAGCCAAAGGCCCCGTCCCGTGGAGCACCACGCCTTCCATCAACCGCCGCAGTGTCGCGGCCGTCTCGGGGCGAATGACGCGCTTGGGGTCCGCCGGCGCGAGCGAGCCCTCCGCGGGCAGCGCTTTTTCACCGCGCCGCAATTCGGCCACGATTTGCGGCTTGTAAAGCAATCCTCCGTTAGCAATCGCGGAAACCGCGGTGATGAGTTGTACCGGCGTCACGCCGATTTCCTGGCCCATCGAGATCGAACCCACCGAAATCGGTTTCCAGTCCTCGAGTCTCGCTACCCGGCCTCTGCTTTCGTACGGCAATGCGACGCCGGTTGGCGTACCGAAACCAAACGCGCGAATATAGTCGTAAAATTTCGGACCGCCGAGCCGCAGCGCAATCTTGATAGCCCCCACGTCGCTTGATTGCGCCAGAATATCCGCCACGCTCAGGAGACCAAACGGCTTGTGATCGCGAATGCGATGGCCGGAAACATAGACGGCGCCGTTCTCACAATCAAACACTTCCTCAGGCCTGGTGATGCCTTGATCAAACGCCGCTGCCAGCGTAATGAGTTTAAACGTCGATCCTGGCTCATAGATCGCGCTCACCGCGCGATTCATCCACGTTTCCGCCGGAGCATCGCTTGCTTTGTTGGGATTGAACTTCGGCCAATTCGCCAGCGCCAGAATCTCCCCGGTATTGGGGTTCATCACCATCACCGTGCCGGCGGCTGCGTGTGTCTTAGCCATGGCCGCCGCTAATTCACGTTCGGCGGTGTATTGGATTTTTTCGTCCAGCGTCAAGACAACGCTGGCCCCGCGTTCGCGCCGCGCTTCTCCGCCGTCGAACCAGCGCTGCCGCGCGTCAGCCATCACTACAATCCGTTCACTCTTGCCCCGGATCCGGCTGTCCAATTCCCGCTCGACGCCCATCAGCCCTTTCTCATCGAGGTCCACAAAACCCAACACGTGCGCCGCAAGGTCGCGTTTGGGGTAGAACCGCTGGTTTTCTTTCTGTAGGTAGATGCCTTTCAGGTTCAATTTATTGATCGCTTCGGCTTTCTCCGGCGGAAGCTTGCGGGAAATCCATACAAAGGACCGCGACGATTCGAAGCGCGCTAGAAGCACCTCCTGCGGCACGCCGACTACTCCCGAGAGCAGCCGTGCCGCGAGATGCTCATCTGCGATCTCCGCGGGCACTCCAAAAGCCGAGTCTACGGGAACGCTCATCGCCAGCGGCCGGCCGTTGCGGTCGTAGATCGCGCCGCGCTCCGGAGTGATTTCGAACGTGCGTTGCTGCTGGCGCAGAGCGCGCGCCAGATAGTCGCTATGTCGGAAGAGTTCGAGGTACGTCAGCCGCGCGAAAACCGCGCCCATCCACAAGAGGGCCACGCCGGCGATGATGAGCAAACGGACGTGGACGCGGTCTTGTCGCATGGCGAATTCAGGTCGGCAAACGCTCCGGTTGGAAGCTCAAAATAAAGGGAAATTTATGGTATGGAAAGGCGACGCCAATCGCAGAAATCACGGCGCTCGGTTCGGTCGCAGGTACCGCGCGGCGGCCACTTCCGCGCCCTCCGGCGCTTCGTACTCTTGCACGTTTGTCGGCATAGGTTCTGTCAGTCCCAGCCGTCGGCGGGCGATCACGTCGATACGCATGGGGTTGCGCAACCCTGCAATCTCCAGTTTCAGCTCCGAATTCAACGCCGCGGCTTTCATTTGCTGCCCTTTCAAGTCTTCAAGCTGGAAACTCAAATCAATGCAGCGAAAGTGCTGGAAAATGTACAGCATGAAAAACGCCGCCACCACGCCACCCAGTGCGACGCTCCGCCACAGGTTCCGCATCTTCGCCGGCTCGATGTTGCGCACCAGGCGCGAGTTATCAATCCGCTTGACGGTGTGAAACTCCGCCGTTACCGCTTTCTTCCTCTTCGCCACCATAACTACACTCTTTCTGCACACCTCAGTTTCGCGCTTCGCGAACGCGGGTTTGCCGCCTTCTCTTCATGGGTCGGCTGGATCACGTGCCGGGTCAGCACCCGGAGCGTGCCCTGACGCTCTTCCTCTTGGAACGCGTGCTTCACGGTGCGGTCTTCGCCCGAGTGGTAGCTCAACACCACCAGGCGGCCGCCGGAATGCAAAGTAGCAGGGGTCCGTGTTAGAAACTGCCCGAGTTCCTCCATCTCTCGATTCACCGCGATCCGCAGCGCCAGAAACGTTTTTGTTGCGGGATGCAGTCTCTGCCTTCCCCATTGCTTACGAGCCCCTGCTACAACCGTTGCCAGGTGCGCTGTGTCCCTGATCGGCCGCGCTCGTACGATGGCCCTGGCGATCCTTCTGGAATCGTGCTCATCCGCCGCGCGGTAGAGCAAATCGGCCATCTCTCTCTCGGGCCAACGATTCACAATCTCTCCTGCCGTTAGTTCGTCTTCACTGCCCATCCTCATGTCCAGGGGACCGGCCTCGCGAAACGAAAAACCCCGCGCAGCCTGGTCCAGTTGCATGCTAGAAACTCCCAAGTCGGCCAAGACCCCGTCCACCTTCGGAATCCCCAACTCTTGTACGGCCTCCGCAATCCTCGAGAACGGCGACTGCAGCATCGTCACTCTCGCCCCAAAGATCTTCAGCCGCTCCCGCCCCAGCTCTAGAGCCTGTTCGTCCCGGTCCAGGCTGATCAACCTGCCAGAGGTCAGCCTCTCGGCGATGGCTTCCGAGTGCCCGCCGGCTCCCAGGGTGGCGTCTAGGTATGTTCCTTCCGGCTTGATGTCCAGCCAATCGAGCACCTCGTTCAACATCACCGGCGTGTGTGCCGCACTCACTTCTTTTGCGCCCCAGCACTGCCGCCCGGGCCCACTCTCTAAATCCCTTTGCAGCCCCGCTCAAATCCCGAGCGCCGTGTCATCCGCATCCGTGTACGGCTCGTTCTTCAACTTATCCAGTACTCGGGTGTGATTCATCACTTCCAGATAATTCAGCGCCCCAAAAACGTCGACTTCCCCCATCGTTTGAGCGGTTTCGCGCAGGACTGCGGGCAACAACAGCCTTCCCTGCCCATCCAATTCCGCTACTTGCCCGAAATAGCTCGTCCTCATCAAGAACTTCCGCTTCGCGACATCCGCGCTTGGCTTTTGCGCCAGCTTGTCTTCGATTTCCGACCAAACCTTCATCGGATAAATCCTGGCCGTCTCTCCCGTCGTACTTGTGATATAAAACTGGTTGCCGTACTCCTTGAGCTCATCCAGAAACACCGAGGGTATTTTGAGACGCCCCTTCTCGTCGACTTTCGCCGGACAGTTTCCCCGCAGCTTCATAGTCCCTATTCAATTGCTCGTTTTGGAAGCCCAGAATGCTTACGTTCACGATTGCCCTCGAGAACGCTTCAAAAGGCCGGGAGAAATTCTACTTTACTCTACTGTTAACCACTCTCTCCCACTTCTGGCCACATCATAAGCTGCTTTCCACCGTTGTCAAGAGAAAACGTACCTATCTCTCAAGAAATCTGTGATTTTCGGCCTTCTCGAGACATCTCATTTCGCCTACCACCGCTTGTGGTTTTCTTTGCTGGGCATCTCTACCCTTCGTAGTCCGATTCGCACTCGCGCGAAGTTCTGTTTTTTGCCAGGTCCCTTCTCGACGGTCGGGCTTCGTGCTATACTCCAAACCGGTTTGAGCATGGATCGCGCGTCTCACACTAGGAGCCTTTGACCATGGAATGGACCACCCCTCAGCACGAAGAGATCGACCTGAACTGCGAGATTAGTTCGTACGCCAACGCCGAGCTGTAGAACCCTGACCGCGCCCGGCGGTCATCTGCCGGCGTGCCAGAATGCGCGTTAAAATCCTCGGCTCCGCAGCCGGGGGCGGCTTCCCCCAATGGAATTGCGCATGTGCGCAGTGCATGGGCATGCGCTCCGGTACGCTGAAAGCCCGCCCTCGAACGCAAACACAAGCAGCCATCACCACCGATGGCTCTCGGTGGTTCCTTCTAAACGCATCCCCCGATCTTCGCCAACAAATCCTTTCTTGTGCAGATTTTGTCCCTCCCCCAGGATCACGTAACACGCCTCTCAACGCCGTGGTGCTGACCAGCGCCGACGTGGATGCGGTCATGGGCCTCCTCCATCTGCGCGAATTCCAACCTCTGCAGATTTTCTCGACCATTGCCGTGCGGCGGATTCTCACGGAAGAAAACAGCCTTTTCCGCGTTCTGACGCGATCCAATCCTCCCGTCAAATGGGAGACCCTGCCGCTCGATCGCCTCATGCCGCTTATCCCGCCATCGTCGGCGGACAAGAAAAGCGGCCTCTTTTGCAAGGCCGTACCGCTCAACGGGGCTTTCCCGGATTACGTCGGCGAATCTCTACGGAACAGCCTTTCTCAGGACGAAGCGGTCATCGGTCTGACGCTCGTCTCCAAAGAAAAAAAGCTTTTCTACGCTCCGAACCTGCCGGGAACTGGAGATCATTGGGTGCGCTCGGTGGAAGAGAGTGATGTGGCGATCCTCGATGGAACTTTCTGGAAAGACGACGAACTAAACGCCATCCGAAAAGGAAGCAAATCCGCCAGGCAAATGGGGCATTTACCCCTGTGGGGCGACCGCGGCCTGCTCCGGCAGCACTTTCGGCCGAGTAAAACTCGCCGCGTCCTCGTTCATCTCAACAATACGAATCCGGTGCTGAATGACGAGAGTCCGGAATCCCGCATCGTCCGTGATGCTGGCTGGGAAATCGCTTATGATGGAATGGAACTTGCCACATGAGCCAGGCCCAAACCATCGACGCACGGCTGCTCTCGGAAGTGGACTTCATCGCGGGATTTCACGGCATTGGCGAAGAACGCTATCACCACAAGCATCCTTTTCACGTGCTGATGCACGAGGGAAAACTCACGCGCGGCCAGTTGCAAGCCTGGGCCCTGAACCGCTACTACTACCAGAGCCGTATCCCCATCAAAGACGCCGCCATCCTCGCGCGCAGCGAAGATCCCGCCTTCCGCCTGGTGTGGCGCAAACGCATCCTGGACCATGATGGCGACGGCGTGAATCCCGGGGGCATCGAAAAGTGGTTGCGGCTCATCGAAGCCACGGGCCTTTCTCGCGATCAAGCGCTTCGTGGCGATGGCATTCTTCCCGCAACGCGCTACGCCGTCCAGGCCTATGTCGATTTCGTCTCCACGCGCACGCACCTGGAAGCCGTAGCTTCATCGCTCACTGAACTTTTTTCCAAGAAACTCATCACGCTGCGGATGGATCGCCTCCGCCAGCACTATCCCTGGCTCTCCACGGGCCTCGACTATTTCACCGGCCGCCTGACGCAGGCCCCTGAAGACGCGGACTTCGCCCTGGCCTGGGTGGTGGAACACGCCACAACGCGCGAACAACAGAACCAGGCCCACGCCGCCCTGCGCGCCAAGTGTGACATCCTCTGGGCCCAACTCGATGCCCTATACTTCTCCTACGTAAATCCCGGCTGGCCGCCCCCCGGCGCCTTTCGCCCAGCTGCGGAGGCTGGCTCAAAATGAGCATTGATCTCGAAAGCCGGCCGCGCCTGGCTCCAGGCTGTCGCATGGAAGAAAAGACACAGCAACCACGCACCTTGCTGATGCCCGAGCGCGCCTTACGCCTGAACGGCCCCAGCCTGGAAATTGTCGAGCGCTGCGACGGCAAACACACGGTTCAACAAATCATCACCGAATTGCAGCAGCGCTACTCAAAAGCCGCGCCCGCGAAAGTCGAACAAGACATCCTCGGCTATTTAGCTCTGCTCGAGAAAGAGCGCGCGCTCGACTTCGAGCCCGCGAACACATAGGTTGTAGGGGTACGGCACGATGTGCCCGAGCCAGGCTTGATCGTGGGCGGTCAGGCCGAATCCCATGAACGAACCACGCTCCAATCCGCTAGCCCTAATCGCCGAATTGACCCACCGCTGCCCGCTTCACTGCGTGTACTGCTCGAATCCCGTCGAACTCGAAGCTCGCACAACAGAACTCTCTACCGAAGAGTGGTCCCGCGTCTTCCAGGAAGCCGCCTCTCTCGGCGTTCTTCAAGCCGATTTCACCGGGGGCGAACCTCTCACCCGCCACGACATTCTCACTCTAATCCGCGCCGCCCGCGCCGCCGGCCTCTACGTAAATCTAATCACCTCCGGTTTGCCTCTTGACGAATCACGCCTCGAAGCCCTTGTCGAGGCTGGGCTGGATCACTTTCAGTTGAGCTTCCAAGGCGCCCGCGAAGGAATGGCCAACGAAATTTCCGGCACTAAAGCCCACGCGCAAAAACTCCGCGTCCTAGAATGGCTCAAGCGCCAGCGCGTGGCCGTGACCCTCAACTTCGTCATTCACCGCCGCAACCTCGAGCAACTCCCGGAAATGCTTTCTCTCGCCGAATCTTCCAGTGCCAGCCGCGTCGAATTCGCGAATGTCCAATACTATGGTTGGGCTTTCGCCAATCGCGATTCCCTTCTACCCACTCGAGAGCAGCTCACTCACTCGATCGATTTTTTAAAAAAAGCGCAAGAACGTCTGGCGGGAAGAATCAAGGTCGAGTACGTCGTTCCCGACTACTATGCGAGATTTCCAAAGCCCTGCATGGGCGGCTGGGCCCAGAAACTCATGCTCATCACGCCCCGTGGCGAGGCGCTTCCGTGCCACGCAGCCAAGGTAATTCCCGGCCTGGCGTTCGAAAACGTGAAGAACCGCAGCCTGCGCGAAATCTGGGAAGTCTCCGACGCCTTCGAAAGATTCCGCGGCGAATCCTGGATGCAAGAACCCTGCAAAACCTGCGACCGCCGCGCCTTAGATTTTGGCGGCTGCCGCTGCCAAGCCTTTCTTCTGGCTGCCGACGCGAAGGCCACCGATCCGGTGTGCTCACTAGCCCCGCAGCGCCCCAAAATCGACGCCATCCTGCTAACCATCAATTCCCGACCCGGCCAAACCGACGCATCAGCGGACGCTTCTCTTACGGCCCGCACGGAATCCAAACCCGACTGGCTCTACCGCCCGAATCCGTCCTAAGCGGTCGCCGGCGCCTCCGGTTGCCGCTGCAATGGCATGACTACGCGAAAAATAAAAATCATGCTCCCCAAAAAACACAACGTCCCGAATACCGCCAAGGTATAAGGCGCACCGATTCGTTTCGCCACTCCCCCCCGCAAGGAGCGAACCGATCGGCTGCACCCCCATAAACATCGTCGCGTAGACCGCCATAATCCGCCCGCGCAAGTGATCCGGCACGCGATTCTGCAGAGTCGTATTGGTCGCCGCCATCTGCACAGTGGCGCAAAAACCAACCACCAAAAGCACCGCCATCGAAAGCCAGAAAAATCGCGATTGCGAGAAAATCACCAATCCCACCGCACAAGTCGTGGAGGTGGCGGCAATCCACCGCGCCAGACCCTTGTAACTGGTCCTCGCCGCAAAATGCAGCGCGCCAAGCACCGCTCCCACTCCCGCCGCGCTCATCAGCAACCCAAATCCTTTCGCACCTCGATGCAAAACCTCGCTGGCAAAAATCGGCAAGAAAACCGAATATTGCAATCCCAGCAAACTCAGCATGCTCAAAAGCAGCAGCGTCGATCGGATCGGCAAATCGCCCATGGCAAACCGAAATCCCTGCAGCAAACTCTGAAACGGCGAGCCCGCTTCCCGCTTTTTTTCCAGCGTCACGAGGCGCATCGCAAGCAGCGCCGCAATCACCGCCAAAAAGCTCACGCCATTCAGAAAAAAGCACCACGCCGGCCCTTTCCAAGCCAGCGCAAACCCCGCAATCGCCGGACCGACGACACGCGCTCCATTAAATATCGAAGAATTCAACGCAATCGCGTTCGGCAGATCCTCCTTGACCACCATCTCAACGAGAAACGCCTGCCGAATCGGCACGTCAAACGCATTTACCACACCCACAAGAAACGCGATGAAGATCAGCTCCCACACTTGAATAATGTTCGCGAACGTCAAACCCGCAAGCACGAATGCCAATACCATCGAAACGATCTGCGTCCAAATCACTCCGTGATGACGGTTATAGCGGTCACCGATGTAACCGCCCAGCGCCGCTAAAAATAAAATGGGAACTTGATTCGCAAAACCGAAAACACCAAGAAGTGCCGCAGAACCGGTCAGCTTGTAGACGAGCCACAGCTGCGCCGTCGTCTGCATCCACGTGCCGATGAGCGAAGTAAGCTGGCCCGCAATAAATAGTTGAAAGTTTCTGTGCTGCAGTGCGCGAAAGCGCGGCGGCAAGACGGGAATGGCTCCCTCCCCTGGTCTGATGCGCGGAACGTGACCTAGTCACGATGCCGCGAGAGGAGAGCTGTTGTCAACGCGCGTCGAAGAATCGCACCGCGCCCGAAATGCCAGATTGGCTCGGTAGTGACGCAACGCGCTGCGCCCTGGTTGCTGACCCCGTGCGGATGGAAGTTCTTCTGAAGTTGGAACGGTTCTGTTTCCCGGCTGTTGCTGTCGGCTGCCGACGGTCGACTTTCCTACTCGCCCGGCGGATCCGGCGCCCCACCCACATGCAAATGACTCAAATCCCGCAGCGTCGCCTTATCCTCGTTGCTCATCCCCTCGGTGAACCGTGGGTCATTCAACCGCTGATTTCGCGCTGACTCCGGCATATTCTGCAGCACGCGCAGCCGCTGCTGTATCGCCTGACGCCGGTCCGGAGGCATCTGCCGCCATGTCGGCAGCACATCATTCTTGATATGCTCTCTCTGCCCCGGAGTCATCCGCGCCCAGACTTGTTCTTTCGCAGTCTGATCCGCCCTCTGCTGTGCATTCATGCCATCCCACTGGCTGAACTGCTGCCGAATCCTGTTTTGCTGTTCAGGCGGCATCCTCTGGAAGGCCGGGCTGTTTTGGAAGAACCTCTCCCGCTGCGACGGAGGCAACTGCCGCATCTTTTCGATCCACGGTCCCGGCGCGCCCACGCCCAGTTGTTGCCGCGCAGTAAAATTCCTTCCCGCCGCATTGTTCGCACCCGCTCCCGTTCCCGGATTTGGCCGGTTAGCGGAAGGCGGCGGCCCCGTCGGGCGTCCCTGATACACAGGCGGCCGGTTGGGATTCCCCTTCGGCTGGTTTTGCTGCTTCGGTTGCTGTGGCTGCCTGAATTGTGGGCGCTCGTGTCGTGGCGGTGGCGGAGCAGGGTGGTTCTTCTGCGCGGCGCACGGCAGCAACACCACCGCGCCCAGGTTCACACCCAGAATCCACCGAACGAATTGGAGTCGCGTTCTCATGGCACGCTACGTGACACCTTACATCGTTGGATTCGGTTGTCCCGTCTGGTTCGTTTGGTCCTCTGCTTGCACAGGCTGTGGCAAATCCTTCAGTGGATCGAAGTTCGAAATCACATCCTGATCGTCCAGCACCTGCATCTCCTGCATCATCTGCGCGTCCATTTCTTTCTGGTCGACGCCTGGCAGCTGGGTCTCCGACTGAAAGCCAATCCACACCGTGGCCAGCAACAGCAGCGACGCCGCAAACGCCACGCGCGGCGATGGCGTAAACCATGCCCACCAGCCCTGCTTCACCGGCTCGGCGGCCACACGCGCGCGTACCCGCACATCAAACGCCGCCGATGGCTCAATCTGCGGCACTTCATCCAGCAAAGAGGTCACCGCGCGAAACTCATTGACGCGCAATTGGCACGCCCCGCACGCCGAGAGATGCTTCTCCATCTCCAAACGTTCGCTCTCTTTCAAGCGCCCGTCCACGTAGGCCAAAATCTTGTTTTCCATTCGTCCACAGCTCATAACAACCTTCCTTGTCTACCCAGGGTCTAGTTCTACTTCCCTTGCCTCGCCACGAGCGGGGCTAGTTCCACTCGCAACGTTTCGTACGCCCGAAAGAGCAGCGATTTTAGAGCGCTCTCCGAACATTCGAGAATCTTTGCAATATCTCCATAATCCAGCTCTTGATATTTATGCAAGAGCACCGCCGCGCGCTGCTTCTCCGGAAGTTTATCTATCGCATGCCGGATCATCTTCTTCCGCGCTTCTTCCACCAGGTACTGCTCGATGTTCGGATGCTTCTCGGCAAGGTCCAGCGGCTTCTCATCGCCATCTTCCGCATCCATGGTCACCGGCGCATCCAGTGAGATTTCCATCCGCTGGTATCGGTTGTCCCGCACCGAGTTCAACGCCAAATTCGTCGCAATCCGAAAAAGCCATGTCGTAAATTTGGCACTCGGGACGTAGTCCTTGCGCGCCCGATAGACTCTCAAAAACACTTCCTGCGCCAAGTCTTCCGCCTCTTCCCGCCGACGCACCATGCGGTAGAGAAAGTTGACAAGAGGTGTCCTGTAGCGCTGGAGGAGAAGCTCGAACGACTGCTCGTCGCCCGCCTTCACGTCCAGCATCAGTTGGACGTCCGACCTGGCCATAGCCGCCACATTCTATCGAACCCCAGCGGGCTCTGAAAGTTGCAAATGTTTATCTGGCGTTAAGGCGAAGGTAGGGCGAATCTAAACGTGGAATAAACGCTGCATTATCAAAACCGTGGCCACACCCACAAACACCAGCGCAGCCATCCTCCAATTCGGCTCGCGGTTCACTTCCGGCAGCAAATCGGTCGCTGCGACATAAACCGTCACTCCCCCAGAGAGCGGCAGGGCATACTTCAATTGACTCTGCAGCACGCTGGTCAACAAAACTCCCAAAAGCGTGGCCGCCCCTAATAACCCCGCCGCGAGTATTGCGTTTCGCCGCCCCTGCCCGCTGGCCAGCACCACGGAAGCGACCGTGAACCCCTCCGGCAGCTTATGCAGAAACACCGCCACAAAAATCATCGCCCCGAGCCACACGGAAACCAGAAACCCCGCAGCAATCGCCACGCCATCAAAAAACGTGTGAATGGTCAACCCCAGCAAAACGGTAGTTCGCGCGTGATGATGGCTAACTTCTTCGCTATGCGTTTCTTCTCCGAAGTGAAAATGAGGCGCAAGGGTGTGCTCGAAAAGATGCACCAGAAAGTAGCCCAGCAGCACAAACTGCAGAGCCTGCTCGCCCGCCAAGTGGATCGACTCGGGAATCACATCGACAAACGCCACGGCCAGCATGTAACCAGCCCCAATGGCCAGAAAATACTGCAAATACTGCCGCGGCCAATCTCGCCGCACGACAAAATACCCGCCAATCAAATTCCCCGCCGCCGCAACCAACCCAAGCCCAGCGGCGAGCGTCGTCCGAAATGCCAAGTCGTGTGCCATGTTAGCTAGCACAGGGTTCAGCCTGTGCTGACGTTCACCCGATCCCTGGAGGCGTCCGCCAACTCCCGCCCTCCCCGCATTTACACCTTCTTCGCAACCTCTCGGCTCTCCGCGTAGATTCCGTTTCCTTCACCTATCCGCTATGCCGGAACAAAATCACATCCCCCTCCTGCACGATGTACTCTTTCCCCTCCAACCTCACCTGGGCCTTCTCTCGCGCCGACGCCATACTCCCTGCGGCCAGCAAATCGCTCCACTTCACCACTTCCGCGCGAATAAAACCCTTCTCGATATCGCTGTGAATCGCTCCGGCGGCCTTTTGCGCCGTCGACCCCTTGCGAATTGTCCAGGACCGCACTTCCGGCTCCCCCGCCGTAAAAAACTGGATCAATCCCATCAAGTCATATGTCGCGCGGATCAACCGGTTCAACCCGGGCTCTTGCAATCCGTAGGAGGCCAGTAGCTCGACGGCTTCTTTCTCATCCATCTCCGCGAGTTCCGCTTCAAGCCGCCCGCAAATGGCCACCACCGCCGAATTAGGCCGCCCTTCTAGCGCGCTCAATTTGTGCCGCTCCACCGCGGTATCCAGCTTGTCGGCTTCGTCGTCCCCCAAATTCAGCACATACAGCACCGGCCGCGCCGACAAAAACAAAAATCCCCCAATCGGCCTCCGCTCGTCCGAGGTCAACTCCAACTCCCGCAAAGGCTTCTCCGACTCCAGATGCGCCTTGCACTTCTCCAAAACGCTCTTCTCGGCCAACAAAACGGGATCACTCTTCTTCTTAAGATCCTTCTCCAAACGCTCCAACCTCCGCAAAATCTGGTCGTGATCTGAAAGAATTAATTCCAATTCGAGGTTTGTCGCATCCCGCAAGGGATCGATACTCCCCTCCGAATGCGGTACCGAAGGATCGTCAAACACGCGAATCACGTGGGCAATGGTATCCACCTCGCGCAAAGGGGCCAGCGCGTCCCGGTTCCGCTCCTTCTGCATTCCGCCAAGGTCCACGTACTGCACCGTCGCATAGGTAACCTTCTTCGGGTTATAGAGCTTCGCCAACTCGAGCAACCGCGGCTCCGGCACCTTGGCCACGCCAACATGCGTGGCCGAACCTCCGCCCTTCCCCTCGACGTTAGCCTTCGTCAAGATTCGAAACAGCGTGGTCTTCCCAACCTGTGGTAGTCCAATAATTCCTGTCTGCATAAACTCCCAATCCTAGCACACACGCTGGCCTCGCTCGATTTGAAGACTGGCCTGAAAAAGCACCTTAACCTCGGCCTGCCAAGAAATCAGGGCAATCCGTGAAACGCCAGGCCCTCGACAACAGTTTCATCTTCCAGCGTCCCATTGCCATTTTCAGCCAGCGAAAACGGTTCTTTCACTGGATAATGGACAACTTGCGCGAGGGCAACCGCCTCCCATTGTCGCGATGAACATCACCGTCCTCGATCTCTCCGCCTATCTCGGCCTAACGGCTGTCGCCGCCATCACCCTCAACATGCTTCTCGGCATCATGATGGCCTTCCGCTACAGCCCAGTTCGCCATTGGCCGCATCGCCGCTTCAACTATTTCCTCCTGCACAACTCGACCGGCTACATCGCCCTAGTCGCCGCAATTCTCCATCCCCTCGCGTTGCTCCTCAACAAATCTCCAAGGTTTCGCGTCCTCGACTTGATCTATCCTGCCCACTCACCGCAACAACCGTTCGAAAACACCATCGGCGCCATCGCGCTCTACGTCGTAGCGATCATGGTCGTCACGTCTTATTTTCGAATTCAGCTGGGCCGACGCGTCTGGAAGGCCTTCCACTTCTCCGTCTATCTGGGCGCCGTCGCCCTCTTCTGGCACTCTCTCTTCACCGACCCCGACCTGAAGCGTGCTCCCATCGACTGGCTCGACGGCGGAAAAATCTTTGTCGAAGCCTGCGCCGCTATCATCCTCGTCGCAATCATCCTCCGCGCCGGCCACGCCAGAAGAAAATCCCACCGCGCCGACTCATCTCTTCAACCCCCCGCCGCTTCCCGCTGATGGAGTCTTTCTCTCTCCAGGTCCTCTCGGAACTGCGTGCCCTGGTGTAAAAAATCTTTTTCCAATTCCAAGCGCACTCTAGATACTCTATGTCGCTACGTTTCCAGAATGGAGTCCATGTGACCGTCGCGCCTCCCACCCCGCCGTTCGACCTGGCCGAGGCCATGAAGTCCCTAGCCGAGCACGACCATGCTCTAAAACTCCTGATCGACCAGACGCAACCCTTCCAAATGGATCCCGACCATCTCCAAAGCCCCTACGAAGCGCTGCTCGAAGCCATTGCCTACCAATCCATCTCCGGCAAAGCCGCCGCCACCATCTTTGCCCGCATCAAAGCCCTCAGTTCCACAGGCCGCGCCCCCACGCCGGAGGAAATGCTCGGGCTCCGCAAGCAAGCGCTCCGCAAGGCCGGCCTCTCCGGCGCAAAAGTCCTGGCCATGAAGGACCTGGCGAAAAAAACAATCCAAGGCGTCGTCCCCACCCTTGAGCAAGCCCAAAAACTCTCCGATGAAGAACTCATCGAACGTCTAACCTCGGTCCGCGGCATCGGCGTCTGGACGGTTGAAATGTTTTTGATCTTCCGCCTGGGCCGCCCGGATGTCCTCCCGATCCACGATCTAGGCGTAAAAAAAGGCTGGTCCATCACCTACGGCAAAAAGCACATGCCCAAACCTAAAGAACTCTTGGCCTTCGGCGAACGCTGGCGCCCCTATCGTACCGTCGCAAGCTGGTACATGTGGCGTGCCTGCCACCACGCCGGAAACGCCGCCATGCGCAAAATCCGCCCCGCCAAGGTCCGCCGGCGTGCGCCAAAGCCCAGGTCGCCTCGCAAGCCTGAATCAGCGAAGTCCCGCAGGAAGCAGCCTTAGCTTGGCCGTGTACTGAACATCTCCCGGGAGTATCGAGCACACGAGCATCCTCACTTATGAAGAATACGCAAAGGGGGGCAGATCTGGGCCAGCAGTCAAGTTCAGCGGCCAGCGGTGAACTCTCTTACCATAAAATACATCGCAGTAATCCCGGCCAGCAAAACGCCACTCTCGAGTGAAATCGAAATGCTGTGCAACCTGCTGAACTCCGTCAATAACGGATTCTCCGCGGCCGTCGCCTGAATCGAGCCCATCTGCATCCGCAACACGGCCATCTTCGCGCTAACCGTGTACTGCGAGATCGCCGTCAGCGCGATCATCAGCACAACGCAAACCGCCGCCGGTGCGACCAAGCCAGCAAGACTTCGGGTTCGGATCAGCCGAACAAGCAAGAACGCAACGCCCAGCGCAATACCTCCGAGATGCATGCGCGTCAACGAAAACCCGACCATCGCGCCTGCCTGATCGCGGTTCGGCGCCAGCACGCGGAACGCTCCCGGCGCCACCACAAAGCTAAGAAACACGTCGCTCCCGAGCCACACGCTTAGAGCCAGGAACTCAACCGTGCGAAGAATGGAAGTCATCGTGAAAACCGCGGCCGGCAACGCCATCGCCGGATTCCTCAGCCCTTACTCTAGCGCAGCGCTCAGCTGGTGCGCACCAGACAAGTAGGTCACGGTGTTGGCCGCCATGTAGACCAGGGTAACGACTGCCGAAATGATGCCCCACGGACCCGCAGCAGGTTTTTTTGCAGGCACTCCCAATACTTGCTGCACCTACAGGTTTGCACATGTTCCCTTGTATGCTTCTCGTCTGCCGCAAAACGATCCATCCCACTATTGTGGTGGAACTTGACTTCGCTTGTCTGCCCCGTGTTTCCGCAAACTTGGCACCGCCTCATCCATGCCGGCGCGGCTAGCGGCGCTTGCGGCATTTCCTGGATTCGGATTCACGGTACCCACGGTTCCCTCCTCGAAGTCGGGGAAGATGGACAACGCCGGACGATGTGCGCGCGTTCCAAGCGACATGCAGTCATTGGATGGTTAGGTATACGGCTAATACGGAATAAGTTCAATGGGCGTCACGACCGGTTCACCGCCCTGTTCATCGATTGATGCAACCACCGATTGAGCACACGTTTTGCTAGTTTTTGATTCGCTGCAGGGATTAGTGCCAGAATGAGGAGGTTATGGTGGGCGACAAAGGACTTGAACCTTTGACCTCTCCCGTGTGAGGGGAGCGCTCTAACCAACTGAGCTAGTCGCCCGGCCGGTGCAGCCGCGACGCCCTAAAGCGTCATCTATTTGTAGCAGGAAGGACCCAGGTTTTCAACCGATGTCCACGGCAACTTCGCAGATCGTCTCGCAGCTTCAGCGCTCGATCGCTCGCGCGATCTATGGCAAGGAAGAGGCCATTCAGCTCGCTCTGATCACTCTTCTCGCTCGCGGCCATCTGCTGATTGAAGATGTGCCTGGCGTAGGCAAGACGACTCTCGCCCAAGCTATCGCAAAATCGTTTCATTGCACGTTTCAGCGCATCCAGTTCACCTCGGACCTTCTGCCCAGCGACGTTCTCGGCGTCAGCGTTTACAACCCCGAATCGCGCGAGTTTGAGTTTCGCTCCGGACCGATCTTCGCCAACGTGGTGCTGGCCGATGAAATTAACCGCACCACACCGCGCACGCAATCGGCTCTTCTCGAAGCCATGAACGAAGCCCAAGTCACCGTGGACGGCAAAACACTGCAGCTGCCAAATCCCTTTCTCGTCATCGCCACGCAAAACCCCGTCGAGCACCACGGCACCTACCCGCTGCCGGAATCGCAGCTGGACCGCTTCTTGATGCGCATCAAGATGGGTTACCCCTCGCACGAAACGGAGCGCGAAATTCTGCGCAAGCACATCCACGACGATTCGGTCGCGGCTCTCGAACCCATCGCTGGCGTCAGAGACGTCCTGGAAATGCAGGAAGCCGTAGCCCGCGTAAAGGTGGAAGCCAGCCTCCATGATTACGCACTGGAGATCGTCAATCGTACGCGCAAAACCGAGCAACTGGCTTTGGGCGTGAGCCCTCGGGGTACCCTCATGCTCCAGCGCGCCGCGCAAGCCCGCGCTTTTCTCGATGGCCGCGATTACTGCCTGCCGGACGACTTTAAGCAGCTCGCCGTCGCCGTTTTTTCGCACCGCGTGGTCGCCAGCTCGCGCCACGCATCGCTTCAGAAAAAATCGGAGACGACCGAATCCGTCCTCCGGGAGATCGTGGACTCCGTTCGCGTACCTCTGTGAATCTAGCCTCAACAGCCGCGCAACTCTGGGGCAAAGCCGACCGCTCCGCTGTGCGCGCCTTTTTTCTTTCCATCGCTGCGCTGGCTGTCGCTCTGCTCCTGGCGATTTATTCCGGCACGGCCGCGGAGCTGGGCCACCTGGCCATGGCCATCACCTCCGCGCTCGGCGCTCTGCTCGTCGCCGCGTGGGTGGCTGTCACGCTCGTTCCGGTTCTCGCCAAACGCACTCCGCTTCGCTGGATCGGCTACAAAATGGAGTACCGAGTCACCCGCGAAGGCTGGATTTACATTCTGGGAATTTTCTTGGTGGCGGTCGCCGCGCTGAACACCGGCAACAATCTGCTATTCCTGATCCTCGCGAGTCTGATCGCCATTATCTTGATGTCCGGCGTTCTTTCTTCGATCACTCTTTCCGGCGTCGAGATGCGCTTAGAGCTGCCAGAGCACATTTTCGCGGGCCAACCGGTCCGCTCGCTGGTCGAGGTGCACAACGAAAAGCTGACCCTGCCATCGTTTTCTCTTCGCGTAGAGGCCGTCCGCCCAAAAACTTCTGCCCATGCGGCCATGCTCGAGACGCCGGTGTATTTCCCTTACATTCCGAAACATGACCGCGTGCAGCAACACGTGCCCATGACTTTTCCGCAACGCGGCATCTATTCTCAGGAAGCGTTTCGCATCGTTACCAGATTCCCCTTTGGCTTTTTGCAGAAAGCGCGCCGCATCGATTTGAAGTCGGAGGCCCTCGTCTATCCATCGGTCGAGCCCAAACGGGACTTCTTCGAAATTCTTCCAGGTATGCAAGGTGCGCTCGAAAGCCTGGCCAAAGGCCGCGGACAGGACTTGTACGCCTTGCGCGACTATCAACCCCGCGACAGCTCCCGCCACGTGCACTGGAAGGCTTCCGCGCGGCTAGGTTCGCTGATGGTCCGCGAGTTCACGCGTGAAGATGATTGCCGTGTCATTCTGGTCCTGGATCCCCACACCTCCCCGGGCCTCGCGGCGAAAGAAGCGGATGTCCGCTTCGAGCGCGCCGTGACGATGTGCGCGGCGCTCGCCTGGCATTTTTATGAACGCAACGCCATCTTGCAGTTCCGCACCGTGGGCTTTGAAACCCCTCTCGTCGAAGCCGAAGAGATTATCTTCGATACTCTGCGGCATCTCGCCACTGCAAAACCATGTCCGCCGGACCCCAAGCGGGCGCTCCTCTTGGGCCTGGCTAGCTCCCCGGAGATATTCCGCGTGATTGTCACCAGCGAATCCCGGGGCACCATCCCGTCCAACATCTGGAACCAGTCCTGGGTCATCTTTCTCGAAGATCTGGAGTCCTGACCGGATTTCCTCCGTTGCCGGTTCTCCGAGCGACTGTGCGAGAATATGTCGTGACCATGCTCACCGGCGGCGAGCTCACTTCTTTTCGCAAGCAGTTGCTCGCCTGGTTTCGCCAGTTTCAGCACGACTTGCCGTGGCGGCGCACCAAGGATCCATACCGCATCTGGGTCTCGGAAATCATGCTGCAGCAGACCCGCGTCGCCGCCGTGATCCCTTATTACGAACGATTCCTGGCGCGCTTCCCGGATGTTCGGGCGCTAGCAGAAGCGCCGCAGGAGGAGGTGCTTCGGCTCTGGTCCGGCCTCGGCTACTACAGCCGCGCGCGAAATCTGCAAAAGGCAGCGCAACAGATCGTTGTACTACACAACGGAGAGTTTCCTGAGGATGAAGAATCCATCCTCGCGCTGCCCGGCATCGGCAGTTACACCGGTGCTGCGATTCTAAGCATCGCCTTTGGCGCACAACACGCGGTCCTCGATGGCAACGTTGCGCGCGTCCTTGCTCGGCTCGGCGCCATTCGCGGCGCCCTGCGGGAATCGCACCGCTGGCAATCGCTTCAAAAAACCGCCGGGGATCTTCTTGATCCGAAATCACCGGGAGCCTGGAATCAGGCCATGATGGAACTCGGCGCCATGGTCTGCACCCCGCGCGCGCCACAATGCCTGGTGTGTCCCGCTGCGAAATTCTGCCGCGCACGCGAATTGGGCGACCCCGAATCCTTTCCTGAAAAAAGAAAAAAACCAGAAGGCGTGCAAATCGTGCTCGCCGCGGCGGTGCTTCACACCCCGTGCGGCCAAACGCTTCTCTTGCCTCCGCCCGGAGAAAAAGGACGTCGAGCGGAAAAACAAGCAAGTAGGTGACCACCAACCGAGTGGCGATACGCTGGGGAATCTCCGCCGGACAGCGCCGCCACCAGCGAACTCCTTTGTAGAGCACGGCCGATGGCGCCACGATCATCGTGAGCAGATCGAGTTTTCCGGTGCTCACGAGGGTGGCGACGGCAGTGGCCATCAGCAGGAAAAGAGAAGTACGGAAGAAACGCTCAGCAGGGAGCGCGGGGACACTCGTTACGGATAGGGAGGCGTCCATAGGAACCAATTCATCCTAGCACTATGGCCCGGCTGGGCGGAAAACGCAGCGCGAAACGATAACGTTATGTATGGCTTCCGAGTCTACTGTTCTTCGGC
>Ga0207151_1057_pt1 | contig 26679 bp, 23 predicted proteins | sample Alteio_BWMinHeat_29_FD_153523 | JGI IMG/M metagenome (GOLD analysis project Ga0207151, IMG submission 153523) | Enriched cells from forest soil in Barre Woods Harvard Forest LTER site, Petersham, Massachusetts, United States -... | ecosystem: Environmental > Terrestrial > Soil > Temperate forest >... | reverse complement strand
GAAATCTTACGTAACAGCTCGATCACCGATTTAAGCGTCACCGGATTGCCCGAGCAGACATTGTAGGCCTCTCCCGGTACGGCCTTGTCTAACAACTTCAAGTAAGCATCGCAGACAAATCGCACGTCATTAAACTCACGTTCGACATCCAGGTTGCCTAGCTCGACGAATGCCGCGGCCCTTGCAAAGTGCGCCACCAGCTTGGGGATCAGGAATGACTCGGCTTGCCCCACGCCAGTGTAATTAAATGGCCGCACGAAAAACAAAGGCAGCCTATCCAGGTAGTTTCTCGCCATATATTCCATGGCCAGTTTGCTCATCGCATAGTGATTGACTGGAGCCGGCGCCTGTTGTTCAGAAATTGGAGATTGCTCGCAATTACCGTAAACGTTGGCGCTGCTAGCCAGCAAAATCTTTTGAGGAGTCTGCGGCAATGCGGATAACGCATCAAGCAGGTTCAAGGTGCCGATGACATTGACGTCATAGAAAGCGCTGGCATCAGCGTGCCCGACAAAGCTGATGGCGGCCAAATGTATCACCGCCTCCGGCGCGGCTTGCTGGATTTCCAGCTTCAACCCGTCACGATCTTTTAAATCGGAACTGAGCGCAATCACCTCGTGCCCAGCGGCGCGAGCGCTATCGGCAAAATGGCGCCCGGTAAATCCGTTAGCGCCGGTAAGCAATAATCTCAAAACGAAAATCCTTCTTGATTACGGCGCAAGTCTGCTTCTACCATCATCGCGCAAAGTTCTTCCAGCGTGGTCTGCGGCTGCCACCCCAGCTTGGCCTTGGCCTTGGCAGGATCGCCAATCAGCAACTCCACTTCCGCCGGCCGGTAAAACTTGGGATTTATACGCATGACGGTTTTACCAGTGGCCGTATCCAGTGCGATTTCACTCTCTGCAGAACCCTTGAAATCCACAGTGATGCCAGCGCCCTTAAAAGCCATGCGCACAAAGTCACGCACGGTTTCTGTCCGATTGGTTGCCAGCACGAAGGTATCCGGCTGATCCGCCTGCAGCATGCGCCACATACCCTCGACGTATTCTTTGGCAAAACCCCAGTCGCGCTTGGCGTCAAGATTACCCAGCTCTACACAGTCCAATTGGCCCAACTTGATCTTGGCGACAGAATCGGTGATTTTGCGGGTAACGAACTCGCGGCCGCGCAACGGACTTTCGTGATTAAACAGAATCCCGCTGGAGCCGAAGATATCGTAGCTCTCCCGATAGTTGACCGTCATCCAGTGCGCGTAGAGTTTGGCGACGCCGTAGGGGCTGCGCGGGTAGAAAGGTGTGTCTTCAACCTGTGGGATAGCCTGCACCTTGCCAAACATTTCAGAAGTCGATGCTTGATAAAACTTGATCTTTCGATTCACCAGGCGAATTGCTTCGAGCAGGTTCAGTGCACCTAGTCCGGTAATTTGCGCCGTGGTAGTCGGCTGGTCGAAACTGACTCCGACAAAGCTCTGGGCCGCAAGATTGTAGATCTCGTCAGGCTGCACTTTCTGCACCAGGGCCAGCGTCGAACCAAGATCTGTCAGATCGTATTCCACCAGGTGCAAATTAGGATGGGTTGAGACACCCAACTCATCCATACGCCAGAAATTGACTGAACTGGTACGACGGTAAGTGCCGTAAACAGTGTAGTTTTTTTCGAGCAGAAGTTGGGCTAGATAAGCACCATCCTGGCCGGTAATACCGGTAATGATTGCGGTTTTGTTCATAGTTCCTAATTCAAAATATGTGGGAATTATTGCCTGATCTGCCATCTCAATTGATTTGTGACGTCACCGGCCCCCACTCAATCAAAGGTTAGCGTCCCCCGTACCGCGAGGACGAGGGGTAAGTTCAGAAATAGTTATCGACCAAGAAAAATCCTATTCCAATTATACCCAGCCGCTAAGTCTCTGAGGGATGCAATCCTGAGTGATACCACGAGTCGAAAGCTGCATTATTGCAGACGATCCAATGTCGATCCCTTTACTAAATGAAACAAAAAGTTACCTCAATAAAGTAAAGCCGGACGCATTAAGTAGGAGAGCAACACTTGCTACCAACAGGACCAACCGCGACACTTGTATAAATTGCCAATAACCAACGAATAGTGGGCTCGATTTCTTTCCTGACAAAAACACCTTCGAACTTCCCGACGCCTCATTGATCGGGAAAATTGATGCGCTCGAGCTCCACTACCAACGGAATTTTTTTAACCTGGGTCAGCACCGCACCAACATATTCCCCCAGCACACCCAGGAAAAACAATTGAATCCCAAAGAACATGAACATGCCTATCAGGATAGGTGCGGTTCCCATTGAAAAACGGTCCCAGAACAGAAACTTCATCACGAGGAAAAAAAATGCCATCAAAAAACTGATGATAGACATCAAAAACCCGGAAAATGCCATGATACGCAGTGGTACCTTGGTGTGATTGGTGATGCCAAGCATCGCAATATCGTACAGCGTGAAAATATTATTTTTCGTGATGCCTTTTTTTCGACGTGGCTGCTTGAACTCAACCTTAGCTACAGGAAAGCCAATTTCCGAAACCAGCCCACGAAAATATGGGTAAGGATCATCGATTTTCCTAAGTGTATCCATTAATTTTTTATCGTATAGCCCGAAGCCTGTGGCATCGCGAACGATAGGCGCGCTAGAGGTTTTAGCCAGCAAATTATAATAAAGCCGCCGTAACCAATGCATCGCGAACGTGGTTTCACTTTCCGGCTTAATTGCCATCACGACATAAAAACCGGCTTCCCATTGCCGCAAGAAACTTGGAATCAGCTCAGGCGGATCTTGCAGATCCGAAGCCATCCAGATAACTGCATCGCCCTGCCCTTGCAAAATGCCATGATGCGGTGAACGGATATGGCCGAAATTACGGGCATTGAAAATGACTTTGATGCGTTTGTCCGCAGCAGCCATTTCCCGCAACTTGGCCTGGGTGCCGTCCGTCGACGCATTATCGATTAGGATATGCTCGTATTGATACTGGCTTTCCGCCGCCATTACATTGCGAATTCTTTCCGCCAACTCTTCGACGTTGTCGACTTCGTTGTAACAGGGGGTGACAATGCTGAGCAATTTCATAGTTAAAACACAAATTTTTTATTGAGAAGATAACCGAGGCAGGCAATCGGCAAAATTGCCAGTGCACCGCCGACGTAAGCGGAAAAACCCGCCCGAACGACCAACCAGAGCCAGATGACGTTGACGATGTACAGCACAAAATACACCATCAGGAAACGGCCGACTTTCGAAAAGTCTTTCGATTGAAAAACCAGGCGGCCGGTGGTCTGGAAATTAAACAGCACACCGAGTACCGTGCTGACGAAAATGGCGATGCTGTAGTGAACCGCCATGTAAATCAGCAAGCAAAAGATACCGTATCCAAACAGGGTATTAACCCCGCCGATGACCAGGTATTGCAAGAACTGCGGACACCGTTCCCAGTTGGTTTTTAACCTGGCGGTCAGGCTTTGGGGTTCAATGATCATATTGTTACGCCATCAGTTGACGGCATTTTTCAGTCAGCGCAGCGATATCCAGCCCATGTTCTTTCAGCAGGTATGAATAGCTGCCGCATTTTTCTGAAAAGCGATCCTGCACACCCAAACGGGTAACGCGCGCCTCAGCGGTAGCAGAAACGATTTCCGCGATCAGGCTACCGAGTCCTCCCGCAATCGCATGTTCTTCCAGCACCACGACATTACGCACTTGCCGCGCGATCGCGAGAACTTGCGCTTCGTTGAGCGGCTTGATGCAAGGCGCGCTCCATACCGCAACATTGTCCAAACAGTTTGCCAATGCGACCGCCGCCTTCACCATTGAACCGGTCGCCACGAAGGCCATCTGGGAGTTCACACCGGCCTTAACTGAAATCAGATCACCTAGCGGCGCAGTCGGCAACGCATCGTAGACGACGCCGACATCCGATTTCCCCATACGCAAGTAAGTTGGCGCATCGAAGCGCAGCGCATGATCCATCGCGTAACTCATCTCGAAGGCATCGCAGGGTGACAAGATGCGTATCGCCGGAATCGCACGCAGCACCGCGATATCCTCCGTCGACTGGTGACTGCTGCCCAGGCTGCTGTAAACCATGCCTGCACCATCGCCAATCAATGTCACCGGTAGCCCTTCGTAACAGATGTCCAGCTTAATCTGCTCCAATACCCGGACCGGTACGAACGCACTCAGACCATACACAATGGGCTTATAGCCAGCCTTCGCAAGGCCGGCGGCGACACCGACCATGTTTTGCTCGGCGATGCCGGCGTTGATGAATTGATCAGGCAGGCGGTGGCGAAACTCGTCGAACAAGGCATAGCCGTGGTCGCCGGTCAGCATCAAGATTTTGGGATCGGCCAGTGCTGCGTTGACTATCGCTTGTGAAAATACGGATCGCATATTGATTATTGCCCCAATTCAGACATCGCTTGCTTGAAAGTGTCTTCCGACAGGCGCGTATAGTGCCACGAGTTATCGTCTTCCATGAATGACACGCCTTTGCCCTTGATCGTGCGGGCGACGATGGCTTTCGGCCTACCGTTTTTGTTTTTCTTCAACGCTGCCAGCCCCTGCTCAAGGGCAGCCTCATCGTGCCCGTCGACAGTGATGGTGTCGAAGCCAAAGGCGATAAATTTATCTTGCAGACTACCGAGGTGCAGCACTTCAGAGGTGCGGCCCATCGCCTGAAAACCGTTTTCATCAACGATCACGACCAGGTTGTCGAGCGCCCGATGACTAGCGAAAAGCATCGCTTCCCACATCGGACCTTCATTCATTTCGCCGTCGCCCGCGATCACGTAACAATATTGATCGCTGCCGCCCAACTTGGCAGCCAGCGCCATGCCGACGCCAACCGACAGGCCATGGCCAAGCGAACCGGAGGTTACTTCGCAACCGGGTACATGCGCATCCGATAAACCTTTGAGGCGGGAGCCGTCGCTGAAATAATTTTGCAAATCGCTCTTGGGCAGCCAACCTTTTTCATGCAGGCAGGCATACTGCGCCATCACGCCGTGCCCTTTGCTGAGCACCAGGTAATCGCGGTTGATCGCGCTGGGGTCGTTATCAGGGTAGCGTAGATGACTGCGATACAGCACCGCCAGAATCTCGATAATCGAAAACGCGCAGGCGATATGTACCGTTGATCCGGCATAGGCCATTTCCAGCACGGCCTTACGTAGTTCGCGGGGGTTGAATTCGGGCATGTTCAAAGTCCAGAAATTGCAGGGAATGATGACTGGCGTAGCGCCCAGTCGCTAGTTTTGCGGATAGCCGATTGCAGGTCGGTATACTCACGCAGCTGCAATTCGTTTTTCGCCTTGTCGGTATTCGGTACGTAGCGCTGTGCGGGATGCCCGGCAACAGGTGCGGCGGCAATGGCGACCTTGCTTGCATCGCCCAGGCAACCGGCGACATACCCGGCTAATTCGCCTATCGTAATCTGCCGCTCAGAACCCAGATTATAGGTCTGCCCTGCACGTCCGTTGATCAGGATGGTCAACAACCAGACAGTCATGTCCGCCGCATATAGATAAGAGCGATAGGTCGTGCCATCGCCGCTGACCTGAATCGTATCGCCGCGCAAACCGTCGCGGATAAAATTCCCGACCGCAAAATGCGCATCTAGCGGCAGATAGGGACCGACCAGCGCAAAGCAGCGCGCGATACTGACTGCCAGTCCATGCTGCTGCGCATGGCATTGCGACAACCACTCCGACACTCTTTTCGCCTGCCCGTAGGCACTGCCCAGCGACATCGTATCAGGCGCACCAAGATAATCATCCGGGATATGCGTGAGATCGGGCGGTTGCCGCCCATACACAGCACCCGAGCTAGTCAGCAAATAGCGACTGGCGCCGCTGCGCGCCGCCAGTGCAAGCGTTTGACGAGTACCTCCGACGATATTGTCGAAAGTCGCCAGCGGGTCCGCATCGGCGTTTGCGACATCCGTAGCGGCATGGACGATCACATCGAAAGGGCCGTCGATGCCTTGCAAATCACCTACATCACCCCGCACCAAATTAACGATTGGATGCGTAGCAAGATGTGCTGCCTTGATACGAAAAGCATCCGGCGCACGACTCAGCACGGTCAGCTTGAGCTCCAGCCCAAGCTGCTCGTTCGCCCAGATAAGCGCCTCCAACAGCCAGCAACCAACAAAGCCGGTACCGCCGGTGACGAAAATACGCTGCCCTCGCAAGGCTTGCCAAACTTCGGCAGGCGTTTTTTCCATAATGAGCTGCAGATCATCGACAGCGATACCAGGTTGGTACCCCTCCGCTGTCGATGCGCACTGCGCTCCCACCATGTCAGTCAAAGTTAACACCAAAAAACGCTTCGATTTTACCAGCAGCGAAATCCAGCATCTCTTCCGTCAATCCCGGATAAACGCCAATCCAGAAGGTGTCATTCATCACCCGATCAGTGTTGATCAACTCTCCTGAGACGCGATAGTTACGACCAATCATGTATGGCTGGCGCGTCAAGTTACCTGCAAACAGTAGCCGCGTACCAATTTTGTACTGATCGAGGTAGGTCAGCAGGTCAACACGATTGGCATTTGCGGCCGGGCGCAAGGTCATAGGAAAGCCAAACCACGACGGATCGGAATTGGGTGTCGCTTCGGGCAGAATGAGGAACTCTTCGCAGCTCTTGAGACGGTCTTTCAGGTAGGCGAAGTTGTGTTTACGCGCTTCGACGAAGCCTTCCAGCCGATCCATCTGCGCCAGGCCGCAAGCGGCTTGCATGTCGGTGATCTTGAGGTTGTAGCCCAGATGCGTGTAGGTGTATTTGTGGTCATAACCTTCAGGCAAGGTGCCGAGCTTCCAGCAAAAGCGTTTGTTGCAGGTATTGTCCTTGCCCGGTGCACAGTAGCAGTCACGGCCCCAGTCGCGGAACGATTCGGCAATTTGCTTCAGATCGTAGTTATTGGTGAAGACGGCACCACCCTCGCCCATGGTGATGTGGTGAGCGGGGTAAAAACTCAGTGTACCAATGTCGCCGAAGGTGCCGACCAGCTTGCCGTCATAGGTCGAGCCCAGTGCATCGCAGCAGTCTTCAATCAGCCAGAGATTATGCTTTTTACACAGCGCGACGATTACTTCCAAGTTGTACGGGTTACCCAGTGTGTGAGCCAGCATGATGGCTTTAGTCTTGCCCGTGATGGCGGCTTCGATCTTGGTGGCATCGATGTTGTAGGTGCCGAGTTCGACATCGACAAAAACCGGCACCGCGCCGAATTGCAAAATCGGGTTGACGGTGGTCGGGAACCCTGCGGCCACACCGATGACTTCATCGCCGGGCTTGATGGCGCGCTCGCCTAATTTAGGGGAGGTCAAGGTATTAAAGGCCACCAGGTTGGCGGACGAACCAGAGTTGACCGTAATCAGGTGTTTTACGCCTAAAAATTTGGCAAGGCGCGCTTCGAACTTGTCATTGAAGTGGCCGGTAGTCAGCCATGCGTCGAGTGAGGCTTCGACCATCAATTCCATTTCCTTGGCGCCTACCACCTTGCCGGCCGGTGGCACCACGGTCACACCCGGCTCGAAGGCACGCGGCTGGCTGGCCAATGCGCCGTACTGGGATACCAGCGTAATGATCTGCTCTTTGATTTGTTCTTTAGTTTGATGTTCGCTCATGCTTCCAACCTTAAATATGTTGAGTGTTTTGATAAATGCTAATTTGTTCCAGGGTCAGCTTGCGGATGTCGGCACCCGCCTGGCGTTGCTTGGACCAATCGATAATGAGTTTCAAGGCATCCTGCAGACGCATCGCCGGATGCCAATCGAGACGGCTGCGCGCCTTGGAGATATCTAGCTTGAGGTACGTTGCTTCGTGCGGATGCTCGCCTGAGTCAATTTGCCACTTGGCGTTGTCGCCCCACATACCGGCCATTTTCTCGACGATCCAGCCAACCGGCTTGGCATCCTCATCATTGGGGCCAAAGTTCCAGCCCTCGGCAAAACTGGCGCCATGCTCATAGAGGCGCTCAGCCAGCTTGAGGTAGCCAGACAAGGGCTCCAATACGTGCTGCCACGGACGAATCGAGTTGGGATTACGGATATTGACGGACTTGCCTTGCTCGAAAGCAGCGAGTATGTCCGGGATCAGACGATCCTGCGCCCAGTCGCCGCCGCCAATAACGTTCCCTGCGCGGACGGTCGCCAAGGCTACACCATGCTGTGAATAGCTGTTGGCGTTGAAGAAGGACGACCGGTAAGCGGCACTGACCAGTTCCGCGCAACCCTTGCTATTGCTATAGGGGTCATAACCTCCCATGGGTTCATTTTCACGATAGGCCCAGACCCACTCGCGGTTTTCGTAGCATTTGTCGGTGGTGATATTCACCACTGCCTTAACGCCAGGCGTGTTACGCACGGCTTCGAGCAAGTGCACCGTACCCATGACGTTGGTGGAATATGTCTCGACCGGCTCGGCGTAGGAGTAACGTACCAGCGGCTGAGCGGCCATGTGGAAAACGATTTCAGGCTTATGCTCGGTAAAGACCGCCTGCAATTTGGCCAGGTCACGGATATCACCGATGATGCTGGTCATACCTTTACCGACCTCGGCGGTTTCGAACAGGTTCGGATTGGTCGGCGGAGCGAGCGCATAACCCACCACTTTTGCACCCATGGATTGTAACCAGAGCGATAGCCAGCTTCCTTTAAAACCTGTATGCCCGGTCAGCAGTACACGTTTTCCGCGCCAGAAATCCTGATTCATTTCCAAACCTTCCAAGGTGCCTTGCCGGACTGCCACAGTTCCTCAAGATGGACCTTGTCGCGCAATGTATCCATAGGCTGCCAGAAACCATGATGCTGGAATGAAGCAAGATTTCCTTCCTCGGCCAGACGTTCCAGCGGCGCACGCTCCCAGAACGTTTTGTCATCGGCAATATAATCGATGACCTTAGGCGATAACACAAAGAATCCGCCGTTGATCATAGCGCCGTCACCCTTGGGCTTTTCGCGGAAGCTATTGACCTTGTCGCCGCTCATGTCTAGTGCACCAAAACGGCCTGGCGGAATGGTCGCGGTCAAGGTAGCCTTGACTTTCTGTGCCTTGTGGAAAGCGATCAACTCAGTAATATTGACGTCGCTTACGCCATCGCCATAGGTAAGACAGAAAGCCTCTTCATCCTTGACGTAGTCCGCCACGCGCTTCAAACGCCCACCTGTCATGGTTTCCTCGCCGGTATCCACCAAAGTCACTTTCCACGGCTCGGCATAACGCTGATGCACTTCCATTTTGTTGTGCTCCATGTCGAAGGTCACATCCGACATGTGCAAGAAATAATTGGCGAAATATTCCTTGATGACATAGCCCTTATAGCCGCAGCAAATCACGAAATCGTTCACACCGTGGGCGGAATAGATTTTCATGATATGCCAAAGAATCGGCTTGCCGCCAATTTCGACCATGGGTTTGGGACGAACCGAGGTTTCCTCGCTGATCCGCGTTCCCAAACCGCCTGCAAGAATGACTGCCTTCATAAATTATCCATATTAATAGTGACAATAAAAATTCAACTCATGGATTGGAAAAACAAGAAATATCATTAATCTTCGCTACCGGCGGCCGAATATAACCGCCAAGATTACAGGACTAAATTCCCTGGATTACTCTCGTCAAATAAAACCATTGGTTTTCTCGCATTGAACTCCAATTGGCTACAGTATTTTTTACGATGACTAAATCTCGCTTACCTACATATCAGACGAATATTACAAACTGTAGCTAACCACAAAAACTTCACGTAGGGCTCTTATTTTCTTCTAGCCGATCAGGCTTTCATCACGCCCTTATTAGCTTCCATCCAACTATTCAAGAATTGACGATCGATGTTGTTATGCGCACCAAAGTTTTCATTATTACATTCATTCCGATAGTCGTATAACAACAAACGGTGAATTATATCAGCAGTGATACTTATATCTGTCGGATCGCAAGGCTTTTCGCGCCGGGATACCATGCCCGAAATGGCATGATTTTCCAGCACGTTACCAAGCGGATCACAGAAGTTTGTCAAGTGCGGCCTGAAATACTGGGTTCGGCGATTTTCCTTGGGACGTCACTGCAATTCGATAAGCTTTTTTGGCCTCTTCGATTTTCTTTTGCTTCTCAAGCGAGACGCCCAAATAATAGTGTGGGTAAGGGTTCTCGGGGAGCAACGAAGTGGCTGCGTTGAGGCATTTTTCTGCCGGCCCTGGAGCATTGTATTCGAGCAACTTTATCCCGCAATCTAGGTATCCGTAACCATCTAGCTTTCCTGATGCTTCACGTTTTTCCGGACCAAACGAATCAATAAGCTCTGGGTATTTGAGTATGTCGCCCTGCGTAAAATTACCCTCCGACCATTTTGGTTGTGCTGCAAAATCAGCAATCCTTTTAATCAATGTACCGTCCGAACGGATCAGCCACGCTTCATCAAACTTCGCATTCGTTACATCATCCGGCTCAATCATTGTCACTGTTGTTTCGGCGCTGTTGATCCGTATCGTCAAAGGAACCTGAAAATAATGTTCATATTCGATTACGATGAAATTTGTATTTTCAGGTTTCTTGATGGAGCGGAGCGATCCTTTGTACCCAAACGGCGAATAAGGAAAGTTGACACCAGAGATCAGAATCGTTTTTCCTGCGCCTGGAAGTTGCTGCATCAAACCGCCCAGCGTAAGCAGAAATAGTTTCTGGCGTTTCTGATTCATGACCATCCAGTTTTGACTCGCAAAGGCAGAAGCTGATTGCACGGGACTACAGATCGCCGCAAACGCTACGGCTAAGGATGCTACCTTGACGAAGACATTTTTACTGATCAGCGCTGCTAGGACGACCACTGGCGCATACAGCAAATAGGCCCCGTTCCACGAATAACCTGCGAAATGATGGTTTGGCAGGAGCGAGTTCGGTAACCATGCGAGTAGCCCAGCAAACGGCAATGCAACCGACCATAGAAATTCTTTGCTTCTAACGCCGAATGCCAAAGCAATGGCAATGGCGGTCAGTATGATTGTTGCAAATCCGAGCCAATTCATTCCTTCCGCAGCGTATAGGAACCATTGGGATGCAATTGAAGAGAGCGTAAAAACGATTTCGTATGGGCCACCAGGAATGCTTCCTGTCGCAGTAAAAGGTGAGGATAAAAAATGTTCAGCGATCAGCGCGAGTGCCGCGGAGCAACCTACCATGAGTAATGGGTAGATCATGGTATTGCGAAATCGCTGGGATGCAAACCATGTTATGGCTAGTAGGACGGCTGACAATACAAAAGTTTCCTTCGCCAGAAATGCAAGCAGTACGAGTGCAATACAAGTCCATAGTGATCCGCCGTGCATACGTATTGTGATTGCCAACAAAAGAAGTAGTAGAGATAACTGCGCGAACGCGTCCCACGTCGACATCTGATATTGGTATGGATGTGATGCCAGCATATAAGCGAATAACGTAGCGGAAAGCAGCAGTTTCCAATTCATCGGTATGCGAAACAGCCGCCTCGTAAGCATGACAATCAGAGAATAATTTGCAGCGACGACGAATAACACGGCAATCATGGCGCCACGCGTCCTCAGATGCCCAATCAGCCAGAAAAAGGCTTGCCCAACTGGTCGTGGGTACGTCAAAACTTCCAAAAATCCGGCTGGAGAATTTGCCAAGGCCGCTGGCATGAAGTAATCCGAGTGATGGGGCCAAAACGGGTCTAGGTATCCTGGAAATATGTATTGAAGAACAATAGCGTCGACTATCAGGAATAGCATGCATAAGGTCGCGGCCTCAACAAACCAGGCAACGGCAGTACGGCCCTTTGCGCCATAATCACCGGCAGTCATTTGTTGTGAAGCGATCGTCATAAAAATTTTCCAATGCAATTGAGGGGCATATCATATTTAGCTGAAGACATCGCAAACCATGTGGCTTAGTGTCGCAATGAGCCAGCCTCAGCACCGCATTGTCATGCGCCAACATCATACTGAGGCTCGACATGCGGACGTGGGCGCGTATGGTGGTGGCTGTCGTCGACGTCGTCAACAAACCGATCGACGTCTGCAAAACCGCAACAGGTGAGCTCTTAGAGACTCTCCTTAACCTTTATCGAAGTGAATCCGACCCACTGCCCGTTCAAATTGCCGGACGGCGTGCTGACCATAACTGAAATGTTGGCTGGCGATATAGTTAATTCCGGCAGAGGAATGTTGATATGCTTTGCTCTTGATTGCTCACCACTCGGTAGCGACGGAATATCAGTGACGATGACGCGAGGCTTGACGCCGGTATGGGTTGGCGAGATCGTCACTACCACCTGACTGGTTGCGATTTCTGAGTAAATCATGCCTACGTCCATGTCTAATGATGCATTGGACATCGTCGGAATGACTGGGAAATCCAAGCCATGTGTCGACAGAATCACAAGGGTCGACTTGCGCCCCAACAACCACCCCCAGTCCATCACGAACGTACCGGTATGCGTTGGCGTGTCTGCCTCAGCCAAGTTACGACTCTTTGCCTCCGGGATTAAGGCCTTGAGGTCAATGGCGCGGCCCTTTTGCCCAGACTCAAGTTGCTGCTGCGCGTCTTCGGTGACGTCGATTAGCGTCCCGTCCAAAGCCGAAACGTACACACGGGAGGGCATCGACGGTAGAGTAGGAATGTCCTCAAGGCTATTTATGCATCGAGCCGTGCGTGGAACGCCTTCATACAAAGTAAAAAACTCCTGACCATGCATGAGAGCCCATTGACAGTTACTTTCCTCAGTGACGAGTGCTATATCTTGACCTTGCGGGGGCGGAGCCTGATCAATGATAAATTTTTTCACCGAGGCGGCGTATCGTTCCGATGACACCAGGAAGATTTTATCGAAACTCCTCGACACCTGGAGGTCAGTATATGCCGACGTGAGAGCGATTACTGCTGCAATCGGAATCGCCATGTTTTTGAAGGCAGTACCGCGAGCTACACAATCAATACCGGTAACTATCAGCAGCAGCAAAATCAAAAAAGGGGCAAGTTCCCAACGTTGCTCCATCCGGATCGTAAGGCTCGGAGGCAGAATCAGAAGCGCGCCGAGCAATACTAAAAGCACAGGCCATGAGACTATGTCCCCAGACAATCTTCGAGTCCTGGCGATGGCCATGACAGCGAAGAATACGCATACGACCGCGAAAATTATGCCGGCGATCTTTACTGCAATCGGAAGGTGTAGCCACTGTATTCCAATCAAGTAATCAGGACCTGAATTTATTCCTAGTACAGACTGAACTGCCTGTGACACCAAATTGATCACGTTTGGAATAGAGATCGTCAGTTTCGTCCCTGCGGTACCTTCAAAAAAAACCGCGTGTAGAAAGAAGTGTTTAATTGCCGCGTTTGCCATCAATAGCGCGAGGCACGCGGCCGAAAACGCCATCTGATGTCTTCTTCCATCCGACGTACGCGTTAGTAAGAACGCTATCAATAGCCATGGAACCAGGACCATATAGCGCTCATGTGTGTGAAAAGCCAAACCAGCACCGATCAGTGCAAACCACACCCATTTCCGGCTTGCCAACTCCCCCGACGGACCTCGCACCATGATCGCGTGAGATGCGCAAATGAGGGTCAACACAAGAAAGGAAAACGCGATGCTCTCAACTTGCCCTGTGATTTGGGTTGTTTGATATAAAGCGAAGCGAGAGGTGACCAAAATTCCGGAAAAAAGAATCGCAATAATCTTGCTTCGGGACGCGGAGTAGAAAAGCTGAAATGCCAGGAGTCCACTTAGAACGTTGATAAGTAAATTTACTATCAAATAGCCATTGATATTCTGTCCAAACGCGAAAACTTCAGCCGACAGAGTTCCTGTAAACACCGGCCGGAACTTCATGGCAATCAAACTCAGAAGATCGAGAAAGAGCGGGTTAGTTGAGTTACTACCATGTATCCACAGAAACATAGCCAGATCATCGCCATAAAAAACGGTCGGCACCCATTCGGCAAAGCGCCAAAAAATAAGGCCACCCAACAGCGCGCTCAACAAGACATAAAAAAAAATTCGATGAAGTGCATTGCCGGACAGCCCACCGCTAAGGGAAACAAACATATTTTTAGGGATCGTCATTAATATTTTAGTATTGGTGCTATTGCTTTTGCGGAGGTCTTTCGAGAGTAAAGGCATGAAAATCACCCGAAACCGGGTAAGCCGTTGGGCAGGCAATCATGTCTTTCTATTGATGTGACGTTGCCGCAAAAAATGCGACAAAGAATAACCAAGCTCCCAAACCAAGTTTCACTATTACCCTAGGCGGTCCGGTAATGTGTTGGTGTCATTATTCCAAAGCGAGAGTGGGCGCGCATGGCGCTCTGCATTAAACCCTAAATCCTGAAGAATACTGTCAAGCGTGGTCCACGCAGCCTCTGCCCCCCAGGCCTTTTCCGCAAAAGCGATCCCAGCCTGACTTATCTCTGACCATAGTGATTCGTCTTGATAGAGTTGGATTACTGCTTCAGCAAACGCCTGTGCACCTTCGGCCACCAAGATATTTTGACCTGGTGTCAACGACATGCCTTCCGCTGCGAGAGGAGTTGCAACCGCCGGCAATCCCGCAGCCATCGACGTGCCGATTTTGCCTTTGATGCCAGCGCCAAAACGCAGCGGAGCTACCGATACGCGCATGCGGTCAAGCAATGGCGACAGATCTTCGACAAAACCCGTAATGATGACGTCTTCAGTGGCCAGCGCCTCAATCTGTTTCGGCACGTTGCTCCCCACCACGAAGAAGCGTACTCCCGGCAGTCTATTACGAAGAGTTGGCATGATCTCGGTCACAAAATAAATAACCGCGTCAACATTTGGCATATGCTGATAGCCGCCCACAAATACAATATCGCGCCTGTCGTTAAATGTTTTGCTGGTGCCGCTAACCTCCATGATCAACGGGAATACATGAATTTTCTGCTCGGGTAACTCGCGATGCAGAATTTCTTGCTCGGTCATGCTGACGACAATCGTCGCATCAGCCGCACGAATGGCGTCAAACTCCACTGCCTGCATTTGCTGCGACGCCTCGTGCTTGGCCGCATCGCCAAGCAAGTTCGCCTCCCTGGACATTCGCAGGTAGTGCAAATCGACAGTATGGAATAACACCTTGGCTTGCGGGCAGTAGCGACGCACCACATCCAGATGATGCGTCATAACCATAGGCCGGAATATAAAGACCAGATCGTAACGCTCTCCAACCTCTATCAAGTGCTGCTTAACCGAGCTGCAATATGGCGCGTAAAGTGCTTCGATACCGGCGCGCTGCAGAGCCGGGGTATAGTCCGGCATATACGCGAAATTGCTCTCCGGGATAAAGGTCACCTGGAAATCCATCTCACGCAGCAAGAGCAGTAAATTGAAGGTGATGACCGAACCGGCATCCTGATCGGGGGTTGGCGTGCAATGGTCTAACACCAAAACACGACGTTTCGCCATGCGATCTTTTGCAGCATCAACATCAACGCCATTTGCCTGATGATTTGCCAGACGCTTTTGCCAACGTTGAAATTGCTTTTGCAGATTCGCAATCTGATAAGCCTTGGCGCCCTGCCCGGTATCGGTGCCCGAAGTGATGCCTTCATAATGCACGACAACGGACAAAGGCTGGTAAATGACGCGATATCCACGGTCGCGAATTTTCAGTGCAAGGTCAGAGTCCTCACAATATGCGGGAAGGTAGTGCTCGTCAAAACCACCGAGCTCCTCAAACAAGGATTTGCGCAACATGATGGATGCGCCCGAACAATAGTCTACTTCGCGGGCGTAGTTGTACATTGGCTGCAATTGGTCCTGATTGCGGCCAAAATTCCAGGCGCTGCCGTCTTGCCAGATAATCCCGCCGGCTTCTTGCAAACTACCATCCGGATACACCAGCTTGGAGCCAACCAGCCCTGTACCAGGAAAATCGCGGAAAGTCCCGAGCAGTTCATCCAGCCACCCCGGCGTGACTTCGGTGTCGTTATTGAGGAAGCATAAATATTGGCCATTGGCTGCCTTGGCGCCAATGTTGCAAGAGCGAATAAAACCTTGGTTTTTTTGATTTGAAATCAGCCGGATGCCACTTATGCCTCGCAAAATATTAGCCGAGTCGTCCGGCGAACAGTCGTCAACCACGATAAGTTCGAACGCAAGCGCGGGAGAATTTGCGGCGATAGACGCCAGGCAGCGCAACGTGTAGTTGATCTTGCCATAGATAGGCACGATAACGGAAACCACAGGTGCAGGCGAGGTAGCGAGCTCAATACTATTGACAGTGAGATCGAACTCCGAAAACGGCGTTCCAACCACTGCCCTCGACTGGAGTGAAGCCGCGGGAATAAACGAAGCGAGACTGGCATGCAACACACGAGGCGCATATTTCTGCAGCAGCAGCCGGTGTGCGGCCCTTGTCTGCGCACTTAACGGCAGACGCAGATAAACCAGCTTGCCGGCATGAATCATAACTTTGGCATACCGTTTGGCTTGCGCCGCAGGATGCGTCAACCAGCGCCGGCCTTCTCTTAACGGCATCGTGATTTTCCATGAGTGACTTGAAGCCAATCGGGAGAGTTCGGTTTGCTTCTCCGTCAGTTGACGCTGCAAGTCTTGCGCCCATTCACCGCGTTTCACGATCTCCATATTCAGGGGTGAAATTTGACGCTCAAGCTGGTTCACTATTTGCTGCAAATTGGCCAACTGTTTGCTTTTTTCAGTTACAGCTTCGGCTCTCTCCGTTGCAGTCTTGGACCACGCATGGATCTGTCCATCTCTTTCAGCCACAACTCTGGCCCACTCTCGAATCAGCTCAGTATCGTTAATCGGCTGTTCCAACATTCCAGATGTGAGCGACGGAAGATCGCCGTCAGACGCCAGTGCGATCCAATATACGGGCTTGCTCATCCCCGGCGTTTTATCCACGACCTCGTTCTGATACGAATAACTCAGTGAATGCGTAGCCGCCGATTCCGAAAATATGCCAGAGCCATAGACAATTCGCTGGCCAAAATAACTGGTATTTTTAAAATAATTCCCGAGCAGCTGTTTGAACTCTTGCTCGAACAGTTCCTTGATGTGATAAGGATTGCTGTATTCGGGCACAACGGAGTAATTATGTTTGTCGGGACTGGAAATCAATACCAGGCCGGCCGGACGCAAGACCCGCTTGAATTCCCGCATCATTTCTTCATGCTGATCGTGATGTTCAATTGTTTCAAAACTCACGATCATGTCGACGCTTGCGTCAGGCAAAGGAATGCTGGCGCAACTACCCACGCGGTATTCCAGATTTTCTTTTTTGTAGCGACTTTTGGCGTGCCCGACGGCTTCTTCCGAAATATCGACACCGATTACTTGTAACGCTTTTTCAGCGAGCATGGCTGAACCGTAGCCTTCACCGCTCGCGATATCCAACACCACTTTTCCGCCGACAATTTCGCATGCCTGCAGATATCGATGCAAGTGTTCAAGCACAATATTGCCTTGCTCTTCCGGGACGAAACGTTCGCCCGTAAACTCCAAACCGTCTAGTTCATTCTTCACGTCAAATTCCTTGCTACATCAAGTTTTATCTGCTGCATCGGTATGCCAATCAGTCCGGTAGATGAACTACTCGACTGCGACTTGAACATCACTGCATCAGAGATCCAATGATGCTGAATATGCTGTTCTTGCGTTCCACTGGCAATTGCCACATTCACGCTGTAATCCCCCGGCGGAAGTATCGGCATCAAAAATGTAAACTCCGCGCGCACTTCGTCTCCCGCCGCCCCAAACAGCGGGTCATCCTTGTGACTCAGATACGTATTGTCTCCAAACAAAGCCTGCCCAAGACGATCCTTGACCGTGAAACCGATAATCGGCCCGTCTAACGACTCGTGCGCGGTTGCCTGCACTGCCAGTGTGACCAGTTCGCCGCCGACAACCCAGGACAGCGGGGAATCGTCTTTATCCAAAAATTCAACAGCCGTAATTTGCGCACCGCCATTACCGAATGACCCCGCCTCCGGATCAAATTTAAAAACTTGCAAATCGTTGCGCAGGTTGCTGGCGTTAATAAATGCCAGTCGCTGATCCTTTTGCGGGCGATCGCTCTCGCGCGGTTTAATCGCTTTGAGTTTGGTGGTACTGCTCTTGCCTTGCTGCGCTTCGTAAAACGCTTCCAGATACGATTCGCACACGTCTTTGGGACTGCCTTCTTGCAAAACCTTGCCTTTTTCTATCCAGATGGCATGATTGCAGAGGCTCTTTACTGCGCTCGTGTCATGACTGACGAAGAGGACCGTCCCGGTTTTCATGAAGGCTCGCAAAAATCGCATGCACTTTTGCGTGAAAAATGCATCGCCGACAGCCAGTGCTTCGTCAATGACCAGAATTTCTGCATTCACGTGCGCGATTACTGCGAATGCAAGACGAACCATCATCCCGCTGGAATATGTCTTGACGGGCTGATCGATAAAGTCGCCGATATCAGCAAACGCCTCTATTTCTGCAAATCTGGCCTCGGTCTGCTGCCGCGTCAACCCCAGCACACCCGCATTCATAAAAACGTTTTCCCTGCCGGTAAACTCCGGATTGAAACCAGATCCAAGCTCCAGCAACGCGGCAACACGACCATTTACTTCGATCTGGCCTTCGCTCGGATGAAGGGTGCCGCAGACAATTTGCAGCAATGTCGATTTACCCGATCCGTTGCGGCCGATAATACCGATGCTGTCGCCTTTCTTGATCTCGAACGAGACATCCTTCAGAGCCCAGAATTCACGGAAATATTGTTTGGAAGAGCGTCCGCTCAATCGCTGTAGGCGAGGTATCACGAACTGCTTGAGCCGGTCGCGCGGATTCTCATAGATCTGATAGCACTTGCTGAGATTTTTAACGCGAATGGCGATTGCCTCGCCATGTCCGCTCTCGCTGCCGCCTGACACCCTGTCGGCAGGTATGTTGATTTCGTTAGAGGACATCGGCAAAACCCTTCTTAGTCTTCTGGAACCAGGCAAACCCAGCCCAAGCGACGGCTACCGCAGCGACGGTATAGATCCCCAAACCGGTCCAGTCCGGCAGATGCCCCCAGACAAGCACTTCACGCGCTTGCTCGATGATGAAAGTGAGCGGATTCGCCATGATCCATACACGGAACCGTTCTGGCACGGCGCTCACAGGATAAAAGACAGGAGAAAGAAACATCAATACAGTCGTGATAATGGTGATGGTTTGACCTACATCGCGCAGAAAGACGCCAAGAGACGCCAGCATCCAGGCAAAACCGACAATCAGGATCACAAGCGGCAGCAAGACGAGCGGAGCGAAAACCACGGTCCATTGCAAATAGCCGTTAAAAAGCACAAAAGCAACTAGCAATACACTCAAGCTGATAAGGCTGTGGAACAGCGCTGCACCCATCGCAACTATCGGCAGTATCTCGATCGGAAAAACGACTTTTTTTACGTAATTGACGTTAGAAATAATCAAGCTTGGAGCGCGATTAAGTACCTCTGAAAACAGACCCTGCACAATCATGCCGACAAACAGCAGTACCGCAAACTGGGTTTTGCTTTCGCTGGCGCCAGCCCAGCGAGATTTGAATATTTCCGAGAAAACGAAGGTATACACGGTCAGCATGAATACCGGATTGAAGAAAGACCAGGCCAATCCGAGCACAGAGCCCTTGTAACGGCCAACCACCTCGCGACGCCCCATTTGAACAATAAGCTGTCGATTGTGCCAAAGACTCTTGGCAAGTGCCGGCAAAGAGACGGGCTGAATTGCATGAGGGTTCATAGATTATCCGACGATGTCTTTTTTTGAAGGCAGGATGCTAAAGCATTTTCCCAGCTTGGCAAATCTAAAAAATCGCGGATAAATTTCTGTCCTGACATCACTGAATATGCCGGGCGCCTGGCCGGCAATGGATAATCTTGCGTGGAAATTGGTACAAGGGCTGGTTTCTTATCGCTCATCGTGGCGTCCAGAATTGCCTTGGTAAAACCGTACCAGGTGGTTTGCCCTTGGCAAGTCAGGTGATAGATTCCTGAGTGCTCCCGCATCCATTCATACCGGTCTGGCGCACTGATGCTCTTGGCAACAATAGCTGCCGTGCTATCGGCAATCGTGCCGCACCAGGTTGGCGAGCCGTGCTGGTCTGCCACAATCCGTAACTCGTCGCGCTCTTGCGCCAAACGCAGCATCGTCAATAGGAAATTCTTGCCGCGCATGCCGTATACCCAACTAGTGCGCAAAATCAGATGTGGGATACCTGCTGCCTGAATCGCTTGCTCGCCGGCCAGCTTGGTGTTGCCATAGACATTGATCGGACAAGTAGGATCTGTTTCCACGTAAGGCGTGTCTTTACTGCCATCAAAGACATAGTCGGTTGAATAATGAATCATTGCGGCACCGATCTTTTTAGCTTCGTCCGCCATCACGCCAGGTGCTTCACCGTTGATCCGCATGGCCAATTCCGATTCGCTCTCAGCCTTGTCTACAGCCGTATAAGCGGCAGGATTGATAATCAGGTCCGGCTTGACGGTGCGCACGATATCACGCACCTGATCAAGATCGGAAAGATCCATCTGGCTGCGATCGACCGCAATAATTTCGCCCAGACCATGCAGGCTGCGTTCCAGCTCGTAACCAACCTGGCCAGTCTTTCCGGTAAGCAGAATCCTCATGCAAAAACCTCTGCATCTGCAAGCAGTTTGCCGACTTGATCCTTGCCCGACAACAAGGGCGCGTCTTGCATTGGCCAGTTGATGCCGATTGCGGGGTCGTTCCACAGAATGCTGCGCTCATGCTCCGGCGCCCAGTAATCCGTGGTTTTGTAAAGAAACTCTGCCGATTCGCTAGTAACGACGAAGCCGTGAGCAAAGCCAGGCGGCACCCACAATTGCCGTTTGTTCTCCGCCGACAAAATGACCCCGACCCACTGGCCGAAGGTAGCGGAACTCTTTCTTATATCGACTGCAACGTCAAATACCTCTCCAGCTACCACGCGTACCAATTTTCCCTGTGGCTGCTGAATCTGATAGTGCAAGCCGCGCAGCACGTTGCGGGCCGACTTGGAGTGATTATCCTGAACAAAGCTGCTGCTTACGCCGCTCAACTCGATGAAACGACGCTCATTAAAGCTCTCATAGAAGAATCCCCGGTCGTCACCAAATACCTTAGGCTCAAAAATCAATACGTCAGGAATACTCGTGGCTTGTACTTGCATCTTTAATACACCTTATCTGTCAGTAAACGCATCAAATACTGGCCGTAGCCGTTCTTCTTCAGCGGTTGCGCTAGCGCATCGAGTTGCGCAGCGGTGATATAGCCCTTGCGATAAGCAATTTCTTCCGGACAGGCGACTTTCAGTCCCTGACGGTTTTCAATGGTTGCGATGAACTGTCCGGCTTCCAGCAGCGACTCATGCGTGCCGGTGTCCAGCCATGCCATGCCACGCCCCATTAGCTCCACGTTCAATTGATGGTTATCCAGATAGACCCGATTCACGTCAGTGATCTCCAGCTCGCCACGTAGCGACGGCTGGATACCGGCGGCGATATCGCAAACCTGCCTATCGTAGAAATACAATCCGGTCACGGCGTAATTAGATTTAGGTTGCTCAGGCTTTTCTTCAATACTGACGGCGCGGCGCTGATCATCAAATTCAACCACGCCATAACGCTCCGGATCGTGCACATGATAGGCAAACACGGTAGAGCCTTCGGTACGCGCCGACGCCGCCCGTAACTGGCTTTCAAAATCGTGGCCGTAGTAGATGTTGTCACCCAAAATCAAGGCGGAGGGCGAATCGCCGACAAAATCCCGGCCAATAATGAAGGCTTGCGCCAGTCCGTCTGGTGTCGGTTGCACCGCATAGCTCAGCTCAATCCCCCACTGCCGCCCATCACCCAGCAATTCTTTAAAGCGAGGCGTATCCTGCGGTGTCGAAATGATCAGGATTTCCCGGATTCCGGCCAGCATCAGCGTGGTCAGGGGGTAGTAGATCATCGGTTTGTCGTACACCGGCAGCAATTGCTTGGATACCGCCATGGTCACAGGATACAAGCGAGTGCCAGAACCTCCTGCGAGGATGATTCCTTTCCGGTTATGGGGTGTCGCTGTTGTCATTACACATTCCCCTCCGAGCTTTGCCGCTGCGCGTAATTTTTCTCAACCCATTTCAAATAGTCACCGGACTGGACATCTTTTACCCAATCCTGGTTGGCCAGATACCATTGCACCGTCTTGCGGATGCCGGTATCAAAAGTTTCTACCGGTTTCCAGCCCAGCTCGCGTTCGATCTTGCGTGCATCGATGGCGTAACGGCGGTCGTGGCCGGGGCGGTCGGTGACGTAGGTAATCTGATCGCGATAGCTGCCGCTCGTCTTCGGATCGAGTTGATCAAGGATGTCGCACAAGGTGTGGACCACCTCCAGATTGGCTTTCTCATTCCAGCCACCCACGTTGTAAACCTCGCCAGGCTTACCCGCTTCCAACACACGACGAATCGCAGCGCAGTGATCATTCACATAGAGCCAGTCACGCACTTGCTGTCCATCGCCATATATCGGCAGCGGCTTGCCGGCGCGGGCATTGGTGATAATCAGCGGGATCAGCTTTTCCGGGAAATGGTAGGAACCATAATTGTTGGAGCAATTGGTGGTCAGCGTCGGCAAGCCGTAGGTATGGTGATAGGAGCGGACCAGGTGATCCGACGCCGCTTTAGACGCGGAGTATGGGCTGTTAGGCGCGTATTGGCTGGATTCGGTAAACGGGGCGTCGCTTGGACTTAGCGTGCCATATACCTCATCAGTCGATACGTGCAGAAAGCGAAATGCTGCTTTTTCGGTTTCTGGCAGGGCGCCCCAATAGGCGCGGGTAGCTTCCAGCAAGCTGAAAGTGCCATTGACATTGGTTTCCACGAACGCCGCCGGTCCGTGAATGGAGCGATCGACATGGCTTTCTGCGGCAAAGTGGACAATCGCGCGCGGCTTGTATTGTGCAAAGAGAGCAGCGACCTGTGCAGTATCGCCAATATCTCCCTGTACAAAAATATGGCGCGGATCCTGGCGAACGCTCGCCAGATTGTTCATATTGCCGGCGTAAGTCAGCTTATCGAAATTAACCACTGGCTCTTCATTTTGCGCCAACCAGTCGAGTACGAAATTGGAACCAATAAACCCGGCTCCGCCAGTAACGAAAATCATGTATGTGTCCTAAATATAGAGTTCTGAAGACCTGCGCCACGAGCGCCGGATGTTGCGCGCCTCTTCGAAATCACCAAATTCGTGTGTAACCTTGAATTATCCACTATTCGCAGCCAATATAAGTTACCTAAATAGCACTTACAGGCGTTTAACCCGGTGCAAGACGGTAAGCATCGTAACAAATTGTTGCAAAATAACAACTAGACAACAATTGACATCGCCACGTCTGCTTCAGACCATAAAAAATCCGAGAAGTGCGACACCTGCTTCCTCATCAACTTTCCAATCAAGTTATGTTTTGTCTTCCATACTGAAAACATAATGTGCAACAAAGAAAACCAGCTAGCGATCTACAATAGCGAACCCCAATGACTGCAGCCGCTGCAAAATATGACATCTGTTAATCCCACGCTATTTGCCATCGGTGACTTGCAAGGCTGCTATCAAAGCCTGCTGGACTTACTAAAACGTATCGACGCGACTACCCCCGATGCGCGCCTGATTTTTGTTGGCGACCTGGTCAACCGCGGGCCGCAATCGCTGGCAACATTGCGCTTGATTCGCTCACTAGGCGATCGCGCACAAGCCTTGCTCGGCAATCACGATCTGCATCTGCTGGCGGCCGCACACGGTATCCGCAAACTACACCGTAGCGATACCCTGGATGAAATTCTCGACGCTCCCGATCGCGAAGAATTACTCGATTGGCTGAGACAGCGGCCGCTGGCGCTGCTGCAACAGAACCATTTGTTTGTACACGCCGGCGCCCTGCCGCAATGGTCTGCAGCTAAAACGGTGGCGTTGGCGCAAGAGGTCGAAAGCGTGCTGCGCAGCCCGCTATGGGTTGAGTTCTTGCGTGAGATGTATGGCAACCAGCCTGCGCGCTGGGACGATACGCTGCAAGGTAATGATCGCTTGCGCTGCATTGTCAACGCTTTGACGCGCCTGCGGTTTTGCACTGAAGACGGCAGCATGGAACTGACCGCTAAGGGAAGCACTGGCACATCCATGCCCGGCTATCTGCCATGGTTCGACGTACCGCAACGGCAGACCCAGGATGTCACTGTGGTATGCGGACATTGGTCGACCCTGGGGCTGGTGCTCAGGCCGAATCTGATTGGGCTGGATACCGGCTGCGTGTGGGGCGGCAAACTGACTGCGGTAAGGCTGGCCGATCGTTTGCTGCTTCAGGTCAGCTGCCCGCAGGCACAGCGGCCTGGAGAATAGATCAGCTCTCGACCGTATCTTTTTCCGCCAGCCCCAACGCTTCAGCAATTGCGCTGCGCGCGATGACGGCCAGTTCACGCCGGTGCGATCCTGTGGTATCGATAGGCGTCAGCTGAATCAGCTCGGCTTTCATGGGCGGCGCCTTCAAAATCGCCAGCATGCTTTGGGCAAAAGTCATGTCGCCGATAAAATCTGCCGCTGGATGCAGTGCTCCCTGGTCATCAAGATAGCGCAAGGCATAAGGCTGGACCGGCGCTTTCGCATCGAGCGCCGCCTCGAACAGGTTGGCGTGAAAAGGCAGTATGGAGCCCTGCGCCGCCGTGGTGCCTTCAGGGAAAAAAGCAACCCGTGCGCCGGCTTCAATACTTGTCACCAAGCCTTGGAAGATACGTCGTACATCGCGCTGCTTGCCGCGTGCGATAAAAATCGTGCCACCCTTCTCGCACAGCCAGCCGAGCAAGGGCCAGTCGCGGATATCGGACTTGCCGACGAATTGGCAGGTTTGAATCGAGTTGATGACAAAGATATCCAGCCACGACACATGATTGGCAACGATCAAGGCACGCGCAGCCGCCACGCTATTCTGCGGATTGCTCAAGGTAACTTGAACCCGGCAGATCGCTAGCAGCTGGATCGACCAAAGTCGTATGCGCCGCTGCCGCCCGGCGTTATCTGTCAGTGGAAATACAATGGCGCAAGTCCACAAGCCAATAATCAGGTGCAGCAGCACCCGCAGCAAACGCCAGCCGCTCATAGGCGTTCAAATGCGATATGGCCGGCCACGATCGTGGTTTTGACACGCCCGCTCAGCTCATACCCGAGAAACGGTGTGTGTTTGCCCTGGCTGGCCAATTCCTTGGCTTCCACTTTCCAGCGTACGGCCGGGTCGAAAATGCAAATATCGGCGACGCTGCCTACAGCCAGCTGGCCGGCCGCCAGACTCGCCACGCGCGCCGCATCGGTAGTGATTTTCGCCAATGCCCGGCTGAGTCCTTGCTGCGCCGGAACGACACAATCCTCGGCCCATTTCAAGGCCAGCGACAACAACAGTTCGAGACCGGTGGCGCCAGGCGTAGCTTCGCCGAAAGGCAGCAATTTCTCATCATCGTCGACCGGCGTATGATCCGAACAGATGGCGTCGATGGTGCCGTCCAGCAGCGCCTGCCGAATGGCGTCGCGATCGCGTTGCGAACGGAACGGTGGCGCCATTCTGGCGTTGGAATCGAAGAAACCGATGTCAACGTCGGTCATGTGGATGTGATGGGCGCCGACATCGCAGCTGATCGGCAGGCCTTCTTTCTTGGCGTTTCTGATCAACTCCAGACCCGGGGCCGACGAAATCCGACACAAATGCACACGAGCGCCGGTGGCGCGCACCAGTTCGAAAATGGTATGCAAGCGAATCGTTTCCGACATGGTCGGCACGCCCGACAAGCCAAGCCGCGACGCCACCGCTCCGCTATGCGCAATGCCGCCGTGCCCCAGATAAGGGTCTTGCGGACGCAACCATACGGTGTAGTCGAAAGTGCGGGCGTATTGCAAGGCCCGCAGCAGCACGTTAGTGTCCAGAATCGGTTCTTCCGCCTGGGCAAAACCGATACAGCCGGCATCGGTCAGCTCGGCCATTTCGGTCAGCTCCTTACCCTTGAGCCCTACCGTCAAAGCACCCAGCGGATAGACGTGCGCCTGGTTCAAGCTTTTGGCGCGATGCTTCAGCATCTCCACCAGGCCCGGCTCGTCCAGCACCGGATCGGTATCCGGCGGACATATCAAACTGGTGACGCCACCCTGCATGGCCGCCTGCATTTCGGATTCCAGCGTAGCCTTGTATTCGTAGCCCGGTTCACGCAAACGCGCGCTTAAATCAACCAGGCCCGGCGTCACCACCAAGCCACTTGCATCGATCGTTTTATTGGCAGAGAAATCGGCTGGCGCGGTGCCGACGCCGACGATCTTGCCTGCTGCAATAAACAGATCCTGTTGCGCATCGATATTGTTTGCGGGGTCGATCAGACGGCCGTTTTTGATGTGAAGTTTCATCTGTAAATGTTTTGGCGATTCTATAAATAATTATCTGGATTCAGGCTCGGGGCAACGCAACGTCAGTTCCCGGCCAGGATACTCATGACCGCCATCCGCACCGCGATGCCAAACGTCACTTGCGGCAAAATCACCGCCTGCGCGCCGTCGGCAACGGCTGAGTCAATTTCCACGCCGCGGTTCATCGGCCCCGGATGCATCACGATCGCATCCG
>Ga0207151_1056_pt1 | contig 27339 bp, 20 predicted proteins | sample Alteio_BWMinHeat_29_FD_153523 | JGI IMG/M metagenome (GOLD analysis project Ga0207151, IMG submission 153523) | Enriched cells from forest soil in Barre Woods Harvard Forest LTER site, Petersham, Massachusetts, United States -... | ecosystem: Environmental > Terrestrial > Soil > Temperate forest >... | reverse complement strand
ATGGTCCGCCCGCCGCTTTAACAACATGACACAAATACTTCCATCGCTCGTGATTTTGGGACGGCCCAATGTGGGCAAGTCCACGCTTTTTAACCGGTTGACGGGCACGCGGCGGTCGATTGTGACCAACGAGCCGGGGATCACGCGCGATCGCATTTACGGCAAGGCGGAGTGGCGCGGGAAGTCGCTGGAGATTGTGGATACGGGAGGGATTGTTCCGGACGACAAGGCGTTGATCCCGACGGAGATCTTGCGGCAGGCGCATGTAGCTATTAAGAAGGCGGCGCTGCTCGTGCTGGTGGTGGACAGCCAGGCAGGCGTAACGCCTTTGGACCAGGAGCTGGCGCGGCTTCTGCGCACGACCGGGAAGCCTTTTGTGGTGGCGGTCAACAAGGTGGATGCGGTTTCGCAGGAAGTGAATGCGGCCGTATTTCATTCGCTCGGTGTTCCGGTGTTTCCTATTGCGGGGGAACATGGCACCGGTGTGGACGATTTGCTGGACGCCGCGCTGGCAGAAGTAGGAGCGGTGGAATCAGAAGAAGAACAGGAGAAAGAAGGCGCCGTCGAAGTGGCTATTATTGGGCGGCCGAACGTGGGGAAGTCGACACTTTTGAACCGCATGGCGGGGGAGGAGCGCTCCATCGTTTCACCGATTCCGGGAACTACCATGGACAATGTGGACATGGAAGTGACGCGCGAGGGGCGTACCTACCGGTTTGTGGACACGGCGGGGATCCGTCGCAAGGCCAAAACGACTTTGGTGGCGGAGAAATTGAGCGTGGTGATGGCCCGGCGCGGGTTGGAGCGGTGCGATGTGGCGTTGCTGGTGGTGGATGGAGAGCAGGGAGTGACCCAGGGCGACGCGCAGATTGCTAGCTACGCAGAGGAGTCCGGGCGATCGGTCATTATTGTCATTAACAAGTGGGATTTGGCGGTTGTAGCGGCGCGGGATGCGGCTTCACGCGATGCGGACAGCGCAAAGGGCAAGTCCAGGCGTCCTGCCGGGGAGCGGCACCGGCCGGAGGATTTTGACTCGGGGAAGCTGGCATTCGATTACGAAAAAATGATTCGCGGGAAACTGAAATTCTTGAGTTATGCGCCCATCGTGTTTCTTTCCGCCAAGACTGGGGAGCGGGCGGGGAAACTTTTTCCGTTGATCGATCAGGTAGCGGAGGCGCGGCGGCAGCACATTCCTACGCCGGAGTTGAACCGCTGGTTGAAGGAAGATGTGGATTTGCAGCGCGGGACTACGCCTAAGGCGAGGCCGGTGAGGATTTACTACATTACGCAGGCGAAGACAGCCCCGCCGACGTTTTTGCTTTTCAGCAACCAAAAAGAGCCGATGCATTTTAGTTATGAGCGGTTTTTGGAGAATCAGCTGCGAGCCAAGTATGCCTTTCTTGGGGCGCCCGTCAGGTTTGTGCAGCGATTGCGGAAGCGCGAGCCGCGACTCCGCAAGAACAAAGACGAGGAATGAATCGGGGTATCGTGGCGTTCGGAAGTCTGCCGAAATGAGACCAGCGCGCCCAGCGCGCTGTGCCCCTACAGGAAAATGAGGGAAACTGCTACGATAGCGGCGTCCCGTGCCGTTAGGAATTCGAGATGCCTAGCTTCGCCACCGCTGCGCAGCCCACGATTGAGAAGGATTTTTATCGCATTGGCGAGGTCAGCCGGCTGACTCATCTGAAGCCGTTTGTTTTGCGGTATTGGGAGACGGAGTTTCCGATGCTCGAGCCGGTGAAGAGTCCGAGCGGGCACCGGCTTTATCGGCAGCAAGATGTGGAGATGGTGCTGAGAATTAAGCGGCTGCTGTACGACGAGGGGTATACGATTGCGGGGGCGCGACGGCATTTGCGCGAGCAGAATGGCGGGAGCGATAGTGAAGGTGCGACAGGCGCGGCAAGCGGGAGTGCGGTTGACGGAGCAGCACAATTATTGAGCCGGAAGATGTTGCTGGACCTGCGAGATACGCTGCGCGCTTTCTTGACGCTTCTCGAACGCAAGTGATAGCCTGATGAAGCCCACTTCGCAGTAGTTTCGGTCGGGACGTAGCGAAGCCTGGTATCGCGCACCCTTGGGGTGGGTGAGGTCGCTGGTTCAAATCCAGTCGTCCCGACCATTACAGTTTGTCTCGGGGTCGCTCACCCCTAAACACGCGAACATTCTCTGCAATGGATCATGCGATCGCCGATGTCAGCGAATTCTGCTGCTCTTTGATGTAGGCGCGCAGCTCCGTAGAGGTGGCCGCTTGGCACTCCCGCAGTCTTGTAAGCGCTCGTTGACTCTCTCCCGTTGTAAGCGATCGCTTACTCTGCCATGATGTAAGCGTTCGCTTACAGGAGGAGGTAAATGAGAATTCGTACTCCGGCCGACCTTGGCGCCCTAATTCGCAACACCCGCAAAAAGCTTCGGCTCGACCAATCCACACTCGCCCAAAAAATCGGAGTCAGCCGTCTTTGGCTAGTCGAGATCGAAAAAGGAAAACCTCGTGCGGAAATCGGTTTGGTGCTACGGACCCTAGATGCCCTCCGCATAACCCTGAATGCTACAACCCCGGAAACTCAATTCCCGAAAAACCCAGACACACCCGTAGTGGACATCGACCGCATCGTTGCAGGCGCGCGTAGTCCACGCAAATGACAACAAACCTTATTGCGTTCGCAGAGGGTTTGGTTATGGGGACACTCACCCACGGCAAGGGCGGGCGCCTCACCTTTCTCTATTCCGACGAATGGCTTGCGTCAACTCGTGCGTATCCACTGTCCGTCTCCATCCCCTTGACACCTGGACGGCAAGGACAGCGAAGAATCGAACCGTTCCTTTGGGGACTACTCCCTGACAATGAAATTGTGCTCAGCCAATGGGCCCGTAAGTTCCATGTTTCAGCCAGAAGCGTCTTCGGACTCATTGCCAATGTAGGCGAAGATTGTGCGGGAGCGGTTCAGTTCGTGCGGCCCGAACGACTCGACGCCGTTCGATCGGGAGCAGGGCCGGAAGTCCTGTGGTTAGACGAAGCTGGCGTCGCCGAGCGGCTCCGCGCTCTGCGCCAGGACCAATCGGCGTGGCGGATCGCGGGCGATACGGGGCAGTTCAGCCTTGCCGGCGCTCAGCCGAAAACCGCACTGCTCCACCAGAACGGCCGATGGGGGGTTCCTTCCGGCCGCGTGCCCACCACGCACATTCTCAAGCCGCCAACTGGCGAATTCGACGGATATGCTGAGAACGAGCACTTTTGTTTGGAGTTGGCGCGTTCCTTCAACCTACCAGTCGCCAACTCGGACATTCGGCGATTTGAAGACCAAATCGCGATCGTAATCGAACGTTATGACCGTGTTAGAAGCGGTGACACGATTCGCAGGGTTCATCAAGAAGACCTTTGTCAGGCAATGGGACTTCCGCCCACACAAGAGTATCAGAGCGATGGCGGCCCGGGTGTTCGTGAAATCGCCAAGCTCCTGACCACTTTTTCTACGGCGCCCGTCGAAGACACAAAAACCTTCATCGGTGCGATCGCTTTCAATTGGCTTGTCGCGGGCACCGACGGCCACGCCAAAAACTACGCACTGCTTCTAGGGTCAGAGGCGCGAATCCGCCTCGCTCCTCTATACGATCTCGCGAGTGCTCTGCCGTATCCCGGAATGCGTCCCATCCGATTGAAACTCGCGATGAAAATCGGTGGAGAGTATGGCTTACGCAACATCGGCGCGAGGCACTGGCGCAGGCTTGCTGCTGAAGCACATCACAACCAGGAGGAGGTCTTAGCCAATCTCCGCGAGACTGCCGAAGCCATGCCCGATCATGTGTCAACGATCCAAAAAACCGTCAGGAACGACGGGCTCGTCCACCTCATTGTTGATCGACTTTCCGAAAAGCTCATCGCAAGAGCAAGGGAATGTCAACGCCTCCTAGAATGAGAAATAGAGCTGCGACTTGGTAAACGTCCGTGTGCATGCAAATCAGTGCGGCCAACTAGACTTGCTGACGCGCGGTTAGAAAACTTCACATCTCGTTATCGTCGTCTCCGTCTTCGCTCTCGTCGGCGTTGTCGCTGCCATCATCGAAAGCAACAAAGCGGCTGCACCCAGAATCAGACTGAGTATCGTCGCTGTCCTCGGTTCGCATTCTGGGCCATGGTCGAGGAAACGTGGGGGCGATTGACTCGCAATGGACTGGTACACATAGATGTGGGATATTTACACATAGCGGATCAGAGAGAAATGCGCACCAACATAGAGATCGATGATCAACTGATGCGCCAGGCCATGCGCAGCGGCGGCGCAAGAACCAAGCGCGCCACGGTAGAAGCCGGACTGCGGCTTCTTGTACAGGTCCGAGGACAGGCCGGGGTCCGGCGTCTCAGAGGAAAAATAAGATGGGAAGGCCATCTGGGTGAGTCGCGGCTCGGGCGCAACACGGAGTAGACACCAGCGTGGTTATCGTTGACACAACTGTTTGGGTGGATTACCTACGCGGCGAGCGGAATCCGGAAACCGAATGGCTTGAGATAGAAGGCGGACCGAAAACGTCTTGGACTTACCGATTTGATTTTATGTGAGGTCCTCGAGGGCGTGCGGGGCGAGCAAGAGTTTAGCCAGGTACGGTCGAAGTTAGAGAGATTTGAACTGTTTGGGACTGGCGGAGAGGAATTGGCGATTGCGGCAGCGAGAAACTTCCGGAGAATCCGCGAAGAAGGCCTCACCGGTCGGAAGACGATAGATTGCTTGATCGCGACATTTTGCGTGGCCCATGGTCACGCTCTCTTGCATCGGAACCGCGATTTCGACGCTTTTGAACAAATCTTAGGTCTGGCTGTGATTCATCCCTGACCGCCGATTCGTCGGCGCCGCGCCTTGTGAATTGAGCTGGAAGCTCCTCTAGAAATTATGCAGCACATATTGCTGACCAATGATGATGGGATTCATGCGGAAGGGTTGCGCGTGCTGGCGGCGGCGTTCGAGGGATTTGCCACTGTGAGCATCGTGGCGCCTAGCCGGGAGCAGAGCGGGGCGGCGCAGTCGCTCACGCTGCGGCAGCCGATTATTTGCCACCCGGTGGCGGAACGGGAATGGGCGGTGGATGGGACTCCGGCGGATTGCGTGATTGTGGCTTTGCATAAATTGTTGACGGAGAAGGTGGATCTGGTGATTTCGGGGATTAATCACGGGGCGAATCTGGGGGAGAACGCGTACTACTCGGGGACCGTCGGAGCGGCGCGAGAGGCGGCGTTGCATCATATGCCGGCGTTGGCCATGTCGTTGTGTTCGAAGGGCGCGAAGGTCAGCTTTGAGGCGGCGGCACGGGTGGCGCGGGCGGCGGCGGAATTAATTCTCAAGGAAGGATTGCCGGACCAGGTTTTGCTGAATGTGAATGTGCCGGAGCCGTGGAAGGGTGGCGTGAAGTTTACGAGGCAGTCGAAAAAGATTACGCGGAATCAGTTGACCGAGGGACGAGACCCGCGGGGGCGGATTTATTTTTGGTTGTATGAGCAGAAGATTGATCGGGATGTCGAGCCGGATACGGATTACGCGGCGATTTTTGCGGAGACGGTGTCGGTGACGCCATTGCATTTGGATCCTACGGATACGAAATCGTTGAAGCAGCTTTCCCATTGGGGAAAGGCGCTGTCCGGCGCATTTCGAAAGTGAACGACCTGCTCGACCGCTTAGCCGTCGACGAATCCGACTTCGTAACGTCCTTGCTCAAGGGCTTTCAATAGTTCACCGACATACTTGTCCACCGTGCCGATACGCCTGCCGTCTCTGACCAGTCCTACGACGTTGTTCTGAGCTGCCTTGGTCGGACCGGCGGCCCAACCTTTGGAAGCATCCCATTTAGCGTAAGGCATGTGCACGTGGACACCCTGAATCCCGTGTCTTCCTCGATCCCCCAACCGAAAATACTCCTGAGTGCCAGTCACGTCGAACACGGTAATTTCCTTTAGCCCAAAATGCTCGAGCGCCGCAAGGGCAATCATCTCTTGCCCTTTCTCCCCCGCGAAAGCGTCGCCCGCGTGCTTTAGCCTCTCGATTTCAAACCGACTGAGCGGCATTCCTTTCATTGGGAAACTCCTCTCGGACAGGCTCGGTTTTGAACCTCAGACCAGCTTTTGAGTTCTCTTCCTGCATTGCGGGATTTTAGGATTCCTCCCGACCAACTTGCAACTGGTCCCGATATTTGTGTGGGTCTATTTTGGGCAACAAGATACTTGGCACACATGGGAGTTCTTGTTACATTGGCTGCGCGGCAGGGCAGCTTGGTTTCTTTTCTATGTCATCTGTGTAGTTGTTGGCATTGCACATATACAGATGCTTGAACGAGGAGGCGTCTCTCACAACATCCCTGGTGAAGTCCCCGGTGTTGTAGCAGAACTTAGTCCAGTGCGGCTCGGAAAACTGGTCTCTGTACACGATGCATCCCACTACGTAAACCTCTTTCCCAATCATTTTGGGCATATCAATTGTTGTCAAAGTGCCAGTGCCGAATGGCTGATTTGGGAAAACTACGTGCCCCCACTGATGTTTTGTAATGCCCGCATCGGAATAGACTGGCCTAGTTGGTTTCACTCCTACAAATGCAGAGATCAGATTACAGGTGCTTTCAAGCCCGTCTTCCACGGCATGTCGATTGTCAGTGTTGCTAGGAACGATTTGAGCGGAAGCCATAACGCTAAGCGCTGGCCCCTTTCCGTAATCCTTAACAGTAAAGTTAATTGCGGCCTCCGTCTGGCTGCTTTTCAACAAGCCTATGTTGACGGACGGGGGGCCATCCAACCCGACCCATGCGCGTTCGGCATTCGTGCCAGCGTTCCTCTGTATGCAAGTCTGCTGCTGCATCTCTCCCCACATCTTCTTGCTAATGTGAGCATAGTAGCCGGCAGCCCCGAAGGCCCCTGCGGTAGCGAGGAGCATTGCGATGTCGAGAAGTATTTTCCACGTTGGCGTCTTATGGTGGCAGCACTTCCAGGATTTTTCGGAACCGCGTGGGGCTGGTGGAGCGTTGTTCGTGAACGAAGGGTCGGTTTCGCTACTTCGGTTTGTGCTGTCGGTTTGTGTCTTTGGGGATATGCTATTTACGGATTTTTGGATTGGAGCTTCTAATTTTGACAAAAACAACCCAAACAAAACGCCCGAAAAGACAGAAGCCAGAATACGAAGAAGGCCATCAGGCTCAGGCGAATTTTGAGAAGACGATGAGGGTCTTGTTCCGTGCTCCAAAGTCTGGCTCCAAAAAAACTAAGAAGGGCAAGGACTAGGCCGCTCTACGCTGGCCTCGGCCCTGCCTCTTCGTGGTGTATTGAATCGGTTCCTTTGCCCGTCAGTTCTTGATAGGTGATACGACGGCCAGCAATATGACGCTTCGCCATTTGAAAACGATCCCCATCGCCAACGAAATGGTTTCTCTTGGCGCGATTGTTGCAGCGGAACACCTGCTCATCCATCTTGTATGTCAAGTATATTATTGTCCTATTTTATATCGAGGAAAGTCATTTGAACCTAAAGACCGTACGAACTGGGCAGGTTCCCAGAAACTAAAGTTGCGCGAAGGGCGGGCCAAGGCCCACCCTGCAGTTGAAGCCGGGGAGGTTGCGTTAGTGGGCCGCGGTGGCGGCTGGGGCTACTAGCGGGACGTTGTTCCGGCGCATGGAGTCGTTAAGGGCGAGGAGATCCTTGGAGAGGATTTCGCGCCATTTTATGAGCCGGGCTTCCAGGCGTTGATCCAGGTCGGCGAAGACGGCGACTTCGGCTGCGGTGGGGGCAGTGTCGGCGCTGTCGATCAGGACTTGCAAGTGGCCCAACTTGCTGTTGAGCATGGTCGGGTAGTTTGCTTGGTCTTCGCTGGATTTGGAATTCACCTGGACTAGTTCTTCCTCGATGGCGCTGATTTTCTTGCGCAGATCGGTCGATGCGGAGACGACGGGCTTGGCTTCGTCACCAGAGCCGATGCGCTTTTCGAGCGCCTGCAGCTGGGCGCGCAGATCGCGGACGGCGATGACCGTTTTGTTCATTTGGTCTTGCCGCTCGCTCATTTTGAGCATCAGGTCAAATTGCTTGCGCAGATCCTCGGGCGAGGTTTGCACGCGGGGATCCATTTTCACTTCGAATTGGGCGGTTTGCGATTTTCCCGCGACGGTCAGGCGCGCTTGATACTTGCCAGCAAGAGCGAGGGGACCAGCAGGCTCGCCCGAGTCATAAATCAATCCCGGAACTTTGGTGGGAAGTTCGTAGCGCAAATCCCAGACGAAAAGATTCAGGCCAGCTTTGACGGGGATGTGTTCGACCGGCAGATCGCGTTCGCCTTCGTCGGGGGCGGTGTCGGTTTTCTTTTCTTCGCTAGTGTAGGAACGGATGACTTTAGAATCGGCATCGAGCAGTTCGAGTTTGACGGTCTCTTTGGGTGCTTCTTTCAGGTAGTAGTAGAGGATTGCGCCGGATGGCGGATTCTCGCCGATGGGATAGCGGCGCGGATTTACGTGGCCCTCGCGCGTACGCACGGCGGTGTTGGGCGTGAAGAGATGCGCGTCTTCGGCAGCTACGGTCGCGCTCGATTGGCGCAAGGGGCTGAGGTCGTCGAGGACCCAGAACGAGCGGCCGTGCGTGGCGACCGTAAGAGCGTCATCGTGAACGACCATGTCGTGGATCGGCGTAACGGGGAGATTGAGCTGGAGAGGCTGCCAGTTTGCGCCGTCGTTGAACGAAACCCAGATGCCGGTTTCGGTGCCGGCGTAGAGCAGGCCTTTGCGCTTGGGATCCTCGCGAACGGCATGAACATAAACATTGTCCGGCAGACCGGTGATGATTTTTGTCCACGTTTTGCCGAAATCGCTGGTCTTGAAGATGTAGGGCTTGAAATTGTCTAGCTTGTGGGCGTCGACAGCAATGTAGGCTGTGGCCGCGTCGAACGGCGAGGGCTCGATAAGGCTGATCATGGCCCATTCGGGCACATCTTTGGGCGTGACTTTGTCCCAGGTTTTGCCGCCGTCGCGTGTCAATTGAACCAGGCCGTCGTCGGTGCCGGCCCACAGTTCACCTTCCTGCTTGGGAGACTCCGCAAGGCTAAAAATTACGTCGTAGTATTCGACGGTGTACTGGTCTTTCGTGAGCGGGCCGCCGGAATCCTGCTGCTTGGATTTGTCGTTGCGCGTGAGGTCGGGACTGATGGTGGCCCAGGTACGGCCGGAATCGCTAGAGCGAAAGACGTATTGCGCGGTGTGGTAGATGACGTCGGGATTGTGCGAGGAAATCACGATGGGCATGGTCCAGGTGTAACGGTATTTTTGCAGGGCGGCAGCATGGCCGTTGGGATCTTCGGGCCACTCCTCGATGCTTTGGGCCTGATTGATGCGGCGATCGAAGCGCGTGAGGATGGGGCCTTCGTCGTCGGCATAGATAATGTTCGAATCGCGCGGGTCCGGAACGATGTAGCCGCTTTCGCCGCCGCCGACGGCATCCCAATCGCCGGTGGCGATGTAGCCGTGGTCGCTGCGGGTGCGAATGCCGATGGAAGAGTTATCCTGCTGGGAGCCATAGACGCGGTACTGGAAATCGTTGTCGGCGGAGACGTGGTAGAACTGCGCGGTGGGCTGGTTGTCCTGGGTGGACCAGTTTTTGCCGCCGTCGACGCTGATGGTGGCGCCGCCGTCGTTGCCGTTGATCATGCGATTTGTGTTGTTGGGATCGATCCACAGGGCGTGATGATCGCCGTGAGGGGCGTTCAGGCGTGCGAAGGACTTGCCGCCGTCGGACGAGGCGTAGAGTCCGGTGTTGGCGATGTATACGCCGCCTACATTCTTGGGATCGGCCCAGACGTGGGTGAAATACCAGGCGCGTTGCGTGAAGCGATGGTCGTCGGTGACCAGCGACCAGTTCACGCCGCCATCTTCGCTGCGGTAAAGACCGCCTTTTTTGGCCTCGATGAGAGCGTAGACGACATTCGAATCCGCGCCGGAGACCGCGACGCTAATGCGTCCGAGCGTGCCATCGGGCATGCCGTTTCCTTCGATGCGCTTCCACGTTGTGCCATCGTCCGTCGAACGATAGAGGCCGTCCTTTTCGCCGCCGCTATTGAGGGTCCAAGGCGTGCGCCAGCCTTCCCACATCGCGGCAAAAAGGACGTGGGGATTGCGAGGGTCGAAAACCACTTCGACCCCGCCGGTGCGATCATCGAGGTAGAGAACTTTTTCCCAGGTTTTGCCACCATCGCGGGTGCGGAAAATGCCGCGGTCCGGGTTGGGGCCGTAGGCGTGGCCGAGCGCAGCGACGAAGACGACGTCGGGGTTTGTGGGGTGGACGATGACGTCGCCGATGTGGCGAGTGTCTTTGAGACCGACGTTGGTCCAGGTCTTGCCGGCGTCGGTGGATTTGTAGACGCCATCGCCGAAGGAAATATTGCCGCGGATGCAGGCCTCGCCGGAGCCGGCGTAGATTACGTTGGGATCGGAGTCCGCTACGGCAATGCTGCCGATCGAGGAGATGCTTTGCTTGTCAAAAAGGGGATCCCAAGAGATCCCGCCGTCCGTTGTTTTCCAGACGCCGCCGCTAACCGCACCGAAATAATAGGTATAGGGCTGGCTGGGCACGCCTGCGACGGTGATGACGCGGCCGCCGCGGAAGGGGCCGATCAGACGCCACTTCATGGCGTTGTAGGTTTTGGGATCGATTTGCTGGGCTCGGGCGACTTGACAGGCAGAGAAAATGAGGACAAAGACACAGAGGAAGAACGAGACAGGCTGGCGAAGCGATTTCACACGAACCTCCGAGATGAGCAAACAGAACGTTGCATGGTACCACTGGTCGGGGCGGAAACCACAGACGCTCGTGCGACGGCCACTGGCTTCCGCTAGCATCCTTCTCCGCTGCTGGTTTTGCTTTGGTCTTATGACTTTCTACCGCTGCAAATAGTAACCGCACAGCTATAAGGCATGTTTGTCCCGCCAAGGTCGCTGCTCCCTGCCATCCCGCTCTGTAGCTGCTCAACTAGTGCAGGAACAAAACCTTCCGGCAGCACTCTGTGTTATTCTCAGCGTATGCGGATTACCCTCAATATTCCGGACGACATTGCTCACCAAGTGGCTCCTGAAGGTAAGGACCCCTCGCGAGTGGCTCTTGAGGCGTTGGCCCTCGAGGGCTATCGTGCAGAACTGCTCTCGGAATCTGCGCTACGCCAGATGTTGGGCTTCCAAACCAGAATGGAAGTGCACGCGTTTTTGAAGCAACATGGCGTCTACCTTCATTATGATGTTTCCGATCTTCGGCAAGATCGAGCTACGGCCCAGCAGGTCCGTCGAAGGCTCCAAGGCTCAGAGTCTTGTGGTGAGCGCCGCTCGGGATGATCGTCGTCGCCGACACCTCTCCGATCAACTATCTGCTTCTCATAAAAGAAATCGACATCCTCCCCAGAATGTACGGCAAGGTGGTGATCCCGCGAGCGGTCAACGAGGAACTTCTGCGACCGACTGCGCCTGAGATCGTTCGGGCTTGGATCGGCGAGGCCCCTGCTTGGCTCGAGATTCGTACTCCCGTCAGCGCTCCAGACTCTTCCCTGACAAAGCTAGACCCCGGCGAACGCGACGCCATTGTGCCTGCGATGGAACTCCGCGCCGACCAATTGATTGTGGACGACCGAGAAGGGAGAAAACACGCCGAGGAACGGCGTATCCCCGTCATCGGGACGCTCCGCGTATTGAAGGAAGCTGCCACGCTCGGGCTGCTGGACCTGCGAGTGTCTGTGGAACGTCTCCAAACCACCAGCTTCTATGTCGCTCCGGAGGTCCTAAGGAGTCTCCTAAACGACTAAGGCGGCAGCGCCTTAACTCTTGGGAAGCCTAGTGTTTGCGGTTTTGCTTCTTGCGAACGGTGGGTCACTCCCTCTCTCAATCGATCCCTTGATTTCTTCACCAGTTCCATACCCCATATCAATCCCCCCGCACAATTCCCTCGAACGCCACGACCTCCGCCAATCTCATTCCATTCCCGTGCCACTCGCAGCAAACGTTACCACCTCTGTTCTCCGTATCCGGCGCAGGCGCGTGCGGAGACTCTTCCCACCGATCCAACTTTTCATTTTTCAACCTTCCGACTCTAACGCCAACTCCCGCCGCCACGCCCCCAAAACCGGCGGGTGGGTCAGCCTTAACGCCATACAACAATTTTGACTTTGTCGTTTTCAGGATTTGGTCTTGCCAGGGTGGGACTGGCTTTTTGCAACGGACATTTCGGTCGATTCGCTTGGAGAGCGGGCCGTCGTGACTTGGTTTGTGGCTGGCAAACACTCCGACGGAGACGTATCGCCGCGGAAGAGTCGACGGACAGGAGTGCCTGTGCTACCAAGCGCAAATACGATAGGATGCCCTGGCGATGGCTACCGCGAAAACGTATGACACGGCGATGATTGGGGCGGGTGTGTTTGGCGCCTGGAGCGCGTGGCACCTGGCGCGACGCGGGCAGCGCGTAGTGCTGCTAGATGCGTATGGACCTTCGAACGCGCGGGCCAGTTCGGGCGGAGAGACGCGGATCATTCGAATGGGTTATGGGACGGATGAGATTTATACGCGGTCGTCGCAGCGGTCACTGGCGCAGTGGAAGAGTTTTTGCGTCGCGACCGGACAACGGCTCTTTCACGAAACGGGAGTTCTGTGGCTGGCAGGCGAGGATGATTCGCGTGTGCGCCAGACCATGACAACGCTGAAGCGGTGCGAGGTGCCGTTTGAAGAGATGGACAGGGCGGCGCTCGAACGGCGTTACCCTCAGGTTTCGTTTGAAAAAGTGACGCGGGGGTTTTTGGAGCCAAAGAGCGGCGTTCTGCTGGCACGGCGAGCGGTTGCGGCGGTTGTCGAGGATGCCGTCAAGCTGGGCGTGGAGTTTCGAATTGCACTGATGGAGACGCCCGGCGGAACGGGGCGTGTCGACACCGTGAAGTGTAGCAACGGCGAAACGATTTCGGCGGGACAGTTTGTTTTTGCCTGCGGGTCGTGGCTCGGCAAGATTTTTCCAGAGATTCTCGGGTCTCGAATTTTTCCAACCCGGCAGGAAGTTTTCTTTTTTGGGGTTCCGCCAGGCGACGAGCGATTTGCGCCGCCGGCCTTGCCAACCTGGCTCTTTCAGGAGGACGAGTACTACGGAATGCCTGACCTGGAGGGCCGCGGTCTAAAGATTGCTCTCGATCATCATGGAGAGCGCGTAGATCCGGACACACAATCGCGCTTGCCGACGGCTGCGGAAGCAGAAGTAGTCGGGAACTACGTCGGCCGCCGTTTTCCGGCGATGCGCAATGCACCGGTGGTCGAGACGCGCGTCTGCCAGTACGAGAATACGTCGAACGGAGACTTTTTGATCGACCGACACCCGGAGATGGAGAATGTGTGGTTTGTTGGCGGCGGGTCGGGACACGGATTCAAACATGGCCCGGCAGTGGGCGAATACGTTGCGCGGCAGATTCTGGATAAGGCCACGCCTGAGCCGAGATATTCGCTGGCGACCAAGGAAATGGTGCAGAAGCGGGCCGTGTATTAAGTGGGGCACGCTCTCGAAGGGGGGCGCGAATCAGGTTTTTGGAGTGCGGCGGGCATGGAACGCGGCAATGCCGCGTTTTACGCGCCGGGCTTTTTCGGCGTAGAGGTCCTGGTCCGCTTCGGAGAGAAGATTTTCGATCCTCTCGCCATCCCCGCGGCAAATCGAAATGCCGATGCTCGCAGAGATCGGCGGTCTTTCCTCGTCCTCAGACATGACGATGCGAATGCGATTTGCGACGCGCTGCGCCTCCGCGTGCAGCGACTCCGGCAAAACGAGGGCGAACTCGTCGCCGCCGTAGCGCGCGGCGGTATCGATGGCGCGGCAATGAATGCGCAGGATGGCGGCGACGCGGCAGAGGGCGCGGCTGCCGACGAGATGACCGTAGCGATCGTTGATTTTTTTTAAACCGTCGAGATCGAGGAGCAGAACCGCGAAGGGCCTGCCGGTGCGGTTGGTGCGCTCGGTTTCATTTTCGAGGACGTCCAGGAGCCGGCGATAATTGGCGAGGCCGGTGAGCGGGTCGCTGACGGCGAGATGGCGGACTTGTTCGAACAGGCGCGCGTTATCGAGGAGCGCGCCGCCAAGAGCGACGGCGTAACTGCTCACGGTAAGAACTTGGGCGAGCACGAAGGGCGCGTCGAGAAGGCGCTCGGACTGGCACGCGGCGATCTGTGCAGCGCAATTCATCCAGGCGGCGGCGTAGATGGTGCGGTCGAAAGCAGAGTCCTCGGAATCAAGGCGGCGGCGATACCAAATCACCGCCGCGAGAAAAATCATGGCGGGGAGAAGTTGCTGAGGGTTAGGCACGAAAGAGCCGGGATGGCGGGAGACTTCCGGGGGAAGGCGGCGAAGAGCGGCGGTGATCAGATACGTGAAGCCCACCACCGACAATAGGGCTCCGGTGATTTCCGCTTTGGTGTGCCGCGAGCGGGGGATAAAGCGTTCCGCGAGAAGCGCAACCAAAAGCAGGAGCGCCAAAGTCATGCGGCTGAGCCACCAAGCGACGGGCGCCCAAGTGGCGCGTGCGGGAGAGTCTTGCGAAAACTGAAAGAAAAGAACGCTGGAGGCCGAAAGTACGGCGCCAGAAAGAAGATAGCCACCGCCGAGGATCAGGGCGATGCGATCCTGGGTGCCCTGGAAGCGGACGAACGCCAGCGCGGAGAAAACGAAGGCCAGCAGCGCGGTGATGACCTGGAGATAGCCTTGGAGAACGGGATCGGGTCCGAGAGAAAAAGAGCGCAGCGAGTGGGCGGCGAAAAACACGAGCAGAAAGCCCAGAAGGTGCCACAGGACGACTTTTGTGGGACTGCGACCGGTCATGCCAATTTCCTCGTCCACACCTGTGGCCCTCGGCAGGGGACGAGGTGCTACTTAATTAGACTACGTGCCAGGGGGGCGCGTTGCAGATAAAGTAAGGGAACTTTAACCAAGAGACACTGGACTGTGGAAATTTTTCTTACTGTACGGAAGGACAGGCGGAATTCACGGAGTTGCCGAGGGACGGGATTTGCGCCGAGGGGCCGGGAGACCGCGAAAGTCTTGGCTTGCGCAAACCGGGAAGTTCCTAGAAAATGCCTTTATTCAAACGATTCAATGAAGAAAAGCGGGTGCGGGTCGCGATCTTCCGCTGAATTCGGGCGAGTGCCGTTCGGCGAAAGCCGGGCGCGCGAAAGGAACCAGGAAGGCCAGTGAAAAAAACTAGGCGAAGGGTTTTGAAACAGAATGCTCCTGCGGCGCGCGGCCGGCTCCCCGCACCCCGGGTTGCGGGAAGGGGACGGGAGACGTTCGAGGAAATTCTGTCGCAGCCGGCAACGTGGACGGAAACGGCGCGGCGATTCGAGCAAGACGACGACTTGCGTCAGATTTCTCAAATACTATCTCGAGAAGAGCCCTGCTTGTTTGTTGCCTGCGGGTCGAGCTATTACCTTTCGCGGACGATCGCGGCGCAGTGGACAACCCTTTTTCACGCTTCCTCGACGGCCGTGCCGGCATCGGAGCTGCTTTTCGCGCCGCACCAGGTGCTCGAGCGGACCGGCGCCCGGCAGGCAGTGCTCTTGTCGCGTTCCGGGAAAACCACGGAAGTTTTGCGCGCGGCGGAATGGTTGAAGGCCAACGCCCGGGTTCGCACGCTAGGCGTGACTTGCAGCGAAACCAGCGTTCTTCGAGAGTTGTGCACGCATACGGTTCAATTGCCGTGGGCCGACGAGCGAAGCATGGTGATGACGCGATCCTTCACCTCCATCCTGCTGCTGTTTGAGCGGCTGGGTGCGAAATTCTCAGGCGACGCCGAGTTGTTGTCAGCACTGGACGCATTGCCGGACGAGACGGCGACGTGGCTTGCCGAGAATGCTGATAAGATTCGGGCGTTTGGGGCCAAAAGGCGTTTTGCCGATTTTGTGTTTCTTGGCCAAGGCGCGCATTACTGGCTGGCGCAGGAGGCGGCGCTGAAGCTTACCGAGATGTCTTCTTCTTACGCGCAGGCGTATCACACGCTGGAATTCCGGCACGGACCTAAATCGATCGCCAGTGCCGATACGCTGATTACATTTCTTCTCTCCGATGCTGCAGCAGAAGAGGAAAGCTCGCTCGTAGGCGAACTGAAAGCATTGGGCGCGGCGACGCTGGTTGTCGCCAACCGCGCGACGCCGGCGTTGCGGCGCGACAGCGACTTGCTCGTTGAGCTGGGTTCGGACGGGCCGGAGTATGCGCGGATGGCCATGACGGCAATTCCCGCACAACTTCTGGGTCTGGCGGTGGGTTTAGGTAAGGGACTCGATCCCGATGTGCCGAAGAATTTGACGCGCGCGGTGGTGCTCGGCAGGAAGAAGGACGCACCCGTCGAAAGGAGAAGTGCTTGAGCATCGAATCGAGCGCCAGCGGCGCGCCGCAACTGCGGCGCACTCTCACACTCTGGGATCTGCTGCTCTACGGCATCATCGTCTTGCAGCCGGTCGCGCCGATGTCGGCGTTTGGAGCGTTGAGCGATCGCGGGCGCGGCCATGTGGTCACGGCGATTCTTATCGCCATGGTGGCGATGCTGTGCACGGCCGTAAGCTACGGACGAATGGCGCGGGTCTATCCGAGCGCGGGCTCGGCGTTTACGTATGTGGCGCGGGAAATCCATCCGGCGGCGGGGTATGTCACGGGATGGAGCATGGTGATGGACTACATCGTGAACCCGCTGATCTGCACGATCTGGTGCGCGGGGCAGGCGCACGAATTTGCGCCGGGATTGCCGGTGTGGGGATGGAAAATATTTTTCGCCGTGGTCTTCACGCTTTTGAATATGCAGGGGATCAAAACATCGGCGCGTGTCAACACCGCGCTGGCTGCAGGGATGAGCGCGGTGGTTGTCTTGGTTTTTGTAACCACGATTCGATATATCTTTGGCCATCCGCACAGCGAACCGGGATTCTTCACGCGTCCGTTCTACGATCCACATACATTCACGTTTAGCGATTTGTTCGGATGCACGTCGCTGGCGGTGCTGACCTACATTGGATTCGACGGGATTTCGACGCTATCGGAGGAAGCGGAGAATCCGCGGCGAAATATCATGCTGGCCACTGTATTGACGTGCTTGGCCGTCGGCATTCTTTCGGCGTCGGAAGTTTACGTGGCGCAGCTGGTGTGGCCGGCGTCGGAACCGTTTCCGAATCAGGATACCGCGTATGTTTACGCTGCGGCGCGGACCTGGGCGCCGCTGTTTTCGATCCTTGGCGCGACACTTCTGGTTGCCAATTTCGGTTCGGGGATGGGCGCACAAATCGGCGCCGCGCGGCTGCTCTATGGGATGGGAAAAAGCAATGCGCTGCCGAGTTCCTTTTTTGGAAAAATAGATGCGAAGCACCATGTGCCGCGAAACAACGTTGTCTTTATCGGCGTGATCGTGCTCGTGGGATCTTTTTTTCTGACCTTTGAAAAGGGCATCGAGCTGCTGAATTATGGCGCGCTGATCGCGTTTATGGGCGTAAATGCCTCGTCCTTCATGCACTATTTCGTGCGGCAACCAGCAAAGCAGATCACACATTTTATTACGCCGGTGGTGGGATTTTTTGTTTGTTTGGGCTTATGGTGGAACTTGAGCGTCCCGGCGAAAATAGTAGGCAGTCTCTGGATGGCGGCGGGGATTGCTTTTGGTGCGTGGAAAACCAAGTGGTTTCGCGAACCTTTGTCGTTTGACGTTCCTGCTGAATAAGCTGCGCGCTGAGGCGCCCTACACTTATCGGAAATCGGCGAAGTCTGGCAGAATGATGGCAACTCTAGAGGCCTCCACGTGAAGCGCGCCAGCGGCAAAAACCAGATGGTGACGATGCGGGATGTCGCCGAAGACAGCGGCTTTTCGCCCGCCACGGTCTCCATCGTATTGAATAACGCTCCGCTGGCCCGCTACATCGCTCCCGCCACAAAGAGGCGCATCGAGGAAGTGGCCAAGAAACTCGGTTACCGCCCGAATGCCATGGCGCGGTTTCTTCGCAGCAAGCGCAGCCACACGGTGGGCCTGGTTTTCTTCGACATCACCGATCCCTTCTGCACGCCGATCTTGCGCGGGATTGAAAATGCCCTCTATCAATCGTCTTACGTGCCGATGTTTGCCGATGCCCACAACCAGCGCAACCGTTTCGAACGCTACCTCGAAATGCTGCTGGAACATCACGTGGAAGCGTTGATTGTGGTGGCCAACTGGCTGGTCGTGGACATTCACGTCTTGGCCGACTTGAGCAAACGCAATATTCCTGCGGCCACCATTGGATGGGAACTGCCCGGCGACACGGTAAGCTCCGTGATGGTGGACAACGAGACCGGTGGACGCATGGCGCTCGAGCACCTGCACCAGCTGGGTCATCGCAAGATTGCTTTCATTCGCGGGCCGAAGATGCTCATCGACAGCGCGCCGCGGTGGCGCGGCGTGCAGAAATTTGCTCACGCTGCGAATCTGGAGATCGATCCAACCCTCGTGCTGCAATTGACGGATTCGTTCGATCCCAACTCCGGGTTCGAGGGCGGCCAGCGGCTTACCGAAGAACTGCTGCAAAAGAAGAAAAAGTTTACGGCGCTGATGGCTTTTGACGACTTGACGGCGCTGGGCGCCATTCGCGCCCTGACGAAAGCGGGAGTCAAAGTGCCGGAACAATGTTCTGTGACCGGGTTTGACGACGTGGCGTTATCCGCTCTGAGCGCGCCCTCGTTAACAACGGTGCGCCAGCCGCTCGAGGCCATGGGAACGAATGCCGTCAATATCGTGATGGAAGGAGTTAAGGCGGGACTGGAGAAGCGCGAGTGGAACAGCGTGCGTCAAAAGATGAATCCCGAGCTGGTGATTCGAGAGTCCACGCGCACGGTTTTTCACGGCAGCTCCGACGATTGAAGAACACTGTTTTCCCCGAAGCGACGCCGACAAAACAGCGCGGCACCGTATTTCCCTGCTGTTCTACTTACAAAGGGCAGATTTACTGAACCTGGGTTGGCCCGACATTGAAGCCGTCGACCGCCAGAACGGGCTTCGCCGCGCCCAGATCGTGCTTTCTCACATGGACGTTGATAACGCGTTTCTCGCCAGGGAGGAGCGAGATGTAGTTGTCATCGAAGAAGACCGGCAGAACTTCCGCGCCGTCCTTGCCCTTGAGCAGGCGGAGACGCACGAGAAACGCCAACCCGGAGCCGGTGTTTTCGACCGTCACGCGCACGGCGGTTTCCGCGCCTCGGTCGGAGATGGTCATCGAGGCATGGACGGAGGCTTTCGGGAGATCCCCGAGAGCAACAAAGTCGGCATATTCTGAGAGAGGGGTGTAATACCACTCCGTCTTGCCGAAATCGGGTACGTCCAGCTTTGTCGAGAGCCAATAGAAATTACGGCTGAGTAATTCGCCTGAGGAAGAGAACAGCTGAAGGTCTAGGAAGTACGTGGAACTGATGCCCGGGGGCTCGTCCACCTTGAAGGATCGGGTCACCGCGTCCGCAGCGACACCCGAAACCTCTTCGTGGGAGAACAGCTCTTTCATCGAGGCGTCGTAAATCTTGGCGACCACTTTCAATCCCTTAAGCGCTTCCTGCTTCCCGTTGACAATCGCGACGGTGCGGTCGTCATAGGAAAACTGTATATGAACGAGCTCGAGAGCCTTTTTCGAACCGAAATATCCTCCAGCGGGCCGCAGGTCGTAATCATAGAGATGCCAAATCAGTCCCGGCCACGCGTTGTTCAGCATCCACTGAATGATGCCGGTGGATTTGTACTTATTGCGGCCATAGGCTTCGAACATGGCGCGCTGGCCTTCGTAGGTCATGGCCTGCGACTTCCACGCCAGGTCGGCGACGTCTTTCGCGGTACCGTAGCGTTTTTCCAAAGCGTTTGTGAAGACCTTGATGTTTTTGAATTTTCCGCCGCCAGCGTGAAAGTCCCACACTTCATTGATGGGCCAGAGCTTGTCGGGCGGAAACATGGACTTCAATTCTTCCAGCGGCGGAACGGCGGGACCGGGGCTGGTCTCGGTATTGAATCCGTAGGCGCCGCCGGCCTTGGTATCCAGCAGCCAGTAGTTCGAGGAAACGTACTCATACGGACCGGACATTTTTACGCCGCTATCTTCCGTGGCCTCGGTCTTTTTCGCCGTCGCAGAGGAAAGGACGGGCTTCCCCCAGTTGTTTTCCTTTTCCACGTCCAGGTAAGCGCGCTCGCGATCGGGGGGCGGTGGATTGTCGCTGCCGTTCAGCCAGACGAGCACGCTCGGATGCGGGCGCAGACGCAGAATCTGATCGCGGAGTGAGTCCACGGAAACGCGGCGATTCTCCTCTCCCCACTTGCCCCATTTTTCCCACGCATCGCAGCAGCACCATCCAGCCATAACCAGAATGCCATCGCGATCGGCGCGCTCCATAAACGTTTCGTCTTCGAGCTTGCCTTCGAGCCGGATGGTGTTCAGGCCCATCTCTTTCACATAGCGGAATTCCGCTTCGCGGCGCGACTGGTTGATGCGCAGCATCATGTCCGGCGCCCAACCTCCGCCGCGCACCAGCACGGGCTTGCCGTTTACTTTGAACAGGCGGAAGCCGTCCGGAGTCAGTTCGGAATCGGTTTCGACGATTCCGAAGGCGATGGTCTGCTTGTCGGATGGCGAACCCTTCTCGGGCAGAAATTCGAGCGTGAGCTTATGAAGATAGGGCTCGCCCATTTGATACGGCCACCAGAGGCGGGGATTCTCGACGTCGAGAGAAGCAGCGGAATCCGGCGTTATCGCGATGGCGCGGCGTTCGCCTGCTTTCAGTTCGATGCTTTCTCGAAACTCAATGGGCGCGGCGGCGCCAAGAATTTTCCCGCGCAGCGTTCCCTTCACTGGTGTGGTCGAAGCGTTTAGCAATTCGGCACGCACGGTCAAATGGGCTTCGCCCCTCGCGGGGAGATCGAGTTTCGTTTCAACTGCTGCATGTCGCACGGCAACCGGACCGCTCGAAGAAAGAACCACTTCCTGCCAAAGCCCCATGTCCTTGTCCGGCGGCGTGGGATTCCAATCCACCCACGTGATGCCGAGCTCATTGGCATGCGGGGCGGAGACTTCCACGGCCACCACATTCTTTGCCCCGGCTTTGACGAACTGCGTTACATCAAACTCATTGCGGCGAAACGCCCCAACCACTTGGTCCGAGCCCGCTACCTTTCGCCCGTTGATCCAGATATCTGCGCGGTAGTTGATGCCCCGAAACGCCATCCAAACCGTCTTCCCGCTAAATTGAGCGGGGACTTCGAACTCCTTGCGATACCACCAGGGACGAGCGAACGGACTGTCCTCTGGCATTTCCTGGTTGGCGAACTGCGATCCAACCGCATAGGAAACGCCGGGAACGGAGCGCAAGTTCATACCGAAGAACGGATCCTTGTACACGCCGTTCTCCACCAGCACGGCAAACACGGTGTTCGGAGAAGACGTCTTGTACCAGCTCGAGGCGTCAAAACTGGCGATGGAGACAGCTTCCCCGCCCGCGCTCACCTTTGCGGAGGATTCGACCGCCCATCCTTCGCGCAGGGCGATCTCGCCATCCGCACGTGAAATGGGTGCAGCAATCGTTGCGGCTGCGAGGAGAGCAGCGACCGCACCCGAGGTGGCAAGAAAGCCTCTGTGTTGAGAGGCCATGCGAGCCAGGGATCGCCAAACGAAATTCTCTTTCTTGCGGCACGGAATCATGATGAGCTCCCGTCGCACGGCCAGGCAGACCACAGCGTTTAAACCGATTCAATAAAGCGAATATCCTTCACCGAAGGAGCCGGTGTCAACGGGCGCTAGTTTAGCCTGACGGCAAGAAAAGAGACAAGCCCTATCGATCAAAAGGAAAAAGGCGCGAACCTTGTGGCTCGCGCCTCGCTCGACCTGTTTAGCTTGTCTGCCCCGTTACTCTAAGGGCGGCAGAAACACTTCCGAAGGGGTTAGGAACTCCACGTTGGGAGCCTCGGAGACCAACCGCACGCGCTCGAACTTTCCTTTCTTTCCGCCGTTGCCCACAAAGCTGAGCAGGTATTGGTTGTTGAGATGCATCAGGATTTCGTCGAAGTACGGCTTCAAAGTAACCGGCATGCCGAAACCGAGATAGTAAGACTCGGCGCCCGTCTCTTCGGAAAGACGGCTGAGATTTGATTGCGCGTTGAATACGCGGAACTCGCGGCGGCCGATGTGCCCGGCGTCCGGAACGTAAATCGTCCAAATGTTGATGTTCTGTTTCTGGGCGCGCGCCACCGTCGAATCGAGATCAGGATCGACCGGATCAAAGCTTCCGCGGAAATAGTCGACACCCGAGGAAAACAAAACGATGGACTTGCGCTCCCCGGTTTCGGGCCAGCGTTTCATCCAGTCCTGGAGCGTGAGATACGGACTGGTAAACGCGCCCGCATTGCCCAAGGGCAAGCGCAGCGCCTTGCCGGCCAGAGCGTGATCCTTGGTGAAGTCCTGCGCCACACTGGCGGAACCGTTTCTTGCATAAGCCACGGCGATGTAGGTGTTCTCCGGCTGGGCCATGAAAAACGCCTTCAAGTCGCCCCACTGGTTTGCGAGGGAGCTTTCGAGCGAATCGTCGATGAGTACCGCCAGGAAGAGGGTTTCTCCGCGCTTCCAATCCGCCACCTGTACCTTTTCCTTGCCCTGATAAAGCTGTACATCTTCCCTCTTGAGCGGTGGCGGCTGCGTATCTTTCTTGCCCACCGCCGTGACGGTCATCGTCACCGCGGGAGCGTCTGTCGCCGCTGCTGTCGATGTGAGCAGCACTGCTGCTGCCGCCAAAGCCATGGCCGCTAACAACACGGAACCCTTCCATTTTAGATTCTTGTTCATGGACGTACCCCCTTTGTTCCAGTTTCTTAGATGCCCAGGACGATTATCCCGATAGAAAAATAAAGTTACAAGAACGGCGCGGCAGGAAAAGGCGCGGACCTCACGGCCCGCGCCCTGGGAATGAGATTTGTGAACTGTGATCCGAATTATTGTGCTGCCGGCAAAAACACTTCAGAAGGCGTCAGAAATCCTACTTTCTGAACCTCCGAAGTTACTTTTACAGACTCGTATTTACCCTTGCGGCCACCATCGCCTACGAAGGCCAGTAGATACTGGTTGTTAAGGTTCATCTGGATTCGATCGAAATACGGTTTCAGGGTGACGGGCTCTCCGAGACCGAGTGAGTAAGACTCGGCGCCGGTCTGTTGTGACAAACGGTCCAAGTTCGACTGCCAGTTGAAGGCACGGAACGAACCGCGGCCAATGCGGCCTGCATCCCGTGCGTAGATCGTCCAAACGTTGATGTTTTGCTTCTGCGCGCGAGCGATGGTCGTGTCGAGATCCGGATCAAGAGTAGCGGGGCCTCCGCGGAAATAATCAATTCCCGAAGAAAACAGGATGATGGAACTGCGCTGTCCGGAGACCGGCCAACGCTTAATCCAGTCCTGGACTGAGAGATAAGGACTCGTTCCAGCACCGATGTTGCCCAATGGTAGACGCAGGGCCTTTACCGCTAGTGCATGGTCGGTTGTGAAATCCTGGGCGATCATGGCTACGCCATTTCGCGCGTAGGCCACGGCGACATACGTGGTTTGCGGCTGGGCCATGAGAAACGCGCGAAGATCGCTCCATTGGTTGGCAATGCTGCTTCCGAGCGAATCATCGATGAGTACAGCCAGATAGAGAGTTTCTCCGCGTTTGAAGTCCGCGACCTGTATGCGTTCCTTTCCTTGATGGAGCTCGACATCATTTTTCGATAGTGCGGGCGGCTGGGCGTCTTTCTTCGCGGTAGCCGTCACGGTCATAACAACTGCAGATGGATCCTTTGTCGCGGACGCACTGTTTGACGCTGCCTTTAAGGCGAGCGGCATTAACGACGCCCCGACGAGCGTACCAAGCAGTAGCGACCCCTTTCGATATATGTTCTTATTCATAAACTGCTCTCCCTTTTCTCATCCCATACAATTAGATGCACGATACGGAGAAAAGGCGTACACGAGGGAGAGTGAGTGAGATAAAGGGGTTCCGTCGTAGAATGCATCCCGGCCCGGAAAGGGCGTATCTCGTGAAAAGTTACATCGGAGCAATCGACCAGGGCACAACTAGTACGCGCTTTATGGTGTTTGATAAAGCGGCGCGCGCCGTCGCTGTCGCGCAAAAAGAACACGAGCAAATCTACCCGCGGCCAGGATGGGTGGAACACGACGCGCTGGAAATCATGCGCCGTACGGAAGAAGTGATCGGCGAAGCTCTCGACCAGCGCGGTCTACGGGCTTCTGACCTCGCCGCCATCGGCATAACCAACCAGCGAGAAACAACAGTCGTGTGGGACCGACACACGGGCCAACCGATTGCCAACGCCATCGTTTGGCAAGACACACGCGTCGCGGAAGAAGTCGGACATTTTGCGAGCGGCGGCGGACAAGACCGCTTCCGCGCGCAAACGGGGCTTCCACTTAGCACCTATTTCAGCAGCCTGAAGTTGCGCTGGCTGCTGAAACATGTCCCCGACGCCCAACAGCAAGCGGAAGCGGGTGAGCTGCTCTTCGGAAATATCGACACGTTCCTCGTCTGGAATTTAACGGGCGGGCCGAAAGGCGGCGTACACGCGACCGACGTGACCAATGCGAGCAGAACGCAGCTCCTAAATCTTCAAACACTGGACTGGGACGAAAAGTTGCTCTCAGCGTTCGAGATTCCACGGGCGATGCTGCCCGATGTGCGTTCGAGCAGCGAAGTCTACGGCGCGGCGACTCTCCCGGCCGTCCGAGGCGTTCTGGTCGCGGGTATTCTGGGCGATCAGCAGGCCGCCCTAGTCGGGCAGGCTTGTTTCCGGCCTGGCGAAGTGAAAAACACCTATGGAACAGGCTGTTTTCTCTTGATGAACACCGGCGAGCGCGCCGTTCCTTCGAACTTTGGATTGCTAACCACGGTCGCCTACAAAATGGGAAGGTCGCCGGCGTGTTACGCCCTGGAGGGCGGCGTTGCGATTTCCGGAGCGCTCGTGCAATGGGTCCGCGACAATCTCGGGATGATCGAGAAAAGTTCCGACATCGAAACCCTGGCACGCACGGTGAAAGACAATGGCGGCATCTACTTTGTTCCGGCGTTCTCTGGCCTGTATGCGCCATACTGGAAGGAAAATGCGCGCGGCGTCATCGCTGGGCTGACGCGGTACGTCAACAAGGGCCATCTTGCGCGAGCGGTTCTCGAAACCACCGCCCTTCAGACGCGCGAGGTGGTCGAAGCGATGGAAAAAGACTCGCAGATTGCGCTGTCGTCGCTGCGCGTCGACGGCGGGATGGTCGTGAACGAACTGCTGATGCAGTTTCAGGCGGATATTTTGAATCGTGAAGTCGTGCGCCCCATGATTCAGGAGACGACGGCGCTTGGCGCAGCGTACGCGGCAGGCCTCGCTGTTGGATTTTTTTCCGGCCTGGACGAGCTGCGAACCAATTGGGCTGTGGACCGGACTTGGACCCCGCATTTGGCAGAAGCGGAGCGCGAGGAGCTTTACAAGCAATGGAAGAAGGCCGTCACGCGCTCGTTCGATTGGGTTGAATCCTGATGCCGAAGGCAGAGTACTGCTGTGGGCCTACTCCACTTGAGGAGATTGCTGAATGACTTCCCCTTTTCTCGGCGAATTCTTGGGCACCATGATCATCGTACTGCTTGGCGATGGAGTTGTCGCGGGAGTGCTGCTGAAACGATCGAAAGCCGAAGGCAGCGGATGGATGGTCATCACCACTGGGTGGGCTTTTGCAGTGATGGCCGGCGTCTTCGTGTCGATTGCCGGTGGAAGCAACGATGCCCACTTGAATCCCGTAGTCACGGTGGGCTTCGCGGTGCGTGACGCAAGCTTTGGGAAGCTCGCTCCCTATCTTGCGGCGCAACTCCTTGGCGCTATCGTGGGAGCCACTCTTGTGTGGATCCACTATTTTCCCCACTGGAAGGAAACGCCGGATCCTGCCGCCAAACTGGCCTGTTTTTGCACCGTGCCTGCTATCCGCAGCGTTGCTGCGAACTTATTCAGTGAAATCTGCGCTACGTTTGTTCTGGTCTTCGTCATTGGCGCCATTTTCTCGAAGAAGGTGTCCGCCATGGGCCCTGCTGCTGGATTGGGCCCTTATCTTGTGGGCAGCCTGGTGTGGGGCGTCGGACTTTCGCTGGGCGGCACGACAGGGTATGCCATCAATCCGGCGCGCGATCTGGGTCCGCGCATTGCTCACGCCATTTTACCGATTGCTGGAAAAGGAGGCTCCGATTGGGGCTACGCACCGATCCCGGTGATCGGGCCGCTGCTTGGCGGAGCACTGGCAGGACTCTTTCTCCGTCTCCTCGCTGTTTCCTGAAGCCCGTTCCGAAGTACAAGTAACCGATTCCGCATGCCGGGGCGCTCCTCGGCGCTCAGTTGCGCTACGCCTGCGTTACTCTCGAATGGTATGGAAACAATCACCATAGCTCCTCCGGAAGAGCGCGCTTCCTCGCCTGCACTGCGACCCCAGCCGCTGAGTCCGTGGATTTATCGTCCGTGGATTGATTTGACGGTCGGCTGCGGCGCATGGTCCGCGCCGCTTTTGCTCGCTGGATTTTATTTTGCGAATTCCTACGGGCGTGGCTGGAGCGTGGCGTTCTATTTTTTGGCCCTGCTTTCCAACTATCCGCACTTCATGGCCACGGTCTATCGCGCCTATCATACGCGCGACGAGTTCGAGAAATACCGGATCTATACGGTGCACGTGGCACTGCTGCTCGCGGTGGCCGGAGTTGTCACGCACCTCTGGTATGCACTGCTGCCCTGGATCTTCACGCTCTATATTTGCTGGAGCCCGTGGCATTACACCGGGCAAAACTTCGGTTTGCTCGTGATGTTCGCCCGCCGCGCGGGCGTCTCACCTACGGAAACGGAACGCCGCGCGCTGCGCCTTTCCTTTATCGCTTCCTACATTTTGCTGATGCTGAGCTTTCACACCGGCTCATCCGGCGATGCGCTGATTCTCTCCCTGGGACTCGCAGCTAAATTTACGCTCCCGGCGCGCGCCGTTCTGGCATTGTTTTTTGTTGGCGCCAGTGGCTGGGCCCTGGCATCGCTCGCGCGCAGAAGCAGCTTCCGGACGATTCTGCCGGTCCTTACGCTCGCGATGACACAATTTCTCTGGTTTCTTTTGCCGGCGGTGATCGAGCTCGTCAGCGGCCGCGAAATTCCGCAGACTCGCTACAGCAGTGGCCTGCTCGCGGTGCTGCACTCCACGCAGTATTTGTGGATTACCAGCTACTACCAGAAAAAAGAGGCCCGCGCGGCCGGTGATTCGCATTGGTCGTTTTCCCGTTATCTTCTGACATTGATTGCCGGCGGG
>Ga0207151_1055_pt1 | contig 27478 bp, 26 predicted proteins | sample Alteio_BWMinHeat_29_FD_153523 | JGI IMG/M metagenome (GOLD analysis project Ga0207151, IMG submission 153523) | Enriched cells from forest soil in Barre Woods Harvard Forest LTER site, Petersham, Massachusetts, United States -... | ecosystem: Environmental > Terrestrial > Soil > Temperate forest >... | reverse complement strand
TATCGTACCTTTGCAGTCCTTAAAAAGAAAGAATATCAATGGCAAATCATAAAGCAACCAAAAAAGACGTACGCCAAAGCGAAAAACGCCGTGATCGTAACCGTTATTACGGAAGGACTACACGTAACGCTATCCGTACCCTTTTAGCTACTACAGATAAGACAGCTGCACAGGAAGAACTTCCAAAAGTTATTTCTATGATCGACAAATTGGCAAAACGCAATGTGATCCATAAAAACAAGGCAAGCAATATCAAATCTGGTATTGTGAACAGAATCAATGCATTAGCATAACCAATCACTTTAATAATATATCCAAAACCCCGCAAAAGCGGGGTTTTGTTGTTTTGGGTTGTATGAGGCGTGAGATATATAAATCCGACTTATACACATATTGCCGGGCAGTGGCAGCATAGTTCTAAATTTGTATAGGAAATAAGATAATCATGGACAAGAAGAAAACATTAGTGATAGGCGCATCGGAGAATACTGAACGATATAGCAATATGGCCATTCGCAGACTATTGAAATACGGTCACCCAGTGGTTGCTATTGGTAACCGTAAAGGAAAAGTTGAAGATGTAGAGATAACTACAGAACACCCGGAGATGCATGATATAGATACGGTAACATTGTATCTGAACCCTACTAATCAAAAAGTCTACTACGACTATATACTTTCTTTGAAGCCTAAACGCATCATCTTTAATCCGGGTACGGAGAATGATGAACTTGAAATGCTAGCAAAGAAACAAGGCATCAATGTGATGGAAGCTTGCACATTAGTGTTGTTGGGTACAGGTCAATTCTAAAAGAAATTTCTTCTCACTACTAACAATTAGACATCAAGTTGCGTCATAATATACAAAGGTTTGAAAATAGCCTTTGTATGAAACAGCCCTTGTAAGGCCTCACTGTAAAAACGCAACCTTAGACCCTTGTTTTCTTTTATTAAGTAAGTTTTTTCTTAAATTTATTTTATGAAAAAGCCTTTATCACTTTGCCTGAGCATACCTACACCTTGTCATGAGGATTGGGAGAAGATGACACCAAATGAAAGAGGCAGGTTTTGTGCACACTGCCAAAAAACTGTTGTAGATTTTACCAAATGGACTGACACTGCACTTTATGATTTTTTCAGTAAGCAAACAGCGCATGTGTGCGGGCGCTTTGCAGAGCATCAATTAGACCATGAAATAAAAATACCACTTCAACCACACAGCAGGTTATATAAGATATTTGTTGGTTTGGGATTGACCCTAATATTTACCCAATTACCAAAGTCTGAAGCAAAAATAAGACCGCATTATAGCCTTAATATATTTTCACCTGACTCTTCTAATAAAGAGCAAGGAAACCATGCCGTAAATGATTTTATCGGCACTATCAAAGGAAGGGTTTTAGATCCAAAAGGAAATCCTGTTCCATATGTTCCAGTTTTGATTACACAAAATGGAGTTACCAAGAACGGAGTTATAACTAATGATAGCGGTGAATATATCATTGGCACTCTTTTACCAGGACAATATGATGTTACCGCAAGGGCATTAGAGTTTGGAACGCAGACTGTCGCAAATGTTGTCGTTAAAAATTCTACTATTGAAACTGTGAATATGAAGTTCAATCAAATCAATGAGTACAATGGATTAATCAGCGTTGGAATAGTCTATAGACCACCACTAATTGACTCTTTCCAAACACCACACGCAACTTATAGTCATTCACAAATTGAACACATAGCCCGATAACAAATAAAACATAAAAACTATTGATTATGAAAAGCACGTTGATCATTTTATTGTTGGCTTTCTTCCAACCGAAACTAACAGCCCAAAGCCTGGCTATCAATGCAAATACTACGCCATCACTCAGTGAGTTAAAAACAAGTGTTTATACTATTCCGCAGGCAAAGAAACACTGCAATGCTGTAAGAGTTGGCGAGGTACTGATGATCTCAGGCGGTGCGGTAGCGATTGCCGGGGGTATAGGTCTTGCTTCAATAACAACAGGGCCCGATGGCGATTTAGGTGCTGGCGGACTGCTTTCATACATGGTTATTGGTGCCGGGGGAATAGTAATGGTAGGAGGAATAGTGGTATTTATTATAGGAGAAGTTCGTGACCATCAACATAAACAGCCACGTGTTACGCTTATTAGCAAAAGCAATGAGTTCGGCGTGGCCTATAATTTCTGACATGACTATTCCGCATTATAGCTATGCCCCATCCACACGGCACCGCTGATGCTGTTTCTGGATGCACCTGTTACACTGCTTAATACATTGGTCTCTTCTCTCCATCGGAGAGCACCAATCAAGGCCATTACGAGAGCTTCCTTAAATTTGATAATAAGCGGATCAGGAATATGCAAGGTAACATCTAAAGGGAATACAGCTTTTTGTAATTGCATTACCAGGAAAGTGTTGAAGGCTCCTCCACCCGTTACGAGCATATGAGATTGTTCTTTACCAGAAGGGTGTTGCCTGACAGCATTTGCAACCTGCTCTGCAATATGCAATACCATTGTATGCAGCAGGTCTTCTGTAAGATGTAATGATTCTAATAAGGTTGGGAAAACCAATTCCTGTGCAGCCTCATTACTTAATGATTTAGGTGTTTGTAAGGCATAATAATGTTGCCCATTCAGCTCAGTTAAAACATCAGGAAGTATCTTACCACTTTCAGCCATAGCACCTTCAGCATCATAATCTTTACCTTCTTTTTGCGCAAGGATATTGAGCACCTGGTTGGCAGGACAAACATCAAAAGCTACAACGGTATCTTTTGTTTGTACAGTAAGGTTGGCTATGCCACCTATATTAAGCAGGTAATCAAAATCAGAAAAGAAAAGACTATCACCGATAGGAACAATAGGAGCACCTTGCCCACCGAGTGCAACATCTAATGCGCGCAGATCATTTATAACCGGCAGACTAGTTATTGCAGCTATGGTTGCACCATCTCCTATTTGGTAAGTAGTGTGATTAGCCGGATCATGAAAAACAGTATGCCCGTGTGATGCTATAAAATGAACCTGGTGGTGAATATTGTTATCTTCGATAAAACGGTTTACCTGATCGCTAAGATATTTTCCGTAACTGGTATTGAGTTTTAAAAATTCAGGAACAGGTAACTGTTGTGCGTGTTGTAATTTTTCAATCCACTCCTGTGTATAAGGCACACAATCTGCATATTTTATGTCAAAAGCCCATTTGCCACGTACCTCTTCCAAATGCACATACACTATATCCAATCCATCTAATGAACTGCCGGACATGAGGCCTATTACTTTGTAAACCATGCGTCAAAAGTAATACAGATACTGATGGGTGCAAAATAGGAGTAGAAATAATAAAGGCTGCCATTGGCAGCCTTTACATTATGATGTTTTAAATAAATTATTGCATTTTCTTAGCGTCATCCAGGAACTGCTGCAGACCCAGATCTGTAAGCGGGTGTTTAAGCAAACCAAGAATAGAAACCAGCGGACAAGTACAAACATCAGCACCAGCTTCGGCACAACGTACAATATGCAAAGGATTGCGGATAGAAGCAGCTAATACTTCTGTCATAAAGCCTTGTGCGTTGTAGATATTCACGATCTGTTCGATCAGTTGTACACCATCCCAACTGCTATCATCAATACGGCCGATGAAAGGGGATACAAATGCCGCACCTGCTTTTGCAGCAAGAATAGCCTGGCCAGCAGAGAATACTAACGTGCAATTGGTACGGATGCCATTATCTGTGAACCATTTTATAGCTTTGATACCGTCTTTTATCATCGGTACTTTAACTACTATATTTGGGTGGATAGCAGCGAGTATCTTTCCTTCACGCACGATATCATCAAATGTGATACCTAGTACTTCAGCACTTACAGGACCATCTACTATTTCGCAAATGTCTTTATAATGCTTCATGATGGCTTCTGTACCTTTAATACCTTCTTTAGCCATCAAAGAGGGATTGGTTGTAACACCATCCAAAATGCCTAAATCATGAGCTTCTCTAATCTGATCGAGGTTGGCTGTATCTATAAAAAATTTCATACTATATTTTTTTCGTGAGCAAAGTTAGGCAAAAGTTTAGCTGTTCCCAGTTGAATCATAAGATTGTTGATAAACTGTGGTATTTATTGAAAATATGCTGTCGTTTGGTTGCTCCAATAGTTCCTCAATCTCTATTTCAGCTGCTATATACTTCTTGATTATAACAACACTTGCAAACAGTGACATAATTTGTAGTATATGTGCTATGATATAAAGCACGAACCTGGTTTCTATGCGCTGTAGTGAACTGTGAAAGAACTTTCCAGGAAGATAGGAACCTGTATATGTAAATATGGCATAAAAAGTATAGCAAAGCCACCAAGCATTTATCAACACTGCGGGATAATTTATTTCCTTTTGTAGGTGTAATATGCGTACAATACTTCGCCAGATATCCTGCATTATCTGGTAAGGTATAATGAAATTAATAATCGGTATAAACCCTGCCCACACAGTCCACCCGTCCTTATACCTCATAGTAGCTGGATCTAATTGGTGTGCATTATAATATGCTCGTCTAAACCATAAAACACCTACGATATAACTAATAATGCTAAATAGAAATGAGATATAATAAAATACAAAAATAATCCTATTTATCGTTTTTATTGTTTTAAGACTATCAAACCCTTGTCCATAGCAATAATAGAAATATAGATCAAATGCATACAATGCTATCTGTATGGCGACTATAGCTGCATAAAAGTAAGTAGCATTTATTGCATTTTGGGATCTTTGATAATTTGGCTTTAGTACATTCATACCTGGTCGTATTATTCCATGTAAGCTGTAGGGTTTATCGCAAAAATGCTATCTTCTGATTGTTCGATTGTCTGTTGCATTTCAATTTCCAGCAAGGCATATTTACGGATAAGAACAATTTGGGCAATAAAGGAGAAAACTCCTATCATGCTACCAATAGCAAGTAATAATACCTGGTATTTATATTTATCCGCAGGGTCATTCGATAATAGCGAGGCCGTAATAGGCGCTATATACCCATTCAAACAGTATAATATATAGCAGAGCCACCAAACAAAAATCAAAGCAGCAGGATGAGGAAATTTGGTGTTTCCCCCAAGTACATTCATAGTACTTCTCCATATATCTTTCATTATCTGGAAAGGAATAAAAAAATTTCCGACAGGGATAAACCAACCACCAACAGCCATACTATCTGCATACTTGAGAGCTACCGGGCTTAGTTCATGAATATTATAATATGCTCGTCTAAACCACAAAATAAATACAATATTGCTGACCAAAAAAAATACCAGTCCAGTTATTGCAACAATCCTAATCACAATGTCACTAACATTCAGGTCATCCATTCCCACACTTCCATTCCTGAATGCGTCAATAAGATAATATTGCCATAAATAGACAACAATCTCAGCTATACACATCGCTACAACTACTGCTGAAAATCCTATTGCTACTTGTCCTCTTTGTTTATTTGGCTTTAGTATATACATAATGAAAAAGAAAATAGAGAAGAAAGATATAAAAGAGAAAATAAAAAACAGATTTTTTTTCTACCTTTGCCGCCCTGGCAAGTCTTATACGGCCAGCTCCTGCTGAATCCCCCAGGACAGGAATGTAGCAAGGGTGGGTGGTCGTAGCGGCGCGATGTAAGTAACTTGCCAGTTTTTTTGGCCTTACTGAAATCATTATAAAACAAAAAACTGTACCAAATGGTACAGTTTTTTAATGTCTGCCAGTTTATATTTTTATAATACTTCTTTAATTACATCCTGTAAAATATCTGCTGTTTCTTCCTTGCTATTACCCTCGGCATAGATACGCAATAAAGGTTCTGTACCTGAAGCACGTAGCATGATCCAACCACCATTGTCCAAATGGTATTTTACGCCATCGGTTGTTTCTACTTTATTGAAATCATATTTGCCAAATTTAGCATAGCCACCTGCGTGTGCTTTTTCGATGATCGCATTCTTTTTATCATTTTCAATATGCAGATCTTTGCGGTCGTAAACAAATGCACCAACAACTGCATATACTTCCTCGATCAAAGCTTTCATTGTTTTGCCTGTACTGTTCATGAATTCATACACAAGCAATCCGTCATAGATGCCATCGCGTTCAGGTATATGACCTTTCACAGCAATACCCCCACTCTCTTCACCACCTACCAATACATCTTCGTGTGTCATTATTTCGCTAATGTATTTAAAACCAACGGGAGTTACTTCTACTTCTAAACCATAAGCCTCGCACATTTTACGCACCCTGTCTGTAACCGAGAAAGCTATTACCACTTTGCCATTCATGCCTTTGTATTTGTGCAGATAATGGATCAGCAATAAGAGGATATGGTGTGCATCAACAAAATTCCCTTCTTCATCATATAAACCAATACGGTCTGCATCGCCATCAGTTGCGAGACCAATCTTTACTTCAGGAGTTGTAGCTACTGTTTTAGAAAGTTCCTGCAGGTTCTTATCTAAAGGTTCAGGTGCCTGACCATGAAAGCCGGGGTTCAAATCGCAATGGAGCAATACAGCACCTGGTAATAAACGACGAACTACATTTTGGCCAGCACCAAACATGGCATCATAAGCCATTTTGTAAGGCGACTTGTTCAATGCAGCAAAATCAAATTTGGTTTGCAAGTAGGTCACATACATTTCTTCGAGGTTCACATATTCAACCAAACCTTTCGCTTTCCAATATTCAACTGATTCTGTTGGTATCGTAACATCGTCAGGTATCAAAGCCTCAACGGCTGCAATGATCTTTGGACTTGAAGGACCGCCATGCTCGCCTTTCAGTTTATAACCATTATAAGAAGGTGGATTATGTGAAGCTGTGATAACAACACCTTGCTGTGCTTTAAATTCTAAAGTAGCCATTGATATCATAGGCGTACTAATGATACCTTTTGCTAAATACACTTTTATACCATTGGCACATAAAACTTTTGTTACTACCTCAGTAAACAGTTCACCACCAAACCGGCAATCATGACCAACCACAACAGCAGGTGATCTACCTTTTTGTAAAAGCCAGTCGGCCAATGCTTTACTAACTCTAGCTACATTATAAACCGTAAAATCCTGAGCGATAATTGCACGCCAGCCATCAGTACCAAATTTAATTTTATCAGGTGTCATTAGTAATAATTTCTATTTATGTGATCATGTAATTTTAACACAATCTTTAACGGGGCACAAATTTAATAAACCTTTTGTAGCAAAGTGTTAAGTAATTTTACAATAAATAAAACGATCCATGAATGATAGATTGATCTCGATAAACCCGGCAACGGGAGCTGAAATAGGTAATTATCAGATACATGATGAAAAACAAGAACAAAAAGCCATAGAACAAGCACATAAAAGTTTTGAAAGCTGGCGCCATATATCGCTGAAGGAAAGAGGTATTGTGCTGAAAAATATTGCTAAAGAACTACGCAGACAAAAAGAACAACTAGCCCGGCTTGCATCTACTGAAATGGGCAAACCCATACAACAAAGCTTAGTAGAAGTTGAGAAATGTGCATGGACGTTTGACTATTATGCAAAAGAAGGACTAAAATACCTGGCAAATGAAATAGTAGCTACAGATGCTAAAAAAAGCTTTGTAACATTTCAACCTCTAGGTGTTGTATTTGCAGTCATGCCATGGAATTTCCCTTACTGGCAGGTATTTCGCGCCATGGGTCCTGCATTGATGGCCGGCAATACAATGATATTAAAGCATGCTTCTAATATAAGCGGTTGTGCCGTAGCGATAGAGAATGTGATAAAGAAATCAGGAGCACCCAAAGGTCTATTTCAAACTTTGCTATTACCATCATCCAGAGTAGAAAATATCATTTCAAACCCATTGATAGCTGCCGTAACATTTACTGGCAGTACAGCAGCAGGGCGCAATATAGCTGAGGCAGCAGGACGCAATTTGAAAAAACAAGTACTGGAACTTGGTGGTAGTGATCCTTATATCATACTGGAAGATGCAGATATGAATAAGACCATAGAAGTATGTGTAAATGCGCGACTGGTAAACAGCGGACAAAGTTGCGTAGCTGCCAAACGCTTTGTGGTGGTAAAATCTGTACGGAAAGAATTCGAAAAACGTCTTGTTGAAAAAATGAAGGTGGCTACTTATGGCGATCCATTTGATACTAATAACAAGATAGGCCCTATGGCACGTATTGACCTGAGAGATCAACTACATGAGCAAGTAGTAGCGAGTATATCAAAAGGTGCTAAATTACTCTGCGGTGGCTTTATACCAGAAACAGCAGGTGCCTTTTATCCACCAACTGTATTGACCAATGTAAAAAAAGGTATGCCCGCATATGATGAAGAACTGTTTGGGCCAGTTGCTGCTATAATCGAAGCAAAAGACGAAACTGACGCTTTTAGAATTGCTAATGACAGTATCTATGGTCTTGGTGGTGCTATCTTCTCTAAAAACAGGGCTAAGGCTGAGAAGCTTGCTGCTACTATGCTGGATGCAGGCAATTGCTTCGTGAATGACCAGGTACATTCTGATGCCCGCCTGCCATTCGGGGGTGTAAAACAAAGCGGCTATGGCAGGGAGTTAAGCGCATTTGGTATCAGAGAGTTTGTGAATATTAAGACGGTTTATATAAAGTAAAACATTGAAATGCGTTTGTTGGCCTGTTTTATTTATTTTAGTACTACAATCTAAATAATACATTCCTTTTATGCACTCATACTCCTACCTCGCTCTTGGTGATTCTTATACTATAGGGGAACAAGTTCCGATAAAGGGAAATTTCCCTAACCAGACTGTCCACTTGTTACAAAAGAAACACATGCATGTTTCTGACCCGGTAATTATTGCTACAACGGGCTGGACAACAGATGAGCTTGCAGCATCTATTCGTGAACATAATATTCATGAAACATTTTCTTTTGTCACCTTATTAATAGGGGTAAACAATCAATACCGAGGTCGCGACATAGAGAATTATAAAAAAGAATTTATCCAACTTTTGGACCAGGCAATTGTTTTTGCAGGTGGTATAGCAAGACATGTATTTGTGTTATCTATACCGGATTGGGGAGTAACACCTTTTGCTGTAGACAGAGACAGGCACCAGATAGCAAAAGAGATAGATGCTTATAATGAGGTGAATAAAGACATTACCACACAAAGAAATGCCTACTATTTATACATAACAGATAGCACCAGAAATAATGGCAATAACCCGGCATACCTTGCTGCAGATGGTTTACACCCCTCTGCTAAAGAATATGCAGTATGGGCTGAGCATTTGGCACCTTTGATAGAAAAAGAGTTGCATAAATAACCTAACTTATACTATCAAATAAACTATTCAGCTTTTCTTTTTTGATTATTTTTTGCCAGGTAGTGCCTTCGGCAATGACCCTGTCTTTTACTCTGGCTGTATAGTCTACTACTACTTCATTCTTATTTACTTCTTTCAGGACGGTGGTATATATAACCATCTGTCCTTGCAAAGCGGGGGAAATATGTTTTACAGTAATGCCTGTGCCTATACCTTCTTCACCTGGTTCTTTCATATCCAACACAAACAATCTACCACTCCATTCTGCATCACGAGCAAGAGCAAAGGTGGAATAAACAGGATGCACCTCCCCTGTATCAAAACGGGCAACATCTGCATCTGTAACGATGTGCATGAAGATCTTTGTATCTCCGATCTTAAAAGGGTTGATCATAAAGTACCGTCAAATTACATACTGTAATTTGTAAGTGCAAGATGCAATTAAGTTTTTCTAGGTTTTTTCTTAGCGGCGGGGAATAAAACATTATTCAGGATCAGCCTGTAACCTGGGGATGTTGGATGCAAACTCAGATCTGTTGGTGGGTCGCCAACCATGTGTTGGTAATCTTCAGGGTCATGGCCGCCATAGAATGTCCAGGTGCCTTTGCCATACTCACCATGTATATAACGTGCTTCATTAGCTGATTTGTTCTCACCCATTATGAGCACACTTGTTTTAATTGTCTCTTTCCTGAAAGCAGTTGTTTGCCCCATAAAACCTTTGATAGTAGTTGTATGGTCCTGACAAAGCATAGTAGGTACAGGGTCAAATTTGGCTGAAAATGTAAAGAGCGTAAAATAATCTACTTCTTTTTGAACGCGTCTGAAAATAGTAGCATCAATGTTTGAATACTCATATATCTGAGGTTCGAGAAATAGTGTGAAATCTTTAAATGCAAAACATTTGGTGTAATCCAGTTTTTGCTGGGCATCTGGTGCCGGCGGGTCGCCATCAAACACAGAGGCACAAATATCTGTGTTAGCTGCGGCAAGAGCTATATCGTAGCTATCAGTAGCTGAACACATGGCAAACATATACCCTCCACCTGCTACAAAATCTCTTATTCTTTCAGCAACGGCCAACTTCAATTTAGATACTTTTTTGAACCCATGCTTTGCTGCAATGGCTTCCGCAGTAGCCACATCTCTCAGGTACCATGGGGCATTACCATAAGAACCCCAGAATTTTCCGTACTGACCTGTAAAATCCTCATGGTGCAGATGCAACCAGTCGTAGTTTGCCAGTTTATTATCCAGCACTTCATCATCATATACTTTATCAAAAGGTATCTCGGCATAAGTAAGTACCAGTGTAACCGCATCATCCCATGGTTCTTTATCAGGGGGTGTATATACAGCGATCCTGGGTGCTTTTTCCAGTTTTATGATATCACCATTAAAATCAGGATTCTCTATAATATTTACAATACCCAAATACTGAGCATCACTTATCACTTCATAACTAACCCCACGCAGCTTGCACAAACGCTCTATACTTTCTACCTGGTCGATAGCAAAACTCCCGCCTTTATAATTCAACAGCCAATCCACAGCCACATTCTCTTTTAATGCCGCATAGGCAACCCCGTAGGCCTTCAGATGGTTGGTCTGTGTCTCTGCATCCATAGGTATGAATATTTTGGATGCAGACCCCGACAGAGAACATATAACCAGCAAAAAAACTATAAATATCGCTTTATACCTTACCAAAAACATTGTTGTAAATTAAGCATAATCACCCATACACCCATTATCGCGCAGTTTTTTAACATCTTTATTAAGACTTACTACATATAAGAATACCTTCATTCTTATGAAGAGGCCGGGAGCGGTATTTTCTATTACCTTTGTGCATCGTAATTCTAATATGACCAAGTATAATAATGCACGCGCTTTACGCGCTCTCACGAAAGCCAGTTTGCAAGCTATTTTCAAAAGTCCTTCTGCTATCGTTTTCAGTCTTGCATTCCCATTGATATTTATTTTGGTTTTTGGCTTGCTTGGTACCGGTAAAAGTTTCAGTTTCAAAGTAGCACCGGCAATAGGTTGCGATTCTAACAGCGAGCTATTCGTGTACCTGCATACCCTACCTGTTTTAAAATGGGTGACCTACTCTGATACAGCTTCGCTTAATAAAGCTATGAAAGAAGATGATATTGTGGCTTCCATAGACATCAAACAAAATGCAAAAGGAGTTACTCCAAGATATAAAATTAGTATTACAGGCCCATCAACAGAATCAGGGAAAGCAGAGCAGGTAAAACAAATTGTGAACCAGGTGGCCACACAAATGGACCCTGAGATACAAAAACGAATGGATGCGCTGGTAAGTACAGATGTACACATTACGCAGGTAAGGGATGCGAAAATGATCGACTTTATATTGCCTGGCCAGTTAGGCTTTTCACTATTAGCTGCGGGGGTATTTGGTACAGCGTTTATTTTCTTCAACCTGAGACAGACACTGGTACTGAAACGTTTCTTTGCTACGCCTGTTAAGCGCAGCACTATAGTTCTAGGAGAAGGGATAGCCCGTTTGATATTCCAGATAATGGGGTCTGTAGTTATTATTGGTATCGGCCATTATGCTTTTGGATTTACTTTAGTGAACGGTTGGATCACTTTTATTGAAATGCTTTTCTTATGTGGCCTTGGGCTGATGGTATTTATGGGATTTGGGTTTATCATAAGTAGCCTTGCTAAAAATGATTCTTCTATACCACCTTTGGCAAACATCATTACCATGCCTCAATTTCTTTTGGCAGGCACCTTCTTCCCGATAGATAATTTCCCTAAATGGTTGCAACCCTTCTGCCGTATATTGCCACTCACTTACCTGAATGATGCGATGCGCCGTATAGCTTTTGACGGTGTGAACCTTTGGGACATTCGTATAGACCTACTAATATTGATAGCTTGGGGTGTATTAGTTTATTTTGTTGCAGGCAGGATATTTAAATGGGAGTAGGTTACCATCCCTATCAACCTCCCAACATATCAACGTATCAACGTAATATCTCCTTTATGTGTTTCCACATGGCCTGTTATACATTTGGCTTCGAGGTAAAAATAATAAGTACCAATATCGCAAGGCTGACCATAATAATTTCCATCCCATGACATCTTAGGATTATCACTCAGAAAAACACATTGCCCCCAACGATTGTAAATATGTAATAAGAAATAGGTCATATTGCCGTCTGTTACGATCTTGAACCTGTCGTTCTTGCCATCACCATTAGGTGTAAAGGCATTAGGGTAACCGAAATAACAGCAGGGCAACACCTCGCTATAAGTAATAGAAACGGTGTCTTTACAACCATAAGCATCAGTACCTACAACAGTATAGGTCGCCGTATCTAAAGCTATAGAATATGGGGTCTTGTTACGGTCAAAATTTATTGCATTCCCGTTTGATGTCCATTTGTATGTTTTCGCGCCTGTAGCTACCAGGTAAATAACATCACCTATGCATAACCTGCCAGGCATAGGATTATTTTCTATAACAGTTTGCGGTTCCGGATGTACAGTCGCTACAACAGTATCGAAAGGAGATACACACACACCAATTTTTTGGTTAACATACCAAACCTGTCTGCCTGCATTATCTGTATTCGGTGTCGGAGGCCCAATTACAGGATTTCCCAAAGCGTCATACCACGTAATAGTACTGACCTGGTAAGTAGAAACTGCGGACAATACAGCTGGAGCATCACCTAAACAATAAGAAACAGAGGGCGCTACCAAAGGAGCTAATGCACCGCTATCTACCACCGTAAAATCATAATCAGTAATGCAACTCAACCCAGGTGTTTTGACCTGTACATGGTAAGTGCCTGCTGGTAAGTAGATCGTATCTAAGCCCTTTATATCAATGAATGATTTTACAGTTGTTCCGGCCAGTGTTATCTGTACATTACGCGGAGGAAGCCCATTAGAAAAATACAGTGCCACTCCTGCATTGTGTATACATTGTGTAGGACTAACGACCTTTGCAACTACAGTATTAGGCTGAACTACACTAACGGTATAAGCTATAGTTTGTGTACTGGATAATGGACAATGCCTGTCTTTATAAGTAACGTAAAAATAGTACGAGCCAGCAGATACTCCTGAAAGGTTCCATTTTGTATGAATAATAGGATTCTTAGTTGTATTATTTACAATTGAATTGATACCAAATGCGGGAAACCCATTAATAGTTGCAACTACAGTATCCCCATCAGGATCTGTAACATTTATATCAAAACTAAGCGCCGTATCCCCCTGACAAACTGCCACAGTATTACCAAAGCTTGCGCCACCAATAACATTTGTTATTTTTCCTCCAGGTGGAGAATTATTACAGTTATCTAAAATTATCACTGTCATCTCGCGCATACTGGAACCAACAAGTACACCATTACGATATTCTGATACTTTAGATACAACTAAGGCCCTTTGCAAAAGATTAGCCCTAAAAGTCATTTGGCCTGTCAGCGTATCGAAAGCAAAAGTATCAGTACCAAGTGGTTCCAGATAAGTATAAGGTGGTACATAACTAACCACACCTGTACTGACCAAACCGGGAACTAAAGAAAAAACAAGTGAATCACCATCAGGGTCGCTTGCACCCTGATTATAGTTCTCTAAAACATTAAGGCAATAATATGGTGTTGGTATAGTTGTATAAGTTGGAGATGAATTTGACCCATTGAGATTATTTAAAGTAGCGACAAGATACATGACAGAAGGTGACGAAGAAGTATTCCTAACGTTGGTAATACTATAGCTTCTGCCAGCCGAGCCACCTGACTTGCTCAAATCGCCATCAAAAATAAACTGCCAATTGGCACTGGCAGGTCCGGTTAAGGTGTAATTACCTTCAAAAACGAATTTTTTTACACCGGGGTATGTCCCTCCTACCTTACACGTAGTACTATCTATATATGCAGGACATACCGGAGAAACCTCTAAACCCGAATCCGGTGGAACTATTGCCAGTGTAATTGTAGCTACCTGTACCCCATCTTTATAAATCAATATTACGGGTACACTTGATGGTAAATTACCGAAAGAACTACCACTGCAATCGCCATACAAAGTAAGGGTAACCGTAACTGTGTTTCCAGCCTGTTTATATAGCAGATCTCCGCCATAAATATGCGATGCAAAGCTATTAGTACTAATAGAAGAAAGAATCAAAAACAAAACTGCAAAAACAAACTTTTTCATTCTAATTGAATATGACTAAATCACTAAAAAATGCATTTAAAATGCACATGCATCTATTCTTTAGAGTGGACAATAATGTTCAGCAAACTAACTAAGAACAAATTTACGGAACTTATCATTATCATAATGTTATCGAAATGGTTGTAGCATAAGTTTTGTAAATTGAACTTTATCTAATATCCATAACAGATATACTATATGCTTACCCATCATTTCTCCCCATTCCCCATATTAGTAACAGACCGCATGGCCTTGAGACAATTAACTCTGGATGATGTTGATGAGATGTACCTATACAGGTCTGATAAAGAACTGATGCGGTACATTCCACGACGTTTGGCAACCTGTAAAGAAGATGCTATTGACCTCATCAACCTGATCAACCATAGGATAAATGAGGGGTTAGGTATCAATTGGGCCATAACGCTGAAAGGAGATGATAAAATGATAGGTACAATAGGCTTTGTAGGTTTGCTCAATGACAACTATCGTGCTGAAGTAGGTTATTTACTACATACACCATATCATGGTACAGGACTCATGTTAGAAGCTTTAAATGCAGTTTTAGACTATGGCTTTAAAACAATGAAGCTACACTCTATTGAGGCAGTTGTAAACCCTGAAAATATACCTTCATCAAAGTTGTTAGAGAAAGCGGGATTTACTAAAGACGCTTATTTTAAAGAATACCAACATCATAATGGGAAGTTCATTGATGCTTTGGTATATTCACTTATAACAAAAGAAATGCCATAACAGAGCATATTATGAACATTTACTATAAAGCGCTCTGTTACCTACATTCAATAGTGTCAGAAGGTTAGCTATATATAATTAACCAATTTAACTGATACTCTTTAATGACAAATTCCACCTATTTTTGTCCACGATTTAAAAGTTTTAAATATCCTGCATGAACCTGGAATTCAATAAAAATGAGGACGCTATGCGCCTGGCTATCAGCCAGATGAAACAGCGTCATGCTGAAATAAGCCTGGGCGGTGGTAAAAAAGCAATAGAAAAAGCAAAAGCTAATGGTAAGATGACGCCACGTGAGCGCATCAAATACCTGATAGATGCAGATAGTGAATTTACAGAGATCGGTTCGTTTACGGGTTATGGCATGTATGCCGAGCATGGAGGCTGCCCTAGTGGTGGTACTGTTGCCGGGTTAGGATATGTGAGTGGCAGACAATGTGTGATAGTAGCAAATGACAATACAGTAAAAGCAGGAGCATGGTTCCCCATCACAGGCAAAAAAAACCTGCGTATGCAAGAGATAGCTATGGAGAACCATCTGCCGATCATATACATAGTTGATAGCGCTGGTGTATACCTGCCCATGCAGGATGAAATATTCCCGGATAAAGAACATTTTGGTCGCATATTCCGCAACAACGCACGCATGAGCGCTATGGGCATTAGTCAGATAGCCGCTGTAATGGGTAGCTGCGTGGCAGGTGGTGCTTACCTGCCAATCATGAGTGATGAAACATTGATGGTAGAAGGTAATGGTTCAATCTTTCTTGCAGGCCCATACCTTGTTAAAGCTGCTATTGGCGAAGATATAGACATACAAACACTTGGTGGTGCTAAAACACATACAGAGATTAGTGGTATAGCCGACTATAAATTTGAGAACGAGCAAGACTGCCTGGACCAGGTAAAACGTATCATGGATAAACTTGGCGATACTGCAAAAGCCGGCTATGATCGTATAAAACCAGTTACCCCAGCCAAAGAAGTAAAAGATATCTATGGTATTATCTCTGTAGATAACAATAAGAACTATGATGTGGTGGAAGTGATAGAACGTATTGTTGACAATTCTCAGTTTGACCAGTTCAAAGAAGATTATGGCAAGACCATTGTATGTGGTTATGCACGTGTTGATGGTTGGGCTGTAGGTATAGTAGCTAACCAACGCAAAATAGTAAAGAGTGGCAAAGGCGAGATGCAAATGGGTGGTGTGATCTATAATGACAGTGCTGATAAAGCAGCACGTTTTATTATGAATTGCAACCAGAAAAAAATACCGTTAGTCTTTTTACAAGATGTAACAGGTTTTATGGTTGGCAGTCGTAGCGAACATTCAGGTATTATTAAAGATGGTGCTAAACTGGTAAATGCTGTCGCCAATTCCGTAGTACCTAAGATCACTATCATCATTGGCAACTCTTATGGCGCGGGTAACTATGCCATGTGTGGCAAGGCTTATGACCCGAGGTTCATCTATGCATGGCCTAATGCCAAGATAGCTGTAATGGGTGGTGAACAAGCCGCTAAAACACTCTTACAAATACAGGTAGCCTCTTTGAAAGCCAAAGGAGAAATTATAGACCCTGAAAAGGAAAAAGCGCTGCTGAAAGAAATAACTGACCGATATACCAGCCAGACATCATCTTATTATGCAGCAGCAAGATTATGGGTTGATGATATTATAGACCCTGCAGATACAAGGAAGGTAATATCAGAAGGTCTTAAAGCTGCAAATCAGGCACCTATGACTGATGAATTTAAAACAGGCGTTTTTCAGGTATAAAACAAAGTACATCATAATTTAAAATGCAATTTTCGACTTTTGAATTTTTACTTTTGACTTAACAAGTGATCGAAGCAGTAAACATATTAAAACGTTTTGGAGATAAGACCATCCTGCATGATGTATCTGTAAAGATGCTGCCGGGGAAAACCAATCTTATCATTGGTACTAGTGGCAGTGGCAAAACGGTTTTGATGAAACTGCTGATAGGTCTGTTTCAGGCTGATGGCGGCCAGATACTATATGAAGGGCATGATCTGGCAACAATGCCTGAACATGAACTGAAAGAGATGCGCAAACAGGTAGGTATGCTATTTCAGGGGGGTGCGCTTTTTGACAGTCAGACTGTTGAAGAGAATGTGATGTTCCCGCTGGATATGTTCACAAAAATGAGCTATGAACAAAAAAAGAAACAGGTAAATGAAGTATTAGAAAAGGTGAACCTCGTTGATGCCAATAAAAAATTCCCTTCAGAAATAAGCGGAGGCATGAAGAAACGAGTAGCGCTTGCAAGAGCAATCGTTCTCAATCCCAAATACCTATTCTGCGACGAACCAAACTCTGGTCTCGATCCGCAGACATCATTGGTAATTGACAAACTGATCAAGAAAATAACTATTGAGTATAATACTACTACTATTATCAATACCCATGACATGAATACCGTTATGGAAAGTGGAGATCATATCATATTCCTGCATCAAGGCCTAAAAAAATGGGAAGGCAGCAATAAGGATATCATCTTCAGTAAAGACGAAGACCTGAATAATTTCATATTCGCATCAGAGTTCCTCTCTAAGGCAAAAGAATTGTCAATGATGCAGGAGAAAAAATAAAACTTAATTATTCCTTGATCAGTGTACCGGAATAATTATCAGTTCCGTTTGAAACACGATATAGATATATACCAGTTGCATATTTTCGTATATCTACAAAATGAGTGTATGGTATACTCAGCACCATTTCTCCAATAGCATTATAAATTTCTAAAGTATAATCCTGCTCATTTGTAAGTATAGGGAAAGTGAATGAACCCATATTGGACGGATTAGGATAAACGTTCAATTGATTCACCATATTCGCATTATGAACTGCTCCTCCATAATCATCAACTCTTACTTTAATATTATCAATAGCCCAACCAGCAAGTGTGTCTGCGGTACTATCACTTACAAACCTAAATCGAACATATATAGAGCCAAACATAAAGTTGCAAGACGCTCCTGTAGCACCATTATTACCTCCATCTGTGGTGTCTACTACACCCCTGGCTGGTTTAATTGGTATACCAGTAAAAAATTGAAATTCAGAATATATCCAGTTGCTGCTACTACCACTAAATGCAGCTTGACCATTAGCTAATGTGTCTGCCTTAGCATAAAAATTATTAGTTAATACACCATGCCCATGTGTACTATCAGCATTGCAATCGCCCTTAATGTTTTGCCAGGTTGTACCGCTGTCTAAAGAGAATTCAACTATACCACCATCATGTCCTGAGCTTGTTTGATACTTATGTGTAAATCCTACAATGATATTCAAAAAAGGATGAGCTATTTTTAATACGAACCAATCATTTGCATTTACAGGGTACGGATGGGTTAGATCTGTAACATATGAATAGGTTGAATCACCGGAAGAAAAAAAAGTTTTTGTGGTTTTACCTATAGCCCATAAATGTGTACCGGAAGTATCTAGCTTAACGGTATCATTTGAATACACTAAATGATGATGAAGTGAATCTGAAGGTTCAAGTGTAAAAACCGTAGAGTCTATAACATGTATACCATAATGAATATACTGTGCTTTCGTAGCATTAAAACATAAAATACAGCATAAAACAAAACTAAAAAATAAAGCTTTTTTCATACATCATGGTTTTAAGAGATTTACTTTTTCATGTTATCAAACAACTTATAAGCAAAAGATACTCTAAAATATGGCTGTGTATACAAGCTCTTGATATCAGTGTTCCGGATATTTGATGCACCTGAAATATTTTGCTGTACTGAAAGGTCAAGCATCATGTTTTTACTAAGCACATAACTCATACCAATATAGTATCCAAAACGAAAGATACCCGAACTTGTATTTTGATAATTGGCTGGGCTGTATAGGGAATAAGGCAAACCGGGATGTTGATAAAACTGAGCAGCAGGAACTAATGCTGAGCTATTAGTAGTACTATCAACCCTTGATACATTTACCTGGCTTTTGTTATTAACGATCTCAACAACCTTCCCAAAAGTAAATACAGGGCCTACACTGAACATAATACTACCTCCGGCATTGTATTTTAAAAGCAGTGGCAATTCTAATTCCCAATGTGTTTTAATAGCGTGGTAGTTGACAGTAATCGAGTCAAAGGTTTCGTAATAATAATTTTTACTAGTCCCCCTACCCGGCCCTACCCAGCTTATAGTTGTCCCACCTATGCTGCCACTGTCTGTAATATTATAATAGTTCTGCGGTTTGATAACTGAAGAATTACTTAGCTGTGAAAATTTAAATCCAGGTTGGAAGATCAAAAGCAATTTGTTAGTAAAACTGTATTGAATATATGGAGACCCTATAATACTATTTAAAGTATAAGACTGAAAACCACTTTCTGCACCAAGCTTTATGCCTGCTTCGATATGACGGAAACGCTTCTTAACAATAATGCTATCTGTTGGTGTGCTCTTATTAGCTACCCCATTACCTGTATTATTATTTGTTTTATTATCAACAGCATTCATATTCGTAGCTACTTCAGTTGTATTGGTCTTTGCAGACAATACAGTAGTTTTTTTATCAGTATTTGAAGTGCTATTAGCGGATGCTGTAATGTCTTGTTTTTCATTACTTACATTTCGTTTTGTTGTATTAGCACTACTTGGTGTTATTTTTCTTTCTACATTAAAAGTTTTATAGGATTCTTGCTTTACTGTTTTTGCTACAATAGTATTATCTACAGGTTTCAATGTAGCATTAACAGGTAAAGATTTCAATGCTGTTGTTACAGGTAATTTTGCAGCATTGTTAGCGATCTTACTTGCAGTGTTCAATAATTTATCATTGATCTTCTTAACTGGTATTGTTGTACTAGCTACTCCTTGTATATTAGTAGTAACTGGTTGCTTTTGAATAGTTGCAACTTTTGTTTTAGAAACAGGTTGCGTTTTAACAGCAACAATATTAGTACCGTTGATTTTGGGTAGTGTAGTGCCTTCTGTTTTTATAGTAACTGGAGAAGTTGCGACATTATCATTTTCATAAGTTACAGCTGGGTTGTTTTGAGCCAGCATTTTTTCTTTGATAACATTAGAATCGGAATAGGCTATTTTTATTTTATGTTTTCTGGTATCAACGCTAAGTTCAAATTTTGCAGTAGTTGGCACAGCGTTTCCTGCTTGTGAACTTTGCTCCACATTATGTTCAACCACAGAAGGAGCATTAGATTTAGTTTCATTAACAGAAGCAGGCATTGTGTTTACAACATTGGCATTACTACTCAAAACATCAGTGTTTACTTTTGCCTGATGTGTATGTTTGCTGTGTGTTTTGTGTTCACTATTAGCAGGTGAAGCAATGTTATTTACAACATTATTATTTTTTGTGTCAGGAACGACATTTTCTTTAGTAACAGTAATCACTTCATCATTAATAACCTTTGCTGTAGCAGGTTGTTGATGTGCGACAGGCACATTATTCATTGCAACATTATGTTGGAGATTGATCATATGGTCTGTTAAGCCAATACCCGAAAGTATTATGGCTATAGCCACCCCATACCACCACCAGGCAATAACACGTTTTTTCTCCTTTTCACCATCCAGGCGATTCCTTAACTCATGCCAAACCTCTGCCGGAGGCGACTCGGTATAATCGCTTAACTCCTCGCGGAACAGGTCATCAATATGTTTTTTATACTGGTCCATTTCTTTACTTCATAAAATTTTGAATCCTTTCTTTTAATCTTCGTCGAGCGTCATTCAAATGCCAACGACTGTTATTATCAGAAATATTTAATAATGCTGCTATTTCTTTATGAGAATAATTTTCGAACACATAAAGGTTGAATACCGCACGATGTGTTGGAGGCAGATCCTGAATTAAAACCAGGAGCTGCTTGTAATTAATATTCCCTATCGTATCGGTTTCTACATGTACATCATACTTCTCAGGGTCAACCTTGGGGATGTTGTCATGTTTGTTACTCTTCCTAAAGTGGTCAGAAATGATGTTTACTGCTATCTGGCGCATCCATCCTTCAAACGCTCCCTGGAAAGAATACTGTTGTAGTTTTGTGTAGACTCTGAAAAAAACATCATTCAATATTTCCTTTGCCGTACTGTTATCGTCCACATATCTTCTTATAATACCAAAAACAACCGGTGCATACTTGTCATAAAGCCTTTTCTGCATTGTCCGGTCATTAGCAATACAACCCTTTATCAAAATTTGCAATTCGTCAAATTCTGAAGCCTGCTTTCCCAATGGTTTATCAAATATGTTTACGTGTTCTAACAAACTTGTATCAAGTTTAGCCTTCCGATCATCTGCTGTTCTCTTCTTGATCACTTAGACGTTAGTTTTAGACAAAATGTTAGTAAGCCAAAGTAAAATTTCTCTATATGGGAATAAAATACAATAAAACCCACGAATTCTAATTACAAGTTACGATTAAAAATAAAAAAAGCCGGTAAAAACCGGCCTTTAAGTATTCATCATTATTATTTCCACTAAAGCTTTTGCATCTGCTGCACTTTGGTACCGGCATCGCCTTTCAATATTATATAGTAAGTACCCGGCACAAGCAATTTGACATTTATTTGTGTTGTGGTACTATTTAAAGATTGCTGTATTACAACCTGACCTAATGTATTGATTATTTGTACTGAATTGTATTCGTTCTGAGTCATTTTGATATTCAACATATCATTAACCGGATTTGGATACATAGTTACGATAGGCACATTACTAAGTGTAGATACACTTGCAGGAATACCAATCTTGTTTTCAACAGTATTGGTCATAACTACTTTATTGAAATCGAAGTAAATACCGGCACGGTTATCTATTGCTGTACCTGTAGATAATCCTGTTTTTGTATTTATTGCAAATGTTACAAAACCGTCAGCCTGGCCATGATGTGTGCTATCAAGCAGATTGATATTGGCAAAATCAAATTTTACAATAGTTCTGCCGGTAGTAGGGTCTTTGGTCTTTACAATATTTACGGGAGCACTGCTGGCAATTACCTGCATACTTTTTGCATCAAGGTTTGCGGAAAGAGTGTCTAAGATATGTATGTTCTTTGCAGGAGCATTACCAGTATTCTCAAAGCCTATAGAATATGTAAGGCGCGTACCTGCTTTTACATTACCCTGAGGATAAACCGATTTTTCATTAGGATCCCAAGGACCTTTTACGGTATCGGAATAGGAGCCTGAATTGTTTGTTGTATCCACATCACCAGTTACAGGAGTGATACGATAGGAACTGGCAACAACATCACCAATTGATAATCCAGGAGAGGCACTACCATAAACCTCATACCATTGATAAGCCCCGGCAGCCAAACCAGTATATGACCAGGTAACCGTATTACCAGATACAGTACCTCCTGTGGGCCAAGAAGCCGAAATAGTATATTTCGAATCGAGAGTTAGCGTGACAGTACCAGTTTTGGATGAGCAGGAAGAATTCTGAGCCAAGCCCATTATACCTCCATGGTTAGTGCCCTTCCAATGATAGGTCTCTAAAGAAACATCGAAAGATGTTGATGTGCTACATTGGAAACCAAAATCGCCGGCATGAGTCCAATAAGGAGCCGCAGTAGCAGTAAATGTATGCGTAGATGGGCAAGTAGCAGTAAGCCCTGCAGGCGCCAGAGATAGCAGTTTAAATGTATAGGTAGCGGTGAATGAATGAGCGGGGTAACAAAAGCCCCACCAACTTGTTATAGTATCCATAACAACACCTGAAGAATCTACCTCTATTGAAACAGGAGTGAAGATCCATGAATCACCGGCATCAAAAATACAATTGCTATTGTTGTCCAGATAGATATTACCATAAAGATATTCGCATGGTGTATAACTATATGAGAACATAACAGAATCCACCCGGATGCTACCATTTAGCAACACTTCTTTTACTGTAAAACTTCCTGCAGTTGTATATGTATGGTAGGGATAATAATATCCGTATGCACCATATAAATAAGCGGCTGTCGTATCTGTGGTTCCATCACCATAGGAAACTTCCAGTTTTAGGGGAGATCCGGCAGTATCGGATGTAGTATAGAACATGGAGCCCATGCCACAACTATCATTTACGGAATGGCTAATAATATGTGCAGTGGCCTTGCTGTTGTTTGCCGAAAGTACTGCGACAAGCAGTAATAGGGCTGATAAGTAAATGGTCTTTTTCATTGAGTATAATTTTTAGGTTTAAAAATTGGGTTCAATAAAAAGACGTAAGCAAAGCTTGCAGCGTTAAAAAATAGTTGGAAAAGAAAAAGACCGGTGGAAACCGGTCTTTAGAAATCTAGAATTGATTACCCATTACAAATCTTAATTGTGCCGTAGCACATACAGTATTATGAAAAGTCATCTTAATCCTTAATCAAATGCGTCAATATATTAGACCTATAGTGATCATAAAAAGGTTGGGGACTGATCAAAAATTTATAATAAGATACCAGTTTAGCTGCTTTAAGCTGGTTTCATCGTTAAAATGTATATTATTTCATCTTTTTCGTGTAGGTTTGCACGCGTTAAAAATCAAAAAAATGGCAGTTTTAGTAAATAAGCACTCTAAAGTAATCGTACAGGGTTTTACAGGTAAAGAAGGCAGTTTTCATGCCAGCCAAATGATAGAATATGGAACCAATGTAGTTGGTGGCGTAACACCGGGCAAAGGTGGAACCGAACATTTGGGTGTACCTGTTTTCAATACGGTGAAAGATGCTGTAGATACTACAGGAGCAGATGTATCGATCATCTTTGTGCCACCTGCATTTGCTGCAGACTCTGTAATGGAAGCTGCTGACGCGGGTATTAAAGTAATAATTTGTATCACAGAGGGTATACCAGTACAAGACATGGTAAAAGCCCGTGAGTTTATAAAAGGTAAAGATTGCCGCCTGATAGGCCCTAACTGCCCTGGTGTTATTACAGCAGGAGAAGCTAAGGTTGGTATCATGCCAGGGTTTGTATTTGTACCGGGCCGTATTGGTGTGGTATCAAAATCTGGTACACTGACATATGAAGCTGCAGACCAGGTGGTAAAGGCAGGTTTAGGAATATCTACTGCCATTGGTATTGGTGGTGACCCGATCATCGGTACCACTACTAAAGAAGCTGTGGAACTGTTGATGAATGATCCTGAAACAGATGGTATCATTATGATAGGTGAGATTGGTGGTAATATGGAAGCTGAAGCTGCTAACTGGCTGAAGAATAATATGCGCAAACCTGTTGTTGGCTTTATTGCCGGACAAACCGCTCCTGCTGGCCGCCGTATGGGCCATGCGGGTGCTATCATTGGTGGTGCTGATGATACTGCTGCTGCTAAAATGAAGATCATGAGTGAGTGTGGTATACATGTAGTTGACAGCCCAGCTAATATTGGTAAAAAAATGGCTGAAGTGCTTAGCAAAAAAGCAGTGACTGCATAGTCTATAAATAGTATTTTATAAAAAAGAAAAGCTGCACAATGTGCAGCTTTTCTTTTTTTTGCTTAAATGATTCAGTTAACTTTTTGCAAGGGTACCTTTCAGATAGTCTATCACTTTTACTTCGGTAGCGTCCATACCACGAAGCTCGGCAAGGAATACAGAAACCCAGTCTGTAAGGTGGATGATATAAAATACTTTTTCCCAGTAACTTTTGCCCTGAGAATATAATTCTATGATATTAGGTGTGTATTTGCGAATGATCTTTTTGTTGATCTCGATACGTGTTTGTACACGTTCGTAATCATCTTCATTGCGCAATATTACAACGGCTTTATCGGCAGATTTATCGCGCCAACCTACCAGTTCATTATGGTTCATTTCGGGTATCACATGGTGCCATGCAAGTACTTTACTGTTCTCATTCAATTGCTGGCGAAAACGAATTGCAACACCTTCAAAATCAGCAGCAGCATAGATGATAGGTAGCTTGTTGTATAATTTTGCAGCAACTGCTTTTGCTTTTTTCTGTATCAGTTTTTCGCCTGCTGTCAATAACTTGATAGCGGCTTTGATATTCTTTTCAAACTCATTATCCATAAGCGAAAAATGAGATAAGGTATATAATACCTGCACCATTGAATAACCAAGACATGCACGAGGTGGCATACCTGCAGGAAGCAATATGCAATCTATTTTTTTCTTGTTAGCTATCTCAGCGATCTTACCACCAGATGTGATACAAACAATAGTTGCCTTCGCCTTTATAGCTTGCTGTAAAGCAGCTATGGTTTCTTCCGTATTACCGGAATAAGAAGATACTATAACGAGTGAATGTTTGCTAACACAAGCAGGCAGGAAATAATCTTTATTTACAATAAAAGGTATTTTGATCTTGTCAAAAACATAATTCTGAGCAATAGAACCACCAATACCACTACCGCCTAAACCAGTGAGAATTACATTCCTAAACTCTTTTTCCTCTGAAAGGAAACGATAACTTTGTCCTATAATAAGTGCTTCGTGTAACTGCGAAGAAAAATCCAAAACCAGTTGTTTCATTAGTATCTAGTTGTTTTCAATGTCCAAACATAACGAAACTGGCATAAAAGGCGAACAAATAGCCATAAAGTTTTTGCTAAAAAAATCTTACACCATACTGCACAGCAATTGGCGGTTTGGCAAAAAAGAGATAGATATTATAGCAAAAGATAATAATACACTGATTTTTATTGAAGTAAAGACAAGAAGAAGTTTAAATTTCGGGTACCCGGAAGAGGCTGTAGATACGAAGAAACAAAGCTTCATGAAAATAGCTGCAGATGCTTATTCTATTGATAATCCGGACTATGATGCACTGCGTTTTGACGTAATAAGCATTATTTTAGAAAAGGATGCAGTAAAAGAAATTGTGCATTTTGAAGATGCTTTTTATTGAGAATACAAAAACAAAAAGCAATTTTGCACAATCCAAGCAGTTAATGACAACAACCAATACATCACAACAAAACACCCGTCATACAATCAGTAAGATCGTATTTATTTTTGCTATTACCCTATGCCTGATGCCCTTTATCACACCACCCGTGGCGCTATTAATAGGGCTTGTGATCGGATTAACACTTGGGCATCCGTATATACACCTGAACAAAAAAGCAACGAACCTATTGTTGAAATCATCAGTAGTAGGACTGGGCTTTGGCATGAATATCAATAATGCTTTGCAGGCTGGTAAGACTGGCATCTTATTTACGGTTGCCTCTATAGTTGGTACTATGGTTTTAGGAGGATTATTAGGGTGGTTATTTAATATAGAAAAGAAGACATCTTATCTTGTGTCATCAGGTACTGCTATTTGTGGTGGTAGTGCGATAGCCGCTATAGGCCCCGTTATTGAGGCAGAGGAACAACAAATGTCTGTGGCGCTTGGTATCGTATTCATACTAAACTCTATAGCACTTATTATATTTCCCGTCATTGGTCATTGGCTGGCATTATTGCCCAACCAATTTGGTATGTGGTGTGCTATAGCGATACACGATACCAGTTCGGTTGTAGGTGCTGCAACCACTTATGATAAGATATATGACCCTAACCATTCAGGCATAGCACCAGCAATAGCAACAACAGTAAAACTGGCCAGAGCATTATGGATCATTCCACTTTCATTTGTATCGGCAATGATCTTTAAAAACAAATCGGGGAAAATGAACATACCCTGGTTCATTGGATTTTATATTCTTGCGATGCTGGCTTTTACTTATATACCTTTTGTAAGGTTATATAGCGACTGGGTAGTGATGGCTGCAAAAAAAGGCTTGACCATTACGCTGTTCCTGATAGGGGCAGGATTATCTAAAAAAGTGATCAAATCAGTAGGCTTCAGACCTGTATTACAAGGTGTCATCTTATGGATAGCCATTTCTCTTACCGCTTTGTGGGCAGTAATACATCTGATATAAATGCATATTATATTATATATAGAGACGGGAATAATTAGTATCCTAATACAGATAGCAGTGGCAATAGGTATTATCTTTGTGTTAGTTTCTAAAAAGGCTCACCGAAATATCTTAGATGCATTTCTATACCTAAAAAGCTTATTTGGCAGGAAAAATTAGTGCTCGACCTCTTAATAATTTCAAATAAATACATCATGCTTGCTGAATAAATGTTTTCAAAATAAAAACCGAAATTATTTATA
>Ga0207151_1054_pt1 | contig 27976 bp, 16 predicted proteins | sample Alteio_BWMinHeat_29_FD_153523 | JGI IMG/M metagenome (GOLD analysis project Ga0207151, IMG submission 153523) | Enriched cells from forest soil in Barre Woods Harvard Forest LTER site, Petersham, Massachusetts, United States -... | ecosystem: Environmental > Terrestrial > Soil > Temperate forest >... | reverse complement strand
TGGGATTTTTTTGTGAGACACACTAGCGACGACGCCCTGCAGGAACTTGACCCCAAGTACCTAAGAACTTATGAAGGCAAAACCGTGGACGGCGTGCTGTATCCGCGGGCCGGGACGCTCGGAGGATGCACGGCGCACAACGCGATGATTTTTGTGGCACCCAACGACGAAGACTGGGACGAGATTGCGCAGCTCACGAAGGACGAGAGTTGGAAAGCGGAAAGGATGCGCGAGTATTTTGCGCGGGTGGAGAACTGCCATCACCGGCCCTGGCAGCGCTGGCTCGAGAAGATCGGAGTGAATCCGACGCGTCATGGATGGAAGGGCTGGCTGCAGACAGAAAGGGCGCTGCCCATGGGGGCGCTGGTGAATCGCGCGCTGCGCGACGCGGTGCTGGATGGCGCGTTTGAGGCCTATTTTCATTCGCGGGAGAAACGTGAAGAGCTGCGCTGGCTGTTCGAGGGCTTGTGGGATCCCAACGATTGGAGGCTGCTTAAGGAAAATGCCGTGGGAGTGCGGTACACGCCCCTGTCTACGCGAAACCATGCGCGCATTGGAACGCGGGAACGTCTGCTGGAGACGCGCCGGAAACATGCGAATTTGCGCGTGGAATTGCATGCGCTGGCTACGCGAGTGTTGCTCGACAACAACAACCGGGCGGTAGGGGTGGAATACCTGCACGGGGAAAACCTCTATCGCGCGCATCCGCGGCCGAATGCGGCTGGCGGAGAACTGCGCACCATTCGCGCTTCGCGGGAAGTGATTGTGGCCGGCGGCGCCTTTAATTCTCCCCAACTGCTGATGCTTTCTGGGATTGGGCGGCGCGATGTTTTGGGAGCGTGCGGGATAAAGGTGCGCGTGGAGCTTGATAGCGTGGGCCGAAACCTGCAGGACCGCTATGAAGTGGGGGTGGTCAACCGCATGAAGTTTCCCGCGTGGCCATTGTATGAGGGGGTGAAATTTGCGGCGCGGGATCCGCAGTTTGGGCAGTGGGCGAGCTGCCGCAGCGGAATTTATGCCACGAATGGGAATGTGCTGAGCGTGTTTCGGCAATCCGCCGGGAACGATCGGGCGCCAGATCTTTTCTGCATGGGGCTACTGGCTAATTTTCAGGGCTACTATCCCGGGTATTCGAAGAAATTCGCGACGGATCTGAATTATTTGACCTGGGTGATATTGAAAGGTCACGCGGGGAATCGGGCTGGGGAGGTGACCTTGCGCTCGGCGGATGCGCGCGATACGCCGCTTATCAATTTTCACTCGTTTGAGGAAGGGGGAGATGCGGATATCGAGGCCGTGCTGGAGGGGATTCATTTCGTGCGGCGCCTGGTGGCGCCGCTGAAGACGCAAAACCTGCTGGATGAAGAGGAAGTTCCTGGCGAGCAGATGAGTGACGCGGAGTTGCGGAAATTTGTTCGTTGCCAGGCCTGGGGGCACCACGCGTCTTCGACGTGCGCGATTGGAGCGAAGGAGGATGGTGGCGTGCTTGACGGTAATTTTCGAGTGCATGGGACGGAGGGTTTGCGCGTGGTGGATGCTTCGGTGTTTCCGCGGATTCCGGGACTGTTTATTGTTAGCGCGGTTTACATGATTGGGGAGAAGGCGGCGGACGTGATTTTGGGCGGCAAATGATTGGGGAGACAGCGGTACGGCTGCACGGTAGGAGAGATTACGCTGTCGACAGAGGGTCTAGATGTCGTCATCGTTCGGCCTTTTCTTTCAATAAATGCGGAACAGCTGAGAACAAGGCCGGGCTAAAGCCCGGCCCGGACAAAAGGAAAGGATAGGAAGGAGTTGCGAGATGGCTTATGACGCTGGGCAGTTGCTGGAGATGACCGGGGCGCAGTTGGATGAGCTTTTTGGCAGCAGTCCGGCGGGAGATATTCCGAACGGACCGGCCAAGGGCACGGCGATCATTGCCCCGAAGACGAAGTTCAGCGCGGAGATTGCGGAGCTTATCAACGTGTTTGGGTGGCAGGGGAAAACGTTTGATGCCGCACGCGGGGTATTGCGCAATCGGATTTTGCCGATTGGGCTGAATGCCATTGTGGCTACGGTATACAAGGGGCCGAGCTGGCTGGACCAGAAGGAATGCATCGTTCTGGACTATTCGGAGACGTCGCTGGTGGCGCACTGGATTCGGGACGAGATCCGGCTGATTGGTCCGGGGTTTTACCTGGGACGGGTGTATTGGGACAAAACGGCGCTGATTCATTTTGCGCTGGAGTTTGCGGGGCAGTGAATGGCCGGGGCCAACGAGGGTGCTGAGTGCAGGAGGCCACGTCGTGTCGAAGAAAGTTGGGCAGGTTCGCTTGAAAGTTTTGTTAGTGCCTTTTCTCGTGATTGCCGCACTGGTGACCGCGTACGTTATCGGCTGGTATGCGCGGCCACGTGCCGGACACGTGAAGGACGAGGCGTTGCTGGCGGGGCGCGAGGCGGCGAGCTTTGTGGCATCGGATGTGGACTATTTCCATGACATGGACGGCGGGATCGATCTGCAGGCACTGGCGCCGGATAACGACAAGTCGGCGCTGATCCGCGGGCGCAATACGTGGATCGTTTGGACGGCGGGGAACGACCGGCTGTGGAACGAGCTGATATATCGCAGCGCGGGGGCGCTGGATTTTTTGAAGGTGCTCTCGACGCATCCCGAGCTCAAAAAGATCAACCCCAATTTCCGACACGATAAACGCTGGGAGTATCTGGGGCTGGCGAACGATCCGTGCTTTGAAGAGGCGCAAGGACCGGACCCGGAGCGCTGGGGTTTGTGGCTGGATCAGCGGCGTGCGGGATGCACGCCGGACCCTTTTGAAGATGAGTCGAAATATCCCGGCGTGAAGATCGGTTCACGCGGAACGAAGCTGAACGGCAGGGATTTCCCAGTGGGCTCTTATTACGGATACCAAACCGGAATTGTGGGATTGCGACTCTTTCCGAATCCGGATTTTGACCTCCAGGCCGCACAGCATTGGGATCCCGTTCGCTATTACATGGACAAAAGCTACTACGAGGACAAGAAGCTGGTGCGGCCGTATCGCGTGGGAATGTCATGCGGGTTCTGCCATGTGGGGCCGAATCCGCTGAAGCCGCCGAAGGATCCCGATAATCCTCAATGGGAAAATCTGAGCTCGAACGTGGGGGCGCAATATTTTTGGATCGACCGGATTTTTTACTGGAAGGGCGAGCAGGACAATTTCGTGTGGCAGCTTTTCCATACCTCGCGCCCGGGCTCGCTGGATACTTCGCTGGTCTCGACAGACAGCATTAACAATCCGCGAACGATGAATGCGGTGTACCTGCTGAAGGAGCGCCTGGAACATACGACGCGGTGGGGCCAAGAGACGCTCGCCGGAGGGCAGCGAAACAATAAACAATTCAACGACTACATTCCGGTGGACAACAACGGAGCGGGCCACGAAACGGACCAGCAAAAAGAAGAGCAGAGCTTAGACACGTATTATCATCCGCCGGACACGGTGTGGACGCCGCGCGTGCTGAAGGATGGCTCAGACTCGGTGGGGGCGCTGGGCGCGCTGAATCGCGTGTATCTGAACATTGGAACGTTCAGCGAAGAGTGGTTGCTGCATTTTAATGCGCTGGTGGGCGGGAAGCCGATTTCGCCGATTGAAATTTCCGTGGCACGGAAAAACTCGGCGTATTTTGCGGCGACCGAAGCACAAACGCCGGCCATGGCGCTGTTTTTTCTGAAGAGCACGGAACCGCATCATTTGGAGGATTTGCGCAAGACGGATGCCGATGCACGGAAAGCTCTGGATATGGATGAAGCGCTGGTGCCGCGCGGGAAAGAGGTGTTTGCCGAACGGTGCGCGCGGTGCCACTCCAGCAAATTGCCGGAGTTTCCGCCGGATGTGGCGGCCAATGCACTGGACAAAGGCCGCGGATGTGGGGGAAAGAACTATCTGGATTGCTGGTCGCAATATTGGGCGTGGACGCAGACGCACGGATTCCAAGAAAAGATGAAGGAGATGGTGAAGCAGCCGGATTTTCTGGAGCACAATTATTTGTCGACGGAGCTGCGGATTCCGGTGACGCTGCTCGAGACGAATGCGTGCAGCCCGCTGGCTACGAACGCGTTGGCGGATAACATTTGGGATAATTTTTCTTCGCAGTCTTATAAAGAGCTGCCGTCGGTGGGGACCATCACCTGGTACCACCCTTACACGGGGGAAGCTAGAAGTTATCAAATGCCCGCCGGAGGAAGGGGATATACGCGTCCGCCGTCACTGGTCAGTTTGTGGTCCACCGCGCCGTATCTACTGAACAACAGCGTGGGGAAATTTAATGCGGACCCGTCGGTGAAAGGGCGGCTGGATTCGTTCCAGGATTCCATCGAGCAGCTGCTGTGGCCGGAGAGGCGGGAGAAGGATGAATTCCTGGGCGACAGAATTCCTGGAAAGATCGATCGCACCACGCGAGATAGCTATCTGCGAATATCTGACGGTTACCTTCCGGATGCGCTGACGAAACTGCCGTGGCTTGCGCGGGTGCGCCCTGATTACATTACGCACGAAAACGGGATGATCCAGATCGGGCCAATTCCCAAGGGTACTCCGATAGGCCTGCTTAGCAATTTGATGTTGCTGTCGGAGAGTACGGATCCAGCGGAACGACTGCAGCATGACAACAAACTCTTTAGTCTGGCGCTGAAAATCGGCGGCGACCTGAAGAAACTGCCCGAGGACGCCAGCGACGAAGAAAGGCGGAAGGCGTTCTCCAACGCGGTGGATCCACTTTTGGAACTGAGCAAGTGTCCGGACTTGATTGTAAATCGCGGGCATTATTTCGGCACGGATAAATTCAGGGGAGGAGAACCGGGGCTCAGCGACGCGGATAAACATGCGTTGATCGCATTTTTGAAACGGTTTTAGAGACATCGCGGCGGGAATTCCCGGCCGATGCGGGCCATACGTGAAGCTTGAACGCTGGGAGCGCGTAAATCATGGCAACCGACTACATCCATCGATTGGCTGAGGAATCGCTCGAGCCCCGCAACGCAGCCAAAGTTCCGCTGGTCGAGAAGATTCTCGCTGCTGCGTTTCGATCGCCGGCTGTGGACGCCATGGCTCTGGCTGCGCAGCTGGAATCGCGCCCGGATGTTCAGGCGCAGTTAGCGTCGGCCACCGGGTATACGCCCAGCCAGTGGTTGCTGGACCGGGAGCTTCGGCAGGTGGCGAAGCGGCGGAAAAAGCTGGGTATTGAAACGGATGTGCCACCGGCGACGCCGGCATCGAGTGCCTACGCGCGAGCCGCGAAGTCCGGGCTGATGGGGCTTTGTTTTTCCGGCGGCGGCATTCGGAGCGCCAGCTTCAATCTGGGCGTACTGCAGGGCCTTGCGCAGCTGGAGCTGCTCAAGTATTTCGACTATCTGTCGTCGGTATCGGGCGGAGGTTACATCCACGAGTGGCTGGCGGCGTGGAGCAAGCGGTCGAGCTTTGCGGAAGTGAACAAACAACTGGTTCCCCTGCCCGACACGGGCAATCCTGGTACGCATCCGGAACCCATCCGCTGGCTCCGGCGGTATTGCAACTATCTGACGCCCGAAACGGGCCTGCTGAGCGCGGATACCTGGGTAGCGTTTGCTACCTGGTTGCGGAACACGCTGCTGAACCAGATGATTTTGATCTCTGGAATGCTGGTGCTGATCCTCCTTCCGCACATTGTGGCGTTTAATTCGCTGGTTCCGCGGAGCACACCCGCGGCGGCGATTCTGATCGGCGTGGTCTGCGGCCTGTGGCTGCTGGCGAGCGACGTGGTGGCCAGGAATCTGGCGCTACGGCGTGGACCCGGCAGAGAGGAGCAAGGCGGCGCTGGGCAGGGTGCAGTGCAGCGATGGATCGTGCTGCCGCTGCTGCTGGCAGCGCTGCTCGTAGCGCTACTAATGCGGATGATTTCGGCGGCGCCTTTTGGAGGCAACCTGGCGCTGGTGTTTTTGGGGAGCGTAGTGCTGTTGGTGGTGCTGGCTCTGGTGATCATTTTTGGCGGCGGGGCTCCACTCTCTTTTCTAAAGTCGCATCAAGACTCGTCGCACTTTGAGAGCGTGAAGGCGTTTTGGACGCAGAAGCCCAAATGCATCAGTCACGTGAAGTTCGTGATCGTGCTCGGCGCTCTTCTTTGTGTGGCGTTGTTTTCGGCCGTTTTTGGCGCCGCGTGGGTGGCTGGCTCCATGGTGCTGGTGGCATACCTGTGGAGATATACGGGTGAGTCGTGGTGGCGCGCCGTGGTGGCACTGCTGCCCCCGCTGATTCTGGCTGGCGCACTGATCACCGTGCTGTTCGTGCTGGGGCTGCTGGGAAGAACATTCAAGGATGAGCGGCGCGAGTGGATGGCGCGGTTGACCGCGTGGATGGGTTTGTATTCCCTGGGATGGACGCTCTTCTCCGGATTTTCGTTGTTCGGGCACACGGTCGCGGAGCGGCTCCTGGTGAGTGTGCCTGCCGGCGTTCCGGCCCTATTGACCTGGCTTGGCGGCTCGATTGGGGGCTTGCTGGCGGGACAAAACTCCAAGAGCAGAGGCGCGACAGACGACAAAGCACCTTCAAAGTTCAGCGCCCTGGAAGGTCTGGCGATTGTTGGCCCGTATGTATTCATCGCCGGACTCGCTTTGGTGATTGCCTGGTTTGCGGATGAGCTCCTTGGAAAGGCGCTGCTCGCCGGACCTTGGGAGGTGTTCTTCACGTTTGTCCTGCCGCTGGTGATCTGCGCGCTCTTCGCATGGCGGGTGGATGTGAATGAGTTTTCCTTGCACGCTTTCTATCGCAATCGGCTGGCACGCTGTTATCTCGGCGCGTCCAACCTGAATCGGCGGCCCAATCCGTTTACCGGCTTTGATGAAGACGACGCCAACATTGCCGTCGGCGATCTACTGCCGGCAGAGGAAGACAAACCCGGCGACCGTGGCAAGAAAGAGGGCGACAGCAAGAAGGGCTACGACGGCCCGTTTCCCATCTTCTGCGCTGCGCTAAACCTCACCTTTGGCGAGGATCTGGCGTGGCAGGAACGCAAAGCTGCGTCCTTTGTCTTTACGCCGCTGTATTCCGGCTACGACGTGGGGTGGACCGCCGCGCGCGGCGACAGCAATTTGCGTTTCAACGGCTATGTGGAAACTTCCAGCTACGCATATCCCCCTGAAGGGGTACACATCAGCACGGCCGTGGCGATTTCCGGCGCGGCACTCAGTCCCAACTGCGGCTACCACACGAATCCGGCTACGGCGTTCCTGATGACCGTATTTAATGCCCGGCTCGGCTGGTGGCTTAGGAATCCGCGCACGCTCACGGAGGATGGCAAGGCGTTAGAGATTGGCGGCGATGATGCCGTGCGCAAGGACGGGAAGCTCGAATTGATGATGGAGATGGATAAGCATCCGCAGGCTTCGCCGCGTTTTTCGCTTTTTGCGCTGATCCGCGAACTGCTGGGGCAAGCCGATGATACCAGCAATTACGTCTATCTAACGGATGGCGGCCATTTCGATAACATGGGCCTGTACGAACTGGTGCGGCGACGCTGCCGCTATATCGTGATTTGCGACGCGGAAGAGGACGGTGATCTGCAATTCGGTGGGATCGGCATGGCCATCCGGAAATGCCGCATCGATTTTGGCGCGGAGATTACGCTCGATCTCCGCCCTCTGGCGCACATCGGAGACACGCAGTCCAGTAGCACCCACTGCGTTACCGGCGCCATTCGTTATCCCGAGGATCCCGAAGCCACAGGAACGGTGGTGTACATCAAATCCTCGCTGACCGGAGACGAGCCGAGCGATATCGTTAACTATAAGAAGGAACATCTCATCTTTCCGCACGACGCCACGCTCGATCAGTGGTTTACGGAGTCGCAATTTGAAAGCTACCGCCGCCTGGGCCACCATGTGGCCTATTCGGTCTTTGAGCCTGCCGGCCCCTACCGCTTGCCGTGCGGGACGTTCGATGGGCGATCGAAATACTTCAGCAATCTGCGGCACATCTGGTGTGCGCCCACTCCGGAAATGGATCGTTACGGCAGCGCCCACACAACACGCTACGACGCGCTGCTCATGCAGGTCCGTACAGATAAGAACCTTCCCGGCTTCTTTGACCTGTTGTTTGTGCCCGGCGACGGAGCGTGGAAGCACGGCCGCAGCGGCGAGCAAGTGGAGTACGCGGTGCGCTTCTCCCTGGAACTGATCGAGTTCATGTGGATCATCTTCACGGAGCTGAACCTGGTGCTACCCGAAAAACGCAGCCATCCATCCGCACGCGGCTGGTGCTTGATGTTCACAGAATGGGCGAAAATTGATGTGGTGCGCGAAGGCTGGCTAAGGTATCGGCTGACCTTTTCGCAGCGGTTCCGCACCTTTGTCGAGAGTCCCGCGATCGGATTGCCGCAGGCCAATCCGGACTCCGCTCCCTCGGAGACTAAGACTCCCCTCACCTGAAGCGTAAGGTTCCGGAGGCTGGAAATTTCATGGAGAGCAAGCCCTTCATTCAAACCACAGCTGCTGGAAGTATTCACGTAACAATACACGTCGTGCTATATTCCCGCCCATACTTTCCCGATGTGGCACATCCTCCATCTCATCGCCAAGCCCATCGAAGCTCTCCTCGGGGTCTTCTGCGTTCTAAGCGCCATAGTTCTGTACCCCAATGAAGAGGGGAAGATGCAAAGCAAGTTCGAGGATTTCTGGATTCGAGTGGATGACTTCCAGAATCTAGCTCTCACGCGTCACGCCGCGTTCATGACAGGAGTTGCAAAGCTTGAAACACGTTTCTTGGACCGAGTCTTCGGCAATAGACTGATTTCGATTCGAGCGTTGGGCGTCTCTTTCTGTTTTTCACTCAGTACGATCGCACTGGTCGCCATGTTTGTTTTTTACTTCATCATTCCCGTTCGGTATCCGGAGGCGAATATCGCTGGCGCATTTATTATCTCTCTGGGATACCTGATTTGCGCCGTGATTGTGGGTGCCGCATGCATCTGGATTCAAAATCACAATTTGCTTCGTAATTCCATGGTTATCGCCGCGCTTATTCTCCTGCTTCTCTGCATGGTGACCTTCCGAGTTGGGGCTCCCGGCGTTACGGGTGAAATCAGTATGAGGATTCTCCTTCTGGTCCTTGGGGGCTTCGGTTGCGATGTTATTTTTATTACCCTGACTCGCCGACTCCTTCGATGGGCAGGCGGGATGACTTCTTCCTTAAAGGTTCTGGCAACAGTAATCGTGAACTTCTTTTTGGCCGCGCTTTTCGTAAGTCCACTGCTCGCTGGGGTGAACATCAAGCCGACTGGCGACCTACGCAACCAGATCCTGATAACCATCAGCACGATTGCGGTCAGCAACATCGTGGACGCGGCCGTTGCTCTATTCTATGTGCTTTTGGCACTGCTACTCTTGATTCACCGCGCTCTCTGGCCTCTCCTCACTCGCACCTTGTTCCGCATGACAGACATCGGCACGAAAGGCCGCCGGGCGATTCTTACCTCCGTCGGTCTCGCGCTGTTAAGCGCGTCCGTGCTCGGCGGCAAGTTGCCGGAGTTGCTGAAGGGCTTGGTGAAGGTTTTTGGCGGTTAGTTGGGTCATGACGAGGGTTCGACACCACGCATTTCGGTCCACTTTTTTGGGCAACAGGAGGATCAATGTACAAAAGCTGGGTCATCGCTGCCGTTCTGCTGGCTTCCTTTCTTCCCGCAGGAGTTCAATCTCAAGAGGTACCGTCGTACGCTCTCCGTGGAACAGTGATTACCCCCACAACGGTGATTCCGAATGGCACAGTTGTGATTGTCGCAGACAGGATTGGAGGCGTCGGAGCGGACGTCAACGCTTCTGATGCAACCACCGCGGTGGAAACGGATAGCTTTATATTTCCGGGGCTAATCGACCTTCACAATCATCTGACATGGAATCTGTTTCCGCGTTGGCCCCCCGTCAATTGGAAGCCCACCGATTGGGATCCAACCAAGAAATTCGGAGCCCGCTACGACTGGCAACAGCTGCAGTCCTATAGGGAAGATCTCGACGCGCCCCACAGTGCTCTCGCCGCAGAAGGGTGGGGCTGCGAGATGAACCGCTACGGCGAAGTAAAGGCCATCGCCGGAGGCGCCACCTCTTCTGTCGGTAGTCTCGGACCCGCAAAGTGTATCGAAGGCCTCGCGCGAGACTTGGACTTCTACTCTGGCCTATACCCAGCAGACGATTTCACGGCAGAAAAACTTGTGTACAACATTTTCCCTCTCGAAACGCAGATAAACGACGCCGATAGCGTACGGGCCCGGCTGTCGTCCGGTCAGCTCAAAGCGTTTATCATACACTTAGCGGAAGGAGCCGCCGGCAACGCGAGCGCCGCCCGCGAGTACAGAATGTTTGTGGCTCAGGGATTCTTGCGGTCAGGAGTCTCCATTATTCATGGCGTGGCCCTGAAAACTCCGCAATTCCGGGAAATGGCTGCCCACGGCGTCGGCTTGATATGGTCCCCCAGAAGCAATCTCGAACTCTATGGAGCAACCACGGACGTCGCCGGCGCAAAAAGTTCCGGTGTGGTGATTGCAATTGCCCCCGACTGGAGCCCGTCCGGTAGTAGCGGAATGCTCGAAGAATTGAAATACGCCGAAGCCTGGAACGCTCGCCAGCATCCAAAGATGCTCGAAGACGCAGACCTCGTCAAGATGGCAACTATCTATCCAGCCGAACTCGCCGGCTTAGGCGATAAGATTGGCTCACTCTCTCGGGGTTATCTTGCGGACCTGCTTCTGCTCAAGCGCAACAGAACCGACCCCTATGCAGCCCTTTTGCACGCCACCCCGCTGGATGTCCGGCTCGTTGTCGTGGGTGGCAAGCCCATCTATGGCGACAGGGATCTGATGGAAAAACTTCTCCCCCAAGCTGTCCTAGAGCCGGTAAGTGTATGCCACCAAGATGGAGCAAAAGTTCTTTATCTTGGCAGCGAGGCTTCTCAGGGCGGACTCAGGAAAACGTGGAAGGAGACCTCCGAACAGTTGGCTCGCGCTCTTCAGCAATGGAAGATTTCCATTGCGGAACTGGCCGAGGAGTCAGAGTGCACCAAGTAGCCTATAAAATATAGGAATGAAGAATGGCAAACGCGCAGGAATCCGCAAAGACCGCACAGGCAGGCCAGCGTATTTCGTCGGAATCTTTAGCAAGGCTTTGGCCCAATCGAGTCCACGAGTCTGACTGGCTCAGAAGCCTGGCGTGTTGGCTCGGTTTGCATCGCTGGCATAAGATGAGAATCGAAGGCTTGCTGCCGGTAAGTACGGCTCGATTCTGCGGTTGGTGTTCCAAGGTCGAATGCGTAGCGGATGTGGAGGCCGATCGGACGCGACCAAACTGACCCACGACCCATCAACTCTATCAACTAGCTCACTTGACGGATCTATGGTCTGCGCCTAAGGTTAGGGGTTCATGCCAGGCTTAGTGCACGTAACAACCAGAGCCTGCCCCGCTTTTATGCGCGCAGACGACCCCGCAGGAGTGTCATGACGTAACGTCGGGAATCAACGATATCTTCAATGACCTGGACGGGAGTTTGACGCCGGTCTAGGATGGGACGCGTGCACCGGGCTGGGCTCGATCGACGGCGCGAAGTTGCTCGCGGCGCTACCGGAACAGCAAACAGCTGCACCACCGGGTGCGGCTATCCTTTCTGCGAGGAAGGCGAAGGCACGGGTCTTCAGCTGTCCCTGGTATGACTCCGTGTCATATTCAGCCGCGGTAGCAGTCTCGATTATTCGGTTTGTCGGGTGTGAGGAGGAGCTATGTTCGAAAGTCGAAGGCATGCAGCGCCTGGACTGATGGCGCTGCTTTTTCTGTTAATGGCATTGGTTATGCCGGGCGCTGCGCTGTGCTCTCCTGAGGAGTTTCACGTTCCGGTGGAGTATTACAAGCTTCCGAACGGCCTGCGCATCGTGCTTTCGCAGGATCGCACGGCACCCACGGTCTGTGTGGGTGTCTATTACCGCATCGGCTTTCGGGTTGAGCCCAGGGATCGCACGGGCTTCGCTCATCTGTTCGAACACATGATGTTTCAGGGCTCCAAGAACCTCGGCAAGATGGAGTTCATCAAGCTGGTCCAGCAGAACGGCGGAGTGCTGAACGGATCCACACGGTTCGACTTTACGAATTATTTTGAGGTGATGCCCTCGAACAAATTGGAGACGGTGCTGTGGGCCGAAGCCGATCGCATGAGCGGTCTGGCTGTAACGGACGAAAACCTGAAGAACCAGCAGGGTGTGGTGGGCAACGAAGTGAAAGTAAATGTGCTGAATGCGCCCTACGGCGGCTTTCCCTGGATCGACATGCCCATGGCCGCGAATTCCAACTGGTACAACGCGCACAATTTTTACGGCGACCTACACGACATCGAAGCCGCCAAGCTCGATGAGGTGAAGAAATTCTTTGATACCTACTATGCGCCGAACAATGCCGTGTTGGCGATCGTTGGCGACTTCGACCCTGCCGAGGCGAAGAAACTCGTTGAAAAATATTTCGGTTCGATCAAATCCGCGCAAGTTCCACCACAACCAGATCTGGCGGAGCCTCGCCAGGACAAGGAAAAGCACGTCACCAAAAAAGATCCTCTCGCTCCGAAGCCCGCGCTTGCCGTCGGTTACCACATGCCCGACCGCAACACGCCGGAGTATTACGCCATGGGCCTGATCGAACAGATGCTGATTGAAGGCGACGACAGCCTGCTGCGCCAGGAACTCGTGCAGAAGCGTGGCTTGACTGACAGCGTAGAGGGCGGCATCAACTTGCTGGGAAACATGTTCAACTACAACGGGCCGATGACTCTTTCCGCAGATCTCACGTTTGACGCTTCCACGAAACCCGAAACCGTGCTGGAGGCTATCGATACGGCGGTTGAACCAGTGCGCAGCAAGCCGCTAGACCAGAAAACGCTGGAACGCTCGCTGGTAAAGCTTCGCTCCAGTCTCTACGACACCATGGGTGAATTTGGCGGCTTTGGACTGGTGGACTTGCTTGCCAGCTTTGCACTTTTTGACGACGACCCGAGCCGCGTGAATTCTCTGGACGCCGAATTCCGCAAAGTGACGCCGGAGCTGGTGCAAAAGACGGCGCAAGAATACTTGCGGCCCGGAAATCGCACGGTTGTCCTGGTTGAACCCGCACCAAAGGACGCCGCAGCAGCGCCAGCAAAAAACCAGTAAGAGGGAGAACACAGATGAAAGAGATCATTGTGAAAAAGAGCCTGCTGGTCGTTGTGGCATCGTTGGCAGCGATTGCGCCGGCGTTTGGGCAAAAACAGACACCGCCTGAAGGCAGCGCTGCGAAGAGCTTTACGGTACCTGCCAGCGCCACATATGTGTTGCCAAGCGGATTGCGCGTCACGCTCGTGCCTTACGGCATTATTCCGAAGGCGGCGGTTAGTCTGGCGGTCGAAGCCGGCAGCCTGAACGAAGGCAAATCGCACGCTGGCGTGGCCAGTCTCGCAGGTGACCTCTTCCGAGAAGGTACGGCTACGCTGACCTCTCATCAGCTAGCTGAGGCGACCGCGCAAATGGGCAGCGCCCTAACGGTTCCTGTTGGGGAGGATCAAACCAAGTTTGAACTCGACGTCCTCCAGGAGTCCGCACCAGACGCGGTGAAAATCCTCGCGGACGTGGTGGAGCGTCCCCGCTTCCCCGAATCGGAGTTGGCGCGCCTGAAAAACGACGCGTTGAGAAAAATCGCCCTGCAATTGTCGCAACCTCAAACCATTGCCGATATTCGTTTTCGAAAGCTGCTTTACGGCGAGCATCCCTACGGCACGGTTCTTCCCACCGAAGATGATGTGAAAAAGCTCACGCTGCAGGATGTAAAAGAGTATTACAGCTCGAATTTCGGCGCGCAGAGATCGCATCTGTATGTCGCCGGCAAATTTGACCAAGCCGCCGTGAAAAAAGCGATTGACGATAGCTTCGGCGGTTGGACGAAGGGGCCTGCACGCAGAGAAAATGTGCCGTCACCCACGGCACACCGCGTGCTGGATGTGACTGATCGTCCGGACGCACCACAATCGACATTGAAACTTGGCTTGCCCGTGCCCCCGCCAACTAGTCCGGACGCTATTCCTCTGGGCCTGACCAATGCGTTGCTCGGTGGCTCGTTCAATTCCCGGATCACGTCCAATATCCGCGAGCAGAAGGGCTACACCTATTCCCCGTACAGCGAGATCTCACGGCGATATCACGATTCATACTGGGCGCAGAATGCGGATGTGACCACGCAATTCACCGGCGCTTCCCTAAAGGAAATCTTCGGCGAAATCGATCGCTTGCAGAAGGAGGCTCCCTCGGCCGCGGAACTAAAGGGGATTCAGAGCTACTTGTCGGGTATCTTCGTGATTCAGAACTCGAACCGGCAGGCTCTGATCGGACAGTTGCAGTATGTCGATTTCCAGGGTCTCGGTGAGGACTACCTGAAGAACTACGTGCCCCGGGTAAATGCCGTCACACCAGCGGATGTGCAGAAGCTTACACGGAAGTACATTCGGCCGGAGGCGATGGTCATCGTGGTAGTGGGGGACAAGTCGAAAATCTCTGACCAGCTCACGCCATTTCAAACGGGCAAATAACAGCAGGCCCTTTATTCGTACCGCAAGGCCACCAGCGGGTCCACGCGCATCGCCCGCCGCGCGGGAATGTAGCTCGCGAACAACGCCACCAGCGTCAAAAGCATCGCAACTCCCGCAAAGGTCAGCGGGTCTGTTGCGCTCACTCCGAATAGCAGATTCGACATCAGTCGCGTCAACGCCAGTGCCGCTGCGATTCCAACGGCTACGCCAAGAAGCGCCACCTTTGCACCTTGTCCCAGCACCAGGAACAGCACATCCTTTCGTTCCGCACCAATCGCCAGACGAATGCCCATCTCATGGGTCCGCTGGCTCACGGAATAGGACACCATGCTATAGATCCCAACCGCGGCAAGGAGCAGCGCGGCGATTGAAAAAATGCCGAGCAGCACCATGTAAAGGCGCCGGCGCGCCAGGGATTCAGCAAGAAGGTGGTCGAGCGTCTCCGCTTTGGAAATCGGTTGATTCTTATCGATCGACCAGATCGCGCCCTGCGCAGATGGAAGCAGCCGAAGAGGATCATCCTCGCTGCGCACCACAATGGTGTTGAAGAGTTGAGGGAATTGAGAATACTGCCAGTAGATCATCGGTCCGACCACGGCGTCTAATCCGTTGGTCTTAACATCGCCAACAATTCCCACAATCTCGCCGGTCAGGGGTGCCCCCCAGTCTTTCATAGTGACGCGCTGTCCAATAGGATCCTCGTGTGGCCAGTATTCACGTGCCATCGTTTGGTTGATCACCATTACCCGTCGGGCGCCTGCATTGTCACTTTCAGTGAACTCGCGCCCCGCGAGCAGTGGAATGCCCATGGTCCGGAAGTAACCGGAATCTACGGTCCGGATGTCAGCAGAAGGCTCGTTGTTGGCTGGCGGGACAGGGCGCCCTGCAATCACAAAATCCGTATCAGGACCGCCCGTGATCGGTAGCGCATTCACTAGTCCCACCGACCGCACGCCCGGAACACTGCGGATGTTTTCTAGCAACTGATGCAGAAGCACTGGACCTTTCGGATTTCCCTCCGGATATTCGACGGGAGAGAGAAATAGACTTATTGCAAGAATTCCACTGGGGTTGAATCCCGGGTTGACCTGCAGCAGTCGGAGGAAACTGTTGCCAACCAAGCCCGCTCCCACTAAGAGCACCACAGCGAGCGCGAATTGAAGTATGACTAGCGCCCGGCTGGAGCCAGGTCGCCTTGCGCCCGTCAAGACCGAACCACCTTCCTTGAGCGAGGTGATCAAATCGATCCTCGTGCCCACCATCGCCGGCGCCAGCCCGAAGAGCAGTCCTGTGAGGAGTGAAACAAGGAGCGTGAATCCGAGAACCCGCCAATCCAAGCTGATTTCTCCGGACCTCGGCATGTCATTCGCATTGACGGCCCCGATTACGAGCAGACTCTGCGACGCAATGCCCAAGCCCAGCGCAGCCCCGAGCGAGGAGAGGACCAGGCTTTCCGTGAGCAACTGGAGCGCGAGCCGCGTGCGGCCCGCTCCGATAGCAAGACGAATTGCAAACTCTTTTTGACGCGCCGCGGCTTGTGCCAATTCCAGATTCGCCAAATTAGCACAAGCCAGCAACAAAAGGAGACCTACCGCAAATATCAAGATCAGCAGCGCCGGTTGAACGGGTGCGACCAAGTTTTTCTGCAGCGACACCGCTGTGATGAGCATTTCGGGATCTACCCCGGGGTTCTGTTTTTCGATTCGCCCCGCGATTACCGTCATCTCTCCTTGGGCGCTGCCGAGCGGCTTCCCGGACTGAAGATCTGCGATCACCGTCAGCAAGTGGCTGCGGCGGTTATTGTGCAGCTCTCCACCTGCGACCAGCGGACACCACACCCTGGATTTGTCTGGATAATCGAATCCTCTCGGCATGACCCCGATGACGCGGTAATTTTCTGCGCTCACACGCAGCATCCGGTCTAGAATCCCGCGGTCTGACCCGAACCTGCTCTGCCAGAGCGCATAGCTCAGGACCACTACATGACGGTCTCCGCCTGGCTGGTCGTCCTCCGCACGGATCGCTTTCCCAAGCAACGGCTGGAGCCCCAGCGCGGAAAAGAAACTTCCTGAGACCAGAGCTCCGGAAACCTGTTCCGGCTCACCGTCACCGGTCAGGTTAAAACTCCATGGCCGGAAGGCGGAAATGTTTTCAAGTGATTTCGACTCCCGTTGGAGATCGAGGTAGCTGGCATAAGTGAAGTTCGCCGCGCTTTCTCCTGGGTGACTCTCCTCAATTCGCACGAGCCGGCTGCTATTGGGATACGGTAGAGGCCGAAGTAGAACCCCGTTGACTACGCTGAAGATTGCCGTGCTCGCGCCGATGCCCAGCCCCAGCGTCAGGATGCATACCAGGGCGAATCCGCGTCTGTTCCGCAGTGTTCGCACCGCATAACGAAGGTCCTCGAAGAGGTACTCGGCCGCCGCTAGCCCTCCAACTTCGCGATGCGTCTCACGAAGCTGTGTCACGCCTCCCATCCGCACACGAGCCGAGCGCCGCGCTTCCTCTGTCGTCATACCACGGCGAATGTATTCCGCCGTTAGCAATTCAAGATGAGCGTCAAGTTCCTGCATGAATTCTTCATCAGTCTTGCGCGCCACTATCCATCCGCGGACGCGAGAAGCCAGCACTCTCATACACCAGAACATCGCGTCACCCCCGCCCCGCAATCCTCGGCACGCGGCCGATTAGGCCTGAGATCCGCTCCCAGCTTTTCGTCGCCATTGGCCAACTGTTTCAGCCCCCGCCTGGTGACGGAGTAGAACTTAGTTCTTTCCGACGTGCCCCACTCCGAAGCTATCCCTCCGTCTGCCGGAATCGCGGCAGAGAGGTAGACAGGGTGCCTTCGTTCATTGCAGCACTTCCCCGCTGAGCTGCTCCATGCGGCGGGCGATGCCAAAACCGCGAAGGGGCCCTAAGCCGTGAAGGGCTTTCAGGATCATGAGATCCAGCGAGCCCTGCAATACTTCCGATTTATTACGGCCCATCGCTCTTTCTTCCTGTGGACATCCCACAGAAGATATCACTCCTCCTTTGGATTGTCCATATGAACAAACAGAATTTGCGTACGGCTGGATTCGCAGGCCCTGTCAATTCACCTTTTCAAATTCTTTATGTCCGGACGTACAACGGCCTAAGGGATTTGTCGCGAGCGCTGTTCGGCCATGTCGTAGGGAGTTCAATTCACGATTTGCGACTCAGAAAGATAGTGTGGAGGGGACCGCCCTTTTTCAGGCGACCACGAGCGCGCCGCACTTGCACGTCGAATCTGCCATCGCGCAACCGCTGCTCGAATTTTCGGTCATCTTGGGCCGCCCAGACGGCCAGAACCCCCTTCGTCTTGAGAGCCGCGCGGGCGACGGCTATTCCACGGTTGTCGTAGAGTCCGGCGTTGTTCGAGGCGGTAAATGCGGCCGGACCGTTGTCCACGTCGAGTAGCACGGCATCGAATTGGCCGAGACGTGAACTGAGTGTGACGACGACGTCCTCCGTCGCCACTCGTACGCGCTTGTCCTTCAAAGGGTGTTTCGCCAACGGCCCAAGCGGCCCACGATTCCACTCCACCACTGCGGGGACCAGTTCGGCGACGACCACCGTCGCACCTTCCGGAAGGAGGTCGAGTGTCGCACGTAGTGTAAAACCCATTCCGAGACCACCAACAAGGACGCTAGGCTGCTTCAGCGTCCGCACCCGTTGGCAGGCCAACGTGGCCAACGCCTCCTCCGAGCCGTGCAAGCGGCTAGACATCAGGATCGCGCCGTCGGCAAGTATGATGTACTCGTCGCCGCGGCGAATCAGCTTCATGGCCGTGCCGTCGGGAGAAAGGGCCTGGTCGAGCAACTCGAAAGGCTTCACGAATGTGATGTTACAGCAATGAAAGTAAAAATGGACCGCTGGTCGCCGGACCTGTCCGATTGGCGTTGATCAGGTGGCATGTGGCAGTTTCATGACGAAGGACCTGTGGGTCGGAGCGGAAGGGTGCGCTTGGCGCCGAATCCTAATTCTGCGCAGTTTCTAGATCGCTTTGGCCTGTGGCCAATTGCCAGAGCCGGAATTTACAAAAAATTTAGAAAAAGTTTGGTTGACGGCGTCAAGCAGTGGCTCCTAAATGGTCGGTAATCGTTTGCAGTGTGGTGTGCTGTGGTGTGGGGTAGAGTGCGGGGGGAGCGGATTGCATCTTCAACATTCCGGCCTAGTGTGTCTGTGCCAGGCTAGTGCTCCTCACTTGTACACACACTAATTTCAAAATCTAATCTACGGTGCGTGAAAGAGAGCGGTTAATGAGGAGTGTACTGCGGTTTTTTGTCGGAGTATTGATTTTCACTCTTGCGCTGGCGGGCGGAACGCTTCAGGCGCAGAACCTGGGCAGCCTGCAGGGGGCTGTAACGGATGCGTCCGGAGCCGGCATACCGGGGGTTACCATTGCGGCCGTGGACCTGTCCAGCAATGTCACCCACAAAACGACGACGGATGCGAGTGGAGCCTATGGGTTCACGCAACTCGCGCCCGCTAATTACAGCGTCTTGGCCACGAAGGACGGCTTCAAAGAGGTTGTGGCGCAGAATGTCAGCGTACTGGTGGCTACACCCACCCGGCTGGACATGCGGCTGGAAGTTGGCACCGTCTCAGAAAAGGTCATTGTAGAGTCGGTAGCGGCGCCGGCGCTGAACACCGAGGATGCCACCGTAGGTAACCCTCTTGGCGAGCAAGAAGTTAAGAGCCTGCCGATGCTGGCACGCAACGTGGTTAACCTGCTCATCCTGCAACCGGGTGTAGTGTCCACCGGCAGATCCGATACCGACCAGCTTTCCATGGGCTCGATCGAGAATCTGGACCCGCGCGAAGGGGCTGTGAACGGAGTGCGTGGCAACCAGACGGATGTGACCGTGGATGGCGTGGACTCGAATGATTGGCAGAACCGAGCGGCGTTTACGAGCGCCCTTCCTGTCACTCTCGACTCGGTTCAGGAGTTTCGCGTTACTACCAGCAACGCCAACGCGACGGATGGCCTGGTCAGCGGCGCTCGAGTGCAGCTGGTGACGAAAAGCGGCTCAAACAGCTTTCACGGAAACGTGCGCTGGTACTATCGGACGACAGGTACGAGCGCGGATTCCTTCTTTAACAATCTCAATAATGTTCCGCGTCCAAAACTCCAGCGGAATATCGGCGGTGGCTCGCTAGGCGGACCCATAAAGAAAGACCGAGCTTATTTCTTTCTGGACAACGAAGAGCGCCGCGATGCAACTGGGGCGAATGCCAGCCAGATTGTGCCCTCTGATTCTTTGAAAGACGGCGTCCTGCTTTACCAGTGTTCGACGGCCTCGCAGTGCCCGGGCGGCTCCATACAGGGAGTTTCGGCCTCCCATACGATCGCGCCCGGATTTTTTGGAATTGGGCCTTCCACTTTGAAGACACTCGACCCTGGAGGCCTTGGAATCAATTCCGCGATGCTTGCTTATATGAAGCTCTTTCCTTCTGGAAACGATCCTACTCAGGGCCTCGATGCGACGGGTTCAGTGGTAGCCAACTTCGAAGGATTTCGATTCAATGCTCCGGAACATCTTGCCAACAACATCTACATCGCACGTTTTGATTACAACATAATGCGCAATGGCCATCACTCGATCTTCTGGCGCGGAAGCATGCAGGGCCTCAAAGATGACTTGATCGGAGAGCAGTTTCCCGGACAATCCGCAGCATCGCAGCTGTTGAACAACAGCCGCGGATATTCCGTACAGTACCAGGGGCAACTCAGTCCCACACTCATCGACACAGCGCGGTATGGGTATACGCGGCTCGGCGTAACTCAATCGGGTGTGACTGGAGATCAATTCGACGTACGTTCATTCACCGACCTGCTCAATTTCGGCGCCCGGCCACTAGGGCGCATCGTACCCGTTCACGACGTCAACGATGACCTAACGTGGGTCAAGGGCAGACACACCCTCCAATTTGGTGGCGTAATTCGGATTGTCACGAATGACCGAGTCGATGACACGAATTCCTTTCCGTTTTTTGGAGCCAACAACGGCTTCTGTATCAATCTATGCAGCGACGTGGCAAACGAAGTCACCGCGTCCGGCAGCGGTTTCCCAGGAGCGACCAACCCGACGGCGATCACCCGTGCGTTTATGATGCTGACCGGTTCGATTACGCAAGTGAATGCCACATTCCTAGGCAACCCGAGCACAGGCTCGGTACTTCCGGCAGGCACGCCGGATGCAAGGCGCTTTGCGGAACGCGTGTATGAAGGCTACGCGCAGGACAGCTGGCGTTTGAAGTCGAACGTCGTCGCGACTTTTGGGCTTCGCTATACTTATGAAACGCCGGTCTGGGAAACCAACGGTTTTGAGGTTCGGCCGACAGTCGACATTCAGCAGTGGTTTAATCAGCGAATTACGGCCATGAACGCCGGGATCCCGTCGGACGCATCGCCGCTTCTAAGTTGGGGACTCGCCGGGAAGGCCAACAAAGGGCAGAACTCCTGGTACGACCCTTACCATAAGGGTTTCGCCCCAAGATTTTCTTTGGCCTACGCACCTGGATATAGCAATGGTGTACTGCGAAACATTTTCGGCGGTCCCGGAAAGTCTTCCCTGCGGCTAGGTGCCGGGTTGGACTACGATCTGATCGGCCAATCAATCGCGGTAGACAGCGATTTGAACGGCTCGCCGGGCACTTCCACGCAACTATTTGATGGATCGCAACAATTCTGCCTGGGAACCACCACCGGAAACTGTGGCGGAATTCCGGGCACCCTGCAGGCTCCGCGTTTTTCGGGCACCTGCAGCGCTACGGGATGCACCGGGTTGCCCGCCGTGGGAGCGCCGTTTTTCGCTCCACCGGCGGCGACGGTATTCCCATTCACGCCGCCGGCCAATCAGAGTGGAGTCGGATTCGCCGTGGATCAACATATTCGCACGCCCTACGCGATACACTTGACTGCCTCCTTCCAGCGCGAGCTGCCGCACCACTTAACCCTTGACGTTTCCTACGTCGGCACCTTGGGGAGGCGATTGCTGGCAAAACTAGACTACGCACAATACGAAGACATCCGCGATCCCAAGAGCGGGGTGGATTTGTGGGGAGCCATGCAGCAAATCGCAAAGATCGCCAATATCACGCCCTCGAGCGGACCGGCGATTAGTCCCAAGAATCTTGCGGCGCTCGCGGGGATCCCATCGATTCCCTTCTTCGATAACATGCTCCCGAATATGCCGGCCTTTGCGGCGTCGTTCTACAAAAATACGCCAGGATATGCGAACCTGACCCCGACCCAGGCATTTTATGCCTTCACAGTGAGGAATGCGGGGCCATCTTGGTCTTGCGCGTTGTTCGCCCTGGATACCTTGCCCTCGCCGACAGGCTTGCCGAGCCCTTGGAACACAACTGTTGATCCCCAGCGCGATGGCTTGGTTCTTTTCCAGCCGCAATTCCAGACCATAGCGGGATGGGGAAATGCTGGCAATTCCAACTACCATAGCCTTCAGGTGGGCGTTCGCAAGAACGTAGGACTTGCCCTTTTCGGCGTCAACTATGTATATTCCAAGTCTATTGACAATACCTCTGCGGCGTCAAACCAGGATCTGATCCCGGGACAAAACGAACTCGGCGGACTTATTCAGGATCCTTTCAATTTGCGGTCCGGCCGAGCCCTTTCCAATTTCAACCTGAAGCACAATTTCAACGGCTATTGGGTGGTAGGTTTGCCGTTCGGGAAAGGAAGGAAGTTCGGCGGTAGCGTGAACCGCGTGGTCGACGCGGCCATTGGTGGTTGGGAAACGACGGGTGCACTAAGATGGCATTCCGGTTTTCCGTTTGGACCAACCGACGGTTTCAACTTCCCGACGAACTTTTTCTTGACAACGCCAGGGACGGTGGTGGGCGCCACGAGTACAAGCATTACCAAGGTCGGAAGTCCCCTTCCGTCGGGGAAGCCCTCGACCGTTCCGAATCTATTTGCAAATGCTAGCGCAGCCTTTAACAATATTTCCTTTACGTTACCCGGGCTTCCGGGATCCCGAAATGTGTTCACCGGGCCAGCGTTTGCTTCTGTCGATATGGGCCTGGACAAAACATTCCTGATGCCATGGAGCGAGCACCAGAACATACAATTCCGCGTGACAGCCTACAACGCCTTCAACAGCGTCAACTTCAACCTCTTCAACATTGATCCGACCAGTCCAGGTACTTTCGGGAACTTTACCTCCACCGCGGGTCCGCGCGGCGGCGCGAGAGAAATGGAATTCGCCGTTAGATTCTCGTTCTAGGCGAATCCGATCCCAATGTCAGGAAGGCCCTCGCTTCTATGAGGGCCTTCCTATTCTGGATTGCGAACAACGCGCATCAAGAGAAAGATAGTAAGCTTTCCACTTCCAGGCGATGCCCAGCAAGATCAACTTCGGCGGGAGTACTGATCCTGGCGGCAAGCTGAATCGCAGACAACTCCTTCGATCGTCTTTTTTTGCTGGTGGAGCCTTGCTCACGGAGCTTGACAAACTCCCGTGGCGACCGTTCTTCCAACCCTCCGTCCACCGTCGCCTTCAGCGGGGTCAACTGCTCGGCACAATCCCTTTTACCGGAGAAGCGCCGGTCCCCATGGAAGGCCCTTTGGGCGCCGAGTTGGACGGCCGGCTGTACACCGACCTCTCAGCGCTGCATTCACAGACTCCCGTTATTCCAACGGATAGGTTCTACATTCGAACGCGCGCGTCGGAACTACTGGAAACTCAGAAGACCTGGCAAGTGCAGGTCGGAGGAACTACAGCGCTATCGTACCGACTTACCATGGAAGATCTAAAGGGGATGGCCAAGCCCATGGGCATGCACTTGATGGAATGCGCCGGCAACGCGCGGAGTGTGCACTTCGGACTGATGAGTGTCGCAGACTGGACCGGAGCGCCATTAGTCGACATCCTTGAAAGAGTCAAAGCAAATCCGAAACGGAATCGAGTGCTGATCTCAGGATTTGACACCTATGCGAAAAAGTCGTCGAGCTCCCTGCCGGGCGCAAGTTGGGTATTTACGAAGGAAGAGTTGAAGAACGCTGGAGCGTTTCTGGCGACGGAAATGAATGGAAGCCCGTTGACAAGAGATCACGGCGCGCCCGTTCGTTTGGTGGTGCCGCGATGGTACGGCTGCGCTTGCATTAAGTGGGTAAACGAGATCACATTCGCCGAAGATGCCGTCGAAGCGACATCTCAAATGCAGGAGTACGCGGCAAGAACCATGCAGAGCGGCGTGCCGATGATGGCTCGAGAGTACAAACCCGCAATCATCGAGCAAGCCGCCATGCCCATTCGAATCGAAAAGTGGGTCGAGGATGAGAGAATCCGCTACCGGGTCGTTGGAATCCTGTGGGGAGGTTCTGCGCCTGTCAAAATCCTGCAAATCCGATTTAATCCGGAAGAAAGCTATAGTGATGTACATGAAGTTGAGCAAACGAACAATGATTCGTGGAGTTTGTGGTCCCATATCTGGGAACCCAAGCAGCCGGGAAGCTACTTGATTCGGCTTCGAATTGCTGCACCTACCGTCGTGGCACGCAGGTTGGACGCCGGGTATTACATGAGATCCGTGGACATCTCGGAGGTTTAAGAAACACTTCATGCAAACCGTTCAGAACAACTGCGCCCTTTGGCTGAAACGATGCGCTCGTTGGCAGGCACTCTCGCTGGGATTCGGAGTCATCTTCCTGTTTTGTGCCGGTTCTCCCGTGGCCGCTCAGCATGAGGATCATCAGCTGAAGGAAGCCATCGGAGGGGTGCCCAAGGAATTGCTGGACCGTCCGCTTCCGCTAAGGGAGGGGATCGGGAAACTTCATGAAGAAGTAACGACAAGTTCGCCCCAGGCACAGGCTTACTACGATCAAGGACTGGCTTATTTGCATTCCTACGTCTGGATCGAAGCAGCGCGGTCATTCCATCAAGCTTTGCGTCAGGATCCTTCGATGGCCATGGCTTACGTCGGCCTTAGCGACGCCTACCTCGGCCTGCTGGATGTGCCATCGGCGGTTGAAATGGTCGAGAAGGCGAAATCCCTATCGGCAAGAGGGAGCGACCGGGAGCGCACAAGGATCACGTTGCGTGCCCTCCAAATGAACTATCTGCAGGACAGCGGCGATATCAAAAAGTACTTCGCCTATCGTGAAGCGCTAAACGACGCAGTTACCGGAAATCCGAATGACGCGTGGTTGTGGATCCTGCGCGGATTCGCGGATGAGGGGACGCCCACGGCGCACGGACAGGGCGGAGGAGTGGACACCATTGCCTTCTATCAAACCGCGCTGAGGCTGACTCCCGACAATTTTGCCGCACACCACTACCTTGCGCATACGCTTGAAAATCATGGCCCCCCGGAGGAAGCATTAAAGGAAGCCGAGATTTATGTACGGGCGGCCCCAGCAATTCCTCACGCTCATCACATGCACGGCCACGATTTGAGGCGGACGGGACAAACCGAACAGGCGATCGAGGAGTTCCTCAAGGCCGAAGAACTGGAGGACAATTACTACCAATCGGAGAAAATTCCGCCGCAACTTGACTGGCATCACGCTCACAATTTGCAACTCCTGGCGATGAGCTACGAGAGTCTGGGACAGCTGAAAGCTGCCGAAGCGGCGTTCCGCAAGGCATTTGCGCTACCGGTTTATACAGACTTTGCAGACTACAATCGCAAAGCGTGGCCGGAGTTTTTATTGGATCATAACCGGGCGAGTGAAGCTCTGGAACCTGCCCGCGAACTCATCAACAGTGAATGGCCAATGGCCAGGTTCGCGGGACACACGCTGGCTGGCCGAGCACAGCTGGCAACCGGCCATGTCGACGAGGCGAAGAACGAGTTGACGCTCGCCGAACGAGAGACCGAACACATGCAGGCCGCGGTGCTCAAGTCTTTGAACGATAGCGTTCTTCTGCGCGCCGAAATCATGCTGCACCAGAGGAGCCTGGAGGAAGGCAACCGCCTCATGGAGGCGACCATGAAGGAAATTGCGGCAGTTACCGGACCGGATGCGTGGAGCGAGGCGCTCTTCCAGGTAGAGTACATCGCCAGAGTGGCACGTGAAGCAGGTGATTGGACGCTCGCGGAAGCAGCCGCGCGGCAGATGATCCGTCACGACCCGAGCTACGCCGGCGGTTATTTGGCGCTCGCTTTGACCGATACGCACAAAGGAAACGCGCCGGGTGCAGCGCAGGAGTTTGCGACCGCCCAAAGGCTTTGGAGCAAGGCCGACACCCCTCTTCGGCCTCCAGAAGTCCAGAATCCGTGATCTGCCGGGGCCGGAAGGCGCGTCGCAGCAGAGTCTTGCATGAGACTGCGCGCTGGGCCTCCCGGTCTGATTCCGGCGGAATCCACTGTGGGAACACTCCTTAACTAGACCGCGAGCGATCGGATCGACAGAAGGCCACCGGCACGCTCTCTGTGGTGGGGGCGGGCAGTGATAATCGTCCCTAATGTCCTTGCAGTCGGCGAGATTCAAGACATAGCCACGGAACGGATTCTGACGCGATTGACTTGTTACACCCGGCAACCTAACATGCCACTCGTTCCGGGAAACACACCCGCGTGCCGAAGCCAGTGGCTCCAACCAAGTTCGCTCCATCTTCGAGAGATGCAGCGAGCAAGACGCTGAACCGTCCTGCTGGCACCTTTCTCCGCCAAGCCTGCGGTTCCCTTACCCTCTTGTTGCTGGCAGTCGGTGTCCTTTATTCGAACCCCGCGAAAAGAGTCGACAAGCCATTGGAACGTTTGATTGTCATCGGCGACGTCCACGGTGATTTTGACGATTTTTGCGTCCTCCTCAAGAGGTTTGGCTTGGTCGACGCCCAGCTCCATTGGACCGGCGGCAACACTACTCTGGTGCAGACCGGAGACCTTATCGATCGCGGCCCCAAGGGCCGCGAAGTGATGGACCTAGTTATGTCTCTTGAAAAGGAAGCGACAAAAGCGGGAGGGCAAGTCCTGCCCTTGCTTGGCAATCACGAGGTAATGAATATTCTGGGCGACCTGCGCTATGTCCCCCCAGAGAACTATGCAGGGTTCGCGGACAGCGAATCCGCGAATCGCCGGAAAGCTGCGTATCAGGAATATGCGGCTTGGTACGCGAGCCACGCGAAGTTGCTGGCAGCTCTCAAACAACCGGTGCTGCCCGCCATGGAAGAAGAGTGGATGGCAAAACATCCGGCTGGCTTTACGGAATATGGCGAAGCGCTGAGTCCGGATGGAAACTACGGGAAGTGGCTGCGACACCATGCTGCGGTAGCCAAAATCGGGGGAGTCATCTTTTTGCACGGCGGAATCCATCCGAATTTGATTTCCTTGAAACTCGAACAAATAAACTCTCAAATACATGAAGAAATTGAGGAATTTGACAAGACCAAGAAGGATTTGGTGCTGCGCAAGGTGATTCTGCCGTTTTTTCACCATCCAGGAAATTGCCGTGGCCGTCGAGGCGGAATTGATTGCAAGCCGCGCGGGAGAAACGCCACCCGACGCGGGATATCAGGCCAGGCTGGTGCGCCTTCTAGATTTTGGCAATTGGCTCTGCATGCGCGACGACGGCCCTTTGTGGTTCCGTGGCTACGACCAGTGGAGCGAGGAAGGAGGCGCCCCGCAAGTCGAAAACGTCCTCGCGGCCTACGACGCTTCGCACCTGGTGGTCGGCCATACGGTACAGAAGACGGCACACATCCGGTCCCGCTTCGGTGGAAAAGTTTTCCTCATCGATACGGGCATGCTCTCAACGTATTGGCGGGGCGGCCGGGCCTCGGCACTCGAAATCCGCGCAGGCCGAAAATTCACGGCTGAGTATTTGGACGGACAGGAGTTGCTGTTCGAGGAAAAACCTCTTCCGTCCGCCGGAAAAGAGAACTAGACGTTATCCTGGGCGGCGCGAGCGAGGAAGGGTTTTATAGATGAACCGCTGGATTGAGCGAGCTCTGAATATCCATCCAGGGGATCTACGCCTCGGAGTTCTGCTGAGCTCTTGCCTGTTCCTCACCATCAGCGCCTCGGTCATCGGTAAAGTCACTAGCAACGCTTTGTTTCTCGCGCAATTCCAAGCCGTCCAGCTGCCCTATGCGGACATCGCCAGCGGCGTACTAGTCGGCTTTGTCGTTGTTGTCTACTTGCGATTGGGGCGCCGAACCTCGCTTCGTAATTTGCTGGTGGGCAGCCCCTTGTTCCTGGCCGCCACTTGCGCGTTGTTCTGGGATCTCGCTCACTACTACCGTCCCGCGTGGCTTTATCCGGTCTTCTACATTTGGGTGGGCATCTTTGGAGTCCTCGCCCCGACCCAAGTATGGACCCTAGCGAATTATCTCCTCACCACACGCGAGGCGAAACGCATTTTCGGGATGGTAGGGGGCGGTGGCATCGCCGGTTGGATTTTC
>Ga0207151_1053_pt1 | contig 28529 bp, 13 predicted proteins | sample Alteio_BWMinHeat_29_FD_153523 | JGI IMG/M metagenome (GOLD analysis project Ga0207151, IMG submission 153523) | Enriched cells from forest soil in Barre Woods Harvard Forest LTER site, Petersham, Massachusetts, United States -... | ecosystem: Environmental > Terrestrial > Soil > Temperate forest >... | reverse complement strand
ATAATCATGTCCTGCACATTTTTGTTTTGTCCATAGGCGGTATGGGCAGTAATAGGATTGATCAAGCCAAAGAACGACCACTTCACATTGCGCACTTTTTGATTCAAGAAAGCATTACTCCAACCACATTCTGAAGGCACATAATGGTCCTGCACAATGTAGCTCAAAGCATCATTAGGATCGGAAATCGCCACGATTTGAAAATCAGGCTGAGATTTTCTTTTCTCATACACAAAACGTCCAACCGCCCAGTTGTGCCACTGCCAATCGTACTCTGCATTGCCACAATTCAGCTTAGCCAAATCAAATAAGGGCGCTGGATTGGATAACATGAATACTTCACTGATCTGACGGATGAAATTTTGCGCGATGATGTCGTTGCGCATCTCATCCAATGTTTCAATCAGTACAGTACTGCCTAGACTAAATCCTACGACCATAATGCGATCGTCAGGCCTTTCAGCTTGTATCCATTCGATCGTCTTTTCGAAGGGATATTGAATCACTTTGCGATAGCTTGAAGCATACAGGAGGCCGTCAGCTACAGCACTGTCTACATAATTTTCCTTGAGGCGATTCATTAAGGGAATGCGATAACAGCTTGTTTGCTGATCAATATTTGTCAACATCCCACGGGGCAGCTCAGTAGCATCATGCCAATACAAGCTATAGATACGCAGAGAGCCATTGATACCCTCATAATCAGCGTAGGCGAGAGATCCGTATAGAGCGTCCTCTTTTACAATTTCGTAGACCACATCGTCGCTAACCTTGCAGAGCTTTAATTTTTTTTGTATCTGATGGATCAAGGCATCCGGATCGTTTTCACCATATCCTCCGAGCCCATGAATGATTAATAAGCTCATGCTGTTTTGACAAGCCAATTCGCTGTTTATGCCTGGAAACGTGCCTTGAACAGGAAATTCAGGCAACCTAGCACATGAAGTTAGAATCATCAATAAAGAAAATAAGATTGTGCGCATAAAAATTCTCGTTGTTTTTCATGCTTATAGATAACGTGCCTTTTTGATGAAAGAAAAAAAATGTTGGTCGATACTAAAAAATCTTGAATTCATGTGTGCGGCAAACATTCTTAAAAATGTTTGGACAACTTACGTACAAAATGGTAGTCTAAAAAAATATTCAAAAGGAGCTATATGAAAGAAAACCGTGTTGAATTTAGGACATCCCAAAAGGAGAAGTTGCAATTTGAGGCAGCTGCAGCTTATCTTGGACTGAATTTATCTGCCTTTTTACGTTTGGCAGCTCTTGAACGATCTGCCGAACTTATGAAGGAAAACACACCTTTAATTCTTTCAGATAAAGACCGAGATACATTCCTTAGAGCTTTAGAAGAAACAATGGAACCAAATGAAAATCTAAAAAAAGCTTATTTAGAGAACTTGTAAGTTTTAGAAATGAATCGAGTGTAAAGATTCAGACAGAACTTTATTTTTACCAATGTCAACGATTCAACAACTCTTTCTATCAACTTCAAAAATCTAGCAAAAATCACCTTATAATCCATTACATTGATTTTACTATCCCTTGAAAAACCTCTCCCCGATGCGCGTAGTCTTTGAACATATCGAAGCTAGAACACCCCGGCGAAAGCAGCACTGTTTCACCGGCTGCAGCAAAATTTGTTGCTTTCAGCACAGCTTCCTCTAAAGAAACACACAATGTCACGAGAATGGCACCTGCGAGGTCTTTTTGGATTTTGGGCGCTGCTTGTCCTATCGCGAAAATAGCTCTCACTTTGCCACCAAAAGCCTCTATCCATGGCGTATAGGGCGCCCCCTTGTCCACTCCGCCGGCAATGAGCACTATGGGCCCCGATATGCTTTCCACAGCCCTGACCACTGCGTCCAGATTGGTCCCTTTGCTATCGTCGTAAAACGTTATTCCTTTGAATTCTCGCACAAACTCAATACGATGTGCCGGCTTTTTAAAAGAGGACAAAGCATCAAAAAACTGTTCGTTTGTAACTCCTACATAAGCACAAAGCGCATATGCAGCCATAATATTTTCGGCATCATGACTCTTTTTTCTTTGGATGTGAGCAGGCATTATATCGATGTTGATTTCGCAATCTGCGGAATAGCCATATCGCTGTGCTTCTCGACCTTTTAGAAGATGACCGAACTCTCGTAGGCAGTTTTCTTCAATATAACAAACCCCATTAGGTGTTAAACAATTTAAGAGCTGAAATTTGGCTTCTGCATACTCCTCAAGGCTATTATAGCGGTCCAGGTGGTCCGGCGTGACGTTCAGGATAACACCTGCGCTAATAATCGGTGTATGCATGGTTTCAAGCTGGTAAGAACTCAACTCGACTACATAAATAGAGTCACGGTTTTGCGGCTGCATACATTGTTGCGTTAAAGGCGTCCCTACATTGCCCAAAGCGATGGCATTGAAACCACAATGTCTTAAAACATGTGTGACAAGCAGAGTAACGGTTGTTTTGCCGTTAGTTCCTGTAATCCCCAGAAAGGTTCCCTCAAGCAGTTGGCAAGCCAGTTCAATTTCGCCTAAAATGATTTTGCCCTCTGCGCGCGCTTTGGCATACAAAACATGGGTTTGGGGTATGCCTGGAGACACTACAAGGGCGCCAAAGGGATCTAGAGAAGTGATCTCATCCTCATGATACAACTGCACACCTTTCTCACGTAACGCTAGAACTTCTTGGCTTTCTAAAGTGCTGCGATTGCGATCTACAGCGGTGACAGTAGCACCAAAGTGCAAAAGGCAGGCAACGGCAGAACGTCCGCTTACACCTAAGCCGACAACAAGAAAAGGTTTTGAAAAATCTAAGTTCATAATTACTGAAGTTTTATGGATGCAAGGCCGATGATGGCGAGCAGAAGCCCAATGATCCAAAAACGCAGGACCACTTTGGTCTCCGGCCACCCTTTATATTCAAAATGATGGTGCAGGGGCGCGCAGAGAAATATGCGCTTCTTATTTCTTAGACGAAAACTGGTGACCTGTAAAATAACAGAAAGCGCTTCCATCACAAAAATGCCTCCCACTAGTCCAAGCAGAAATTCCCGTTTTAGAAGCACTGCAGAGATGCCTATGAGGCCTCCTAAAGCCAGCGAGCCGGTGTCGCCCATAAACACTTGAGCGGGATGCCCGTTGTACCAGAGAAAACCTAGACAGCCTCCGATAAATGCACTGAGAAAGATCGCAATCTCGCCGCTGCCCTCGATATAGGGAATGTTCAAATAGGAAGCCATTTCCACGTTATTCGACAGAAACGCCACGGCCGCCAAACAGGCGGCCACCATGATCAAACAGCCTGCCGCTAGTCCGTCGAGGCCATCGGTCAAATTCACTGCATTTGAGGAGCCTACGATGACAAATAAGATAAACAATCCCATGAGAACCACCGTCATGCCGCTGAAGGCGATCAACCACTCTTTTTTAAAAGGGAAATAGAGACGCGACGCAAATTCTGAAAAAGGAACTGTGGCCATCGAGGTCATGCCCACAACCGGCTCATCATCCGTCACATAGTTTTTTAGGTGGATGTTTTCTTTGACTAATGGCGGCGCAAACCATTTTCCGATTTGGATGTTATCCTGAATGAGCGGCGACAAAAGATAGAGAGCGATGACCAAAGCCACACCTCCCTGCATGAGCAGTTTCATGCGGCCTGAAACCCCTTTAGAATTCTTATACTTGATCTTAAAATAATCGTCATAGCCGCCCAACATTCCAAAAGAGAGCGTACCAATAAGTAGAATCAGAGTAAAAATGCTTCTCAGATCCATCCACAACAGTAAGGACACCAGAATAGAAAAAAGAATAAGTACCCCACCCATGGTGGGAGTGTCTTTCTTGTTGCGGTGCAGTTGATTCAAAAGCGGCGCACATTCAGCTGTGCGAATGGTTTGGCCGATTTTTAGTTCGTACAACTTGCGAATGAAGAAAGGTCCAAGAAAAATGCTGATCATCAGCGATGTGATCGAAGCTAATATCATGCGTGTGGAAAAATAGCCAAATGCGGCAGGCAATCTAATCCCAAGATGTGCAAGCCACTCTATTAGAAAAAGGATCATGTCGCCACCATGTTTAAAATTTCCCAAAGCTTATGTTTATTTGATCCCTTTAGAAGCACAACATCTCCCACACCCATATGACGATCAAGCTCATGCACCACTTCTTGCAGAGAATGGCACCAGAGAACAGGTCTCTGCGCTTTTTTCCAAGCCTCTACCATCATTCCGCAATCTTTTCCCAAGCAGATCAGGAGATCCACATGTGCCAAAGTAGCTTCGCCGATGCCTTGATAGCATGCTGTGGCATAGTTTCCTAAATCCACAATATCCCCCAAAACAGCAATTTTTTTCCCGCCTTGCGAAACCTGTGGTAAACATTGTAGAGCAGCTTTGATCGATGCTTCCGAAGCATTATAAGAATCGTTGATAAACAGCACACCTTTTTTCATCACTTGCTCAAAACGCATTTCCGGCAACACTAGCTTCGGGATGCCCTTCTGCATTTCCTCCCATTCCATTCCAAAACACTTAGCTGCAGCCACAGCAGCGAGAAGGTTATGCAAATTATGTGCTCCAGGCAGATTTGACGGAGGTAAATAATGAACCTGATTACAATGAGTAATTTTAAGTTGGCTATTTTCTTCAATTAAGGAGAAAGAGGCTTCTTGGGTCACTGAAAAAGAGATTTTTTGACAGGTACCGATCCGGCTCATTGGCTCGAAAAAGGGAAGATCCTTGGACAAAATGCCTATAGAGGTTTTGGGATGAGAAAAAATGGCCGCTTTGGCCAGCGCTAACTCCTCCAAAGAAGGGAAATTGGCAATATGAACGGGCGCTATCGTTGTCACTACAGCGATATCGGGAGGAGCGATTTCAATTAAGCGCGGCAGTTGATTGGCGTGGGTGATGCCCATTTCAAATATAAGAATTTCTTCATCCCCAGAAGTGTGGTTTAGGACTGCCAGAGGCAAACCGATTTGAGAATTGCTATTTCCTGGAGAAGCAGCCACACGGTATTTTTCTTTCAGTAGAGTCGCCAAAATCCCTTTAGTGGTTGTCTTGCCCAATGACCCTGTAATAGCGCCTATCTTTCCTTTAAACAACCGCAAAGCACTTGCGGCCATTTCTTGCAGCATTAGCAGCGGATTTTCGACATGAAGCAGAGGGATTTGTAAATCGGAATTGGAATAAGAATTCTTTACCACAGCCGCTACAGCGCCTTTAGAAGCCGCTGCTGCAATAAAGTCATGACCATCTTGTTTAGCCCCTTCGAGAGCAAAAAAGAGGTCGCCGGGACGCACATTCCGGCTATCGACGGCCACACCAAGTACCCTGAGATCAGCACTCAGAAGAGTGGGAGATTTAAATTGCCTTCTTAAATCTTGTAGAGACCAACTGCGCATGATTCACAGGATAATGAAACAAGTATTTAGGGACAATAGGGGTTTGGTCAGGGGTTTGGTCTGCTTTTAAAGGACAATAGGGACACCAGGGACATTAGGGACGGCGGTTACCTCTTTTGCAAAAGTGTTAAACTTTTGTCCCTATTGTCCCTGGTGTCCCTAATGTCCCTATTGTCCTTTAAAAGCTGACCAAACCCCTTTTGTCCCTAATGTCCTTTAAAAGCTGACCAAAACTCTATTGTCCCTGGTGTCCCTTTCCTAAAAACCCTTCTTGCTTATTAACGCTAAACTCTTTATCCTTATTATCTTGAGGTATTTATGTCTAAATCTATCAATTGGGGACCCGCCCTAACTCTTATCATTTATCAATCTCTTTTAATCATTGGGCTGCCCTTCTATCTATATTATAATAGCGTGTCCTGGAGCATGGTGGCAATTTCTGTGCTTCTTTTATATCTTACAGGTTTGAGCATTACTGCAGGCTACCATCGCCTCTATTCTCACCGCGCTTATCGAGTTCCACCTATTGTTGAATGCATCATTCTCTTCTTCGCTTCGATGGCAGCGCAGGGAAGTGCTTTGCGCTGGGCGTTCGACCACCGTTTCCACCATGCACACGTAGACACAGACAACGACCCCTATTCAATTAAAAAAGGCTTTTGGTATGCACATTTTCTCTGGATTCTCGACAAGCCGCGCGCGATTGACCCAAAAATTGTTCCCGATCTCATGAAAAATCGCTTGGTAGTCTTTCAAGACCGCTATATCGATGTTTGCATGGTCCTCAGCAATGCGATCGCCTTCGCATTTGTAGGGTGGTTGCTGAATGACTATCTAGGCGCCTTTGTTCTGGCACTATGGACAAGGCTCTTTACCCTGCATCACTTCACTTGGTTCATCAACTCCTTAGCCCATACCTGGGGAGATAAGCCTTTCAGCCAAGAGCAATCGGCTGTCGATAACTATGTTCTTTCCCTCCTGACATTTGGTGAGGGCTATCACAACTATCATCACACATTTGCAAACGATTATCGCAACGGCATTCGCTGGTACCACTTCGACCCTACAAAATGGCTGATATGGTCCCTGAACAAGCTAGGATTGGCATGGGATCTCAAAAGAGCTAATGCTTATGCCATCCGAAAAAAGATGGTCATTGAACAGCGGAATTTCCTCCTAGAGCAGATCACAAGCTACTGGCAAGCAAAACGCACTGACCTTGAAAAACAGGTGAACGATCTGTCCGAAGCCTTGGTTGCTAAACTTTCCCACATTACTCAATTAAAAGAGCGTTATAGAGATTTTAAAACTAGCGATTATGGGAAAGACACTTTGAAAGCGATCCGAACTGAAATTAAACTTCTCAAAAAAAGCCTAAAAGCTGACTGGAAACAATGGAGCACTCTTTCAAATGTCATCCTTAAAAAAAGAACACCAAGATTCGCTTGACCTCTTCACACACATAGCTTATAAGTAGGCCTTCTTGTTTCTTGCGGTGGCATGGCCAAGTGGTAAGGCAGAAGCCTGCAAAGCTTCCATCCCCAGTTCGAATCTGGGTGCCACCTTTGTAAAGGATGAAGGCTAAAGGAAGGGATGACGCTTTTTCTTGTTGCGACTCCTATCGGCAACCTCGCTGACATTACATTCAGAGCCATAGAAACCCTCTCTAGCTGTGATTACATCCTCTGTGAAGATACTCGCCATACTCAGATTCTATTGAAGCACTATGGCATCGGAAAACCTCTCAAAAGCTTTCATAAATTCAATGAAAAACAAAAAGAAGATCTGATTCTGCAAGATTTGCAGGAGGGCAAAGTGATTGCTCTAGTTTCTGATGCAGGAACTCCGGGTATTTCCGATCCGGGGACTAAGCTCGTGCAGAGGTGTATCAACGAATCAATTCCCGTTGTGGCCCTTCCTGGGGCTTGTGCAGCCATTCTAGCTCTTTCTTGCTCAGGTCTGGACACATCGCAATTTCAATTCTATGGTTTCCTGCCTAGAAAATCCGGCGAGCTCAGAACTACCCTACAGGCCATTTTAGGCTATACTAAAACCACTATTTGCTACGAATCCCCCCACCGCTTGCTAGAAGTCCTGCGTGTGCTTAGTGAATTAGCTCCAACACGAAATCTGGTGGTGGCGCGCGAACTGACTAAACAATATGAAGAGTTACGGCGCGGTACCGCTCAAGAATTGCTTACTCATTGGTCCACGCATATACTAAAAGGTGAAATAGTGCTTCTCATCGAAGGGGGTACTCAAATAAATGCTTGGGAAGAACTCTCTCCTGAAGAACATGTGGCTTTCTTAGAAAAAGAATATAAACTTACGCAACATGAAGCGATTAAAATGGCTGCTGAAATTAGAGGTGTACAAAAAAGAACTATTTATAATAAAATAAAAGCAATATGAACATTTTCTTTTCATTAGTATCCTATTCAGATGGAATGGAAGCTTATCAACGTTGTAAGCTCGGGGTTATAGATGCAGATGGAAAAATAATATTCGCCAAATTAAGTGAAAAGCACCAAAGAGCGGTCTTCTTAGCTTAATCTACCCCCCACCGGACACCACAAAGAGATCTTGCTGATACTTCGGCATGGTCTTGAAGTAATCTGTCGAGACACCAAAAAGTGCCTCCAGAATGTCGTTTGGATAGGCACCTAAGCATCCCGAAATTCCAATATCTGACGGAGAAGGATGATTGAAAAATATTGCCATACGCACCTCTTCATCGCTGATGTTCTCAATATGGTGTAGATACCCTTTTGGGAGATAACTGATCTGTCCGGGTTCAAGTTCAAACGACTCAACCCCTTTTGGCGAAAGTAGATTAATTTTAACGCGCCCCTGAATGAGATAATTGAGCTCGCCCGCATTCGGATGCCAATGCGGTTCACGCGCCCCTTTGGGGTGCAAAACCAAACTATATACCGACAAACCGTGCAAAGTGGGCAGAAGAAAATGATTACTCATTTTCACTGTTCCGCCTTTCACATTCACTTGCGGAGTCACTGCCTCTAAACTCAACTTAAACCGGTTTGTGAGATAAGCTAATGGAACCGGATTTGAGTGCGAAAGTTGCGCGATGAAATCCTCTGCTTTCGATGATTGAAGTGCATCAAAAAAAGAGGCGGTTTCATGAAAAGTTGCCCCCAGTATGGTGTCCGGCATCGATTTAAGCATCTGGCTACTGTTGAGATCTTCCGGCCGTTCGTGATCGAAGCAGACCAACATCTTTAGCGGCTCGTTGCCGGTATTTTGAATGTGATGCAAACAGTTTTGCGGAACAAAAGAGATATCGCCTGCTGAGATTGTAAAGCTATCGTGAATAGATCCCGGTGTGAAAATGGTGATGACTCCTTGCCCTTCCAGGCAATAACTGAGTTCATCTGCATTGGGATGCCAATGCGGTTCACGAAACGCATTGGGCTTGATTTCTAAGTAGGACAGAGAGATTCCTGATAGAGCAGGGAAATTGTCAGCAGTTGCATCGATGCGCACTCCCCCTGTGCGTATTTTCTTCAGTTTTGAATTTTTCAAATCAAATCGATGCATGATCCCTCCAAAAAAAAAGCCGGCAAAAGCCGGCTTCCTATTTCAACAATGTGGTGAGTGGTTTAGAAATGCCACTTAGCAGCTACTCCAACACCATGATTGTATACTCTATTTAAACTTCCTTTATGGAAACGATATTCAATAGAGATGTCTGCTTCACATGAAATATCATATCCCAAACCTGCGATGATCTGCCATGCAAAGCCGTTTTTACGACTATTTGTACGGAAATCAAATTCAACATCGTCTCTATTATTTCGGCCGATTCTCTGGTTAGCATAACCGATACCAGCTCCGATGTAAGGGAAAATTTCCCCACAGCAGCTCCAGCAGGAATTCCAGCATGCGGTGTCGATATCATAGAGGAAATTTGCCATATAGGAAATATCTCTAAAGGTACCTCTACCACATTGTCTTTCGCCGTCCACTTTGAATTCCTTAACACGGTTATTACGGTAGCTGACTTCCCCCTCAACACGGAAGCCGCTGCAAACACGATAACCGATGTTACCGCCAACATAATAACCTGTTCTTAAATTGTGATTCAGATTGTGATCAATACCATCATCACCACGTCTTTTCTCTTTGCTTATATTCACAAAGTTAGCACCACCAAAAGCGCCAACATAAAAGCCTTCCCAAGGATCAGCTTGGAGAGGTTTAGCAATCACTAGAGCACTCAAGGCTACTAGTGCAGAAAATATTCTTTTCATATTGTTTCTCCCTATTAGGGTTTTTTGTTAAATTTGCATGTCAAAGTTCATAATGCAAGAAGAGCTAAAATTATGCAAAGAGAATTTTTAACTTTTTTTGAGATTTTGTTTTAGATATGGTCTGGGGGCGAAATTTAGATGTTAATTCGAACCGTGTGTTTGCTCAATTTGAGCATATAAATCACTTAATTCAGCACCATAATCCACACAAGCTAGAACTTTGCGGTTTACTTCTGCAGGCGTACTAAGTGATTTTAAGAAAGTATCAATGATCAAATGCCATCGGGGCAAACGTTGGACAAGATTACCCAGCAGATCATTCACAGTGAATACATTTCCTCTTTCATGTTCAGGAAAATCAGTGAAAATATCATCGTTGAATGCTTTTTTCAAGAAATCATCGATTCCTATCGCCCTAAGAAATTCCATATGTTTTGTAAAAACAGCTGATTCTCTAGCAAGCGCTGCGGCGTAATCCATTAATGGGTCTGAGGAAAAAAGGTCTTGCAAGGTTGTGAGGAAAGATTGATCGGCTTTCTTTTTCAACCGCTGTTCATACGATCGATATGCCCCTTCAGCTTTAGTTACTATAGTCCCAACAGTATCGACAATAGACTTTAACTGTGCAACATTGCGTTCGAAGACGGGAACATTCGATGCATCCATACCTGGTAGCTCTCGTAATGCGTCCATGACAGGAGCAGAGCGAGCTGCTAAACCAGAGGCCATATGGGTGAAGTATTTCCAACGTTTGATAGCTTCCGCTTCCGTTGTTTGTAATTCAGTTAATGCTTTACCAGCCTCTAGTAAGGCATTTGGGGTCATTTGAGGCATACCTTCAGCAGATATGGGCTCAAACAGATCTTTTCGATTAGTTGCCACAGTTTCAAGAAGTACACGGGATTTTGATAAATCGGTTTGGATTTTAAAATGAGTGGTGAGCCGAGCGAAGAGAAGCACCAGTTTTACAGATTTTTTTTGTGAAGCTCTTGAAGCAGAATAATCAAAACTTTTAATAAGAACATTAAATTCATTAATTAACCAATCATTCACCGCATCTTTACTAAAAACAGAATAGAGCTCACTGACATATTTTTTAGCACCTTCAAAGGATTGCGCTTCTAAGCTTTTTGTCCACGCTTCATTTCTCGGATCATTCACGATAGCAGTATTATAAAACATCAGTAATAAGTTTCTAAGCCAATCGTTGCCTTCTATTACTCGCCATTGACTTTGATTTTCCTCTTGTATTGTCTTAAAGATCCTTAATAGCTGACTGATTCCCTCATTGGTTGGTCGAATAATAGTTAAAACCATTTGTTTGGCCAGAAGATTTTCAACATTGGGATCGGATGCTGAAGAGAGTAGTGAAAAGATGCCGGAACTTAATGAACCTTTTTTAGTAAGCAAAGCGATGTTACTTCTATCTGAAGCATTGAGTTCTAATTTAGCAACACCATCTGTCTTGAATCTACGAATTAATTCCAAGCGTCTTGACACCTTAGGATCCGCATCTTCCTCTTTAAGATACCTATCTATACTGACCACTCTTATGTGTAGATCAGCCATGTCATAGCATAGCTTCAGAACTTTATCACTGAACCCTCCACAGAGAATCTTATCCATTTCTTTTTCTTGACGTGCACACTCCTTTTCAATTGATTGGAGGCGTCGTTCACCAGCTTGTAGTTTAGCTTTTTGTGTGGCTTCAAATTCATTTAGACTGTGTTCAAGACGATTAATTAGCACTGTTGCATTAGAATAAGGAGCGCTAAAACTAATAACTAATAGATTACATTTAGCTACGATATCTTTAACAAAGGCTTCATTTGCAGTTTGTTCATTGCGACTTCTAGGTTTATCAAAAGTTTTTGAATCTACTGCGTGTAATTGCAAAGCAACTTGCATTGAAACTTTTTGATATTCTTTTAAAGTTTTTACTATTCTGCTTAATACAGTTATTCGTTCTTCTCGAACAGCATAAAACCAGTTGGCCAGGGCGAAGCCAGGCCCTCCCTCTTCAGATTGTTTATCTTCATATTCTCTAATCATTCTCTCAAGTTCAGCAATCATTGCCGGTATTTGTTCATCGGAACATTGGAGGGCATTTTCAATCTGTTGTTCTGTATTTTTGATACCCTGTTTAATGGTCTCTTGAATATGAACTACAGCATCCTTATCTCTTGATAATTGTTGAATAGCGTCGTTGAATCTTTTTTGAACGTATCCTTCACCGCCGCCAAGAGTATGCAAACTAGATACGTTTCGACATAAAGTATCAATAGCTTGTTGTAGGCCCTCACCCTTAAGATTGGGAAGGGCTTCAAAAGCCTTTGTAGCATTATGAATACATCTCTCTCCTTCCACAATCAACCCGTTGAGATAAGTAAGACGCTGCTTCAATTGATCAACTTCTGACTGACATCCTCTGGGTAGAACTGCCTCCCAATCCTCATCATCCCCTAATTCAGAAGCTATAATTTCTTTACCTTTAGTCTCAGCCTCTTCAAGTGCTTGCTTAAAAGATCTGAATTTTTGTAGCTTTTCCATTTGATCTGTAACTTTTTGATGAGTGCGGCGAGTTTCAGGGGTAAAAAGGTTAGGATTGAGCGCGGGTAAACTAGGTGGCGAATCAGCAGCTGTTGTATTATTCACAGCAGAAGAAATTTGTTTCACAACCTTACGCTGAGATTGCTGCAGTAATTCGATTTGCGTTTTTCGATATTTTTGAATACCGAAAACTAGAAGAGCCACGCCCACAACCAAGCAAGCAGTTGGTATAAGGGGTGGGGGCAGAGGAAAAGAGGCCGCCAGCACAAAGCTGCGTATGCTGTAGGCGATGAGGGCTGCTCCCCCTACAGATACGCTTGGGCCAATCCAATTCGCACGAACGCCATTCATAGATAAACTTCCAAAAAAAGAGAAACTATGTTATCAAATCCCATTTTTTAAAGCCAATATTTTTAAAGAATAACTGGTACTTCTTCCGCCTTCCTGACTTTTTATTAAAATCCCTCGATTTAATAGATTGAGTATGTCTCTATAAGCCGTATCTTGTGAACATTTAGTAATTTTGGCCCATTTTGTTGTTGTGAGTTTTCCTTCAAAGCCTTCCAGTAAGAGACTTACTATTTTTCGTTGTCTTTCATTGAGGGGCTCCTCTTTCAAAGCATCCCAGAACTGCGATTTTTGTAAAACAATTTTAAAACTAGATAGAGACCCTTCAATCGCATGACGCAGGCAATTAAGAAACCACTCTAGCCAATCGGTAATATCTAAATTTCCTTTCTGCGTTTTTTCAAGAACAGTATAGTAACTTTTTCGTTCTCTTTGAATTTGCGAAGAGAGGCTATAGAATCGATGTGGGCTATTTTCCGACCGTGCAAGCAAATAATCCACGATCGCTCTCCCAATACGCCCATTCCCATCTTCGAAAGGATGGATGGTGACAAACCATAGATGCGCAATAGCGGCTTTTAACACTAAGTCCATATCGGGTGCATCATTCAGCCAATTGCAAAGAAGTTCCATATCGGAATTCACTTTTTCAGCAGGCGGACCTTCAAAATGAATTTTTTCTTTTCCCCAATGCCCCGATACTACTTGAACTGAACTAGAACGCCAAGCGCCCACCTTGATCTTTTTAAAGTCGCTTTGACCTGTAGGAAAAAGTAAGGCGTGCCAATTTAATATTCGCGTTTTATCGAGAGGGAGATGATGATTTTGTGTGGCATCAAGGATCATCTCTACTACACCTTCAACATTCTGATCGATTGTCTCGAGCCCGCCAATATCCATGCCAAGATGTCTAGCTACAGATGAACGTACCTGTTGGTAATCTAATAATTCTCCTTCTATTTCACTCGACTTTATAACATCTTGCGTCAAGTTTTGAAGGACCGTGGATTCGAGTACAGGAAATCCTATCGATTCCATTTCTCCTATTAAAAGACCTTGTTTATAGCGTATTTGGGTGAGCAAATTGGCTATATGCTCATAATTCCAAAGAAATTTTGGCCAATTTTTAAGCTGATAGATGTACATACTATTAATAATATCATCTAAACTCCGCATAGGCAAGCGTAATCTCCGCATTTTTGCGGAGATTAGAGCAATTTATTAAGGCTTAAACGTGAAAAAGCCTACGTGCCCGTGTCCGTGCCCGTGCCCGAAAAAACAAGCAATTCCTATTCCGAAACTTTTCAGAATTTTGCAATTCTAATGCACTTAACCTTTCGTTATCTTATTTCGGGCACGGGCACGCACACGGGCACGGAGACTTTTGTAGTGAACTCTTATTGCTAAACCCCCTTTCAATTATTCACGTATACTTTTGCATTTAACTCTTTAATTCACAGTTCTTTCATCCAGGGAAAGAACAAGATATCGCGAATAGAATGAGTATTGGTCATGATCATCACCAGACGGTCAATGCCTATCCCTAGACCACCTGTAGGAGGCATTCCTTGGCAAATGGCTTCGATGAACTCTTCATCCAATGGACTCGCTTCTTCGTCACCTCCTTCACGACGGGCTGCTTGAACTTCCAAAAGCTGGCGCTGTATTTCAGGATCATTCAACTCTGTATAAGAGTTGCAAATTTCCTGTCCCAACACAAAGCTCTCAAAGCGTTCTACGAGTCCCTCCTTGCGTTTGTTGGGATCGCGGTGCGGCTTACACAACGGCGTGGTCTCGATCGGGTGGTCAATGATGTGGTGCGGCTGAATGAGGAAGTGTTCTACCTTAACAGCAAAAAGTGCCGCGACAAGTAGCCCTCGACTCATGTTCGTCAATTTCTTCTGCTCGCAATGCCCGCTCTCAAGTAACATTTTGCGTATCTCTTCATCGCTCAATTTGTCCACATCCAGTTGTGCATAATGCTTGAGGCTTTCCTTCATGCTCAGGCGCACCCAGGGTGTCTTAAAATCAACAATGATCTCTTCTCCGGTCTCGGGATGCCGTGCTGGCACCCTTGTCGAGCCATAGATAGACATTGCAATTTTGGCGATCAGGTTTTCTGTGAAGATCATCACATCTTGGTAATCCCAGTACGCTGCATACAGTTCGAGCATGGTGAACTCGGGATTATGATTGCGGTCGATGCCTTCATTGCGAAAAACGTGCGCGATTTCAAAGACACGATCCATACCGCCCACGATCAGTTTCTTGAGGGAAATCTCCAGGGAAATTCGCAAAAACATCTCTTGATTCAAGGCGTGTAGCTTGGTTTCGAAAGGCCGAGCTTCGGCGCCTCCGTACAGACTTTGCAAGACGGGGGTTTCGACTTCCAGAAAACTGGCTTCCAAGCATGTTGAGCGCACAATTTGCAAGATTTGGCTGCGTGTTCTGAAGATCTGCTGCACTTCAGGATTTGAGATCAGGTCGAGCCACCGTTTGCGGTAGCGCAGTTCTTTGTCAGCTAGCCCTGAATGCTTGTCAGCTAGTGGTAGAAGCGTTTTGCAGAGGAGTGTAACCTTTTTCGCAAAAAGGGTTAGCTCGCCTTTTTGGGTTTTGAAGAGATGGCCTTCGATTCCCAAAATGTCGCCGAGGTCGATTTTCTTTTCGATGAATTTCAATGCTGTCGGCACATCGCTTTCGGTGCCTGGCGGTTGGAAGCCTTCGACCTGCGTGAGGTCGCGATTGAACATCACCTGAAGGCGCCCTGTGTGGTCTTGAATGTGCCCAAAAGCATTTTTTCCCATGGCGCGGAACAGCACCAAACGGCCTGAGATGCATGCTTGCGGGGTTTTGCCTTCGGCAGCTTCTTCGCTGTGGCCGATTTCAGAATGTTGGTAAGCATCGTGCAGTGCCTTGGCATCATGCGTAGGCGTGAAATGGTGTGGATAGGGCTCGACACCACATTGTCGAATCTCCTTCAGTTTGCGAGAGCGGTTTATGAATTCTTCATGATGATGATAGTCAGGTTTTGCAGGCATAAGTTCCTATTTTTGGGAACAGTTTATAGAAATCGGAGGAAAAACAAAAGAGAGAACGAGGCTATAGACCGGAAATAGTTTACCGCAGAGCCGCAGATAATTTTTTTCTTTTTTTGTACATGTTCACGGGGAGGAGATATAATTACAACAATGTGACAATTACATTTTATCCCTCTGTGATCTCTGTGGGCTCTGTGGTGGTTTTTTACCTAATAGGCATACCCCTAGTTAAAAACCACAGAGCTCACAGAGATCACAGAGGGTTTTTAAGTCATTCATTTCCAATGTTTTACCTAGCTCGGAACATTCTCAGAAAATCTGCAACATTTACACGCTTTTCAGAAGAGAAGCGTTGAGCCTTTTCATTGGCATGCGGAACGAAACGCATGATCATCTCTGGATTATCAAATTGTTCTGTTGGCCTAGTTATTTTGCCAAATTCAATTTCATAAAGAACTCCTTCTGGCAAACCAGTAGTAATTTCTACGGAACGAGAGGAGGTGCGTGATTGTTCAAACCGTAAAATCGTTTTATCGCCTTCAGTGATGACACGCATAAAAAATTCATTGGGTTGTTCAGAGCGGCCTAATTTAACTTGATACCCAAGTAATCGGCCCTTATCCATTATTTCTGTCGCAACAGCCGTGGGAGGTAGTATAGTCTTCACCAAGGCTGCTGCCTGTGCCGACCGGCCTACAAGTTCTTTGAATTGATCGGCAAAAGTTTTTCCAGCCTTTTGTTGAGCTTCCATTTCTTTTAGAGTTTGCTCAAAAGATTCTTTAAAATGTCTAAATAATTCACCCTTTTGATCTATTTTCATTGCTTCAGTAATAGATGACTGTAGTCCCTCTGCAGGATGGAACTGTGGAATCTTACCTTGCAAAATCTGCAGTTCTTCAAAAATTTTGGCCATTTTTGGGGCTTCTTCATAAACTGCAGTCACTTCATCTACAAGACTTCTAAGAGCTTCTATATTCCCGTAAATTTTCTGCTGATCATATCTATTAATAAGTTCGATCTTTTCATCCCATGCTTCCATCAAAGATCCTATATAAATTGCTCGTCTTTCTGGAATGTCACTAGTTAAGGCTTTTTTGTAGAATTCGGATAATTTAGGATCTAAATGGCCCTGCAAATTTTCTCCATATTTTTCTAGTAGTTGATTCAAATTGTTCATTAATTCCATACGGTTACAACGTGAACTTCTATTATATAGAACCTGCAATTGCATGTTTTTAATTAAAGCGGCTAAATTAGTTAATCTTTCTGCCGAAAGAGGCGGATTCAAACGAAGTCTGAAGCGGCTTATTTCACCGGAATCCACCCGCCACTTGTTTAAATTGTTCATCTTGTCACTAAACAATTGAACAGCATTGTTAAACACAACTCCGTTTGGATCTTCTTCCTCTAATTTTTGAAGAGCCTCTAGAATTTCGCTCAAATCTCCTGTTAAAAGTTTTTCGAAAGATTCTAATCGAGCTTCTAAATCTCTTAAATTCCCATCGGCTTCTTTGGAAAGCGCTTCTAAATTCTTTGAAAATGCTTCAAATGACTGAATAATAGTTTGAACCTTTTCATCGGGGTTTTCTTTAAGAGCGTCTACCTCTTTTCTTCTCTGTTGTAGTGCTGCATTTAAATGGTTAGCCTCACGCATAAATTTTCGCATTAAAACAATATTTTCTGATCGCGCTGCTTTTTGATTTGTCATTAATGACTCAGCACGCTGATTCCAAGCATTTAGATTAATTGCAATAGCGAAAGGACTAATTGCCTGATCATATAATGCGGTGATATTAGGATCGAAATCAGCTTTCAGTTTTTCCCGTGACTCTTCAGCTACTCTTGACTCCCATAGTGCAATATAAGTGGAGTACTGCAAACGTTGAGCGTCTGTTAGATCCTTATTGAAAAGAACATGTAATTTTAAATTTTGAATACCACCCCTTACATCTTCAATGGTATCTCTTTCATTAAAAGCTGAACTTAAACGAGGCAAGGCATCATGTACACCCCTTGTCTTAATAAAGTCGCTAAGGAGAGTGGCGGCAGCCGCGTATTCCGCGCTTGTTTTATCGAACCTCATAAAGGCTTGCATTACTCTACCCAACGCTTCCTGACTAGAGGGTTGTTTCTGTAGTTGTGCGAAGGCGTCTGCAAAAGAAACTTCCTGTGGTGCTGGCTCTACGGATATTGCTTCTCTCACCTTTGCCTTAGCTTCTACTTCACGTTTTCCTCGTGCATCTTCCTCCATTAATTCCTGAATTTGAGGTCTTAACTTATCAAGTTCACGCAGATATTTCTCGCTATCCGGTAATAGCCTCGCCATTTTAGCCATATCTTCAATTTCAGAATTTAATTTTGCCCCGAAGCCACCTACAGCCATCCCAACCATACCGGTAGCACCCTTAATCCAAGTGTCAAGAATCTTTCTAGGTGCAAATTGAGAGGTTATTTTCAAGCGATTTTCTGTTCTTTCCAAGTTCGTTTGAATGGCTACTAGTTTTTCTGCTCCACTTCGTGTCATTTGTGGGAGTATCGCTTGTTCTTTTTGTACTCTAGCTCTCAATATGGTTTGCCTGTCTTCCAGTAGTGGTCGCAATTCAGATATCACTGTAGCTGTAACCCTTGAGTTTCGAGCCAGATCTTCCGATAAAACTTCTGCAAATATCGAGTCGCTTTCTCTTACAGCCAGCCACAACAGCATATCGGCGCAATTGACCTCTTGCTCGAAGATGGTTTCTTGCGCTGCATTGACTTCCAGATCTTCACCTTGTAAGACAAAGAGCTGTAGTTCATCCGGAGTGAGTTTTGAGCGAACGAACTCTTGCCAATGGTCAGGAGAATTTACCTTCATCAATCTAAGGTCCGATAAAAGAACGCGCAAAGCTGCTTTTCTCTGTTCACCGGACAAAGCTTGCAACTGCTGCAATTCCACATTCATTTTCTGATGCATTTGATCCGGAATAGTTGGTCCAAAAATGCGCTGACTGTCCGCTAAGTGATAGCTTTCAACAAAGCTTTTCCAACCCTTATAAAGATCGCTGTACTCCTTATCAACTTTGCCGACACCCTCATCCATCGCATCTTTGATTACTGTAGGTAGGACAGCAAATTCATCTGGGTAGGTCGACTGAACAAAGGAAAGGACCTTTTGGATCGCTTCTACTTTATCCCCGAGTTGCATTTCATGCGTGCCTTGCAATTGAATGCCTTCATGGAGGTTAAACATAACAGTGAGAAGCGCATTCATTCGAGCTTTGCTATTATGCACTTGGCCAATCGTATAGGGTAAATAGCCAGCTTGGGCTAATTCTAATAAACGAACTTCATCTATCACTTCACCGGAAGAACTGATCACATCCGGACCAATTAAATGCTCATCAAGCATAGGACCTAAGGCTTTATATAGCTCAGGCCAGTTAGAACGTTTTTGCATATCACGAACGAGACCTAAAAGCCTATTAGGATTGGAGGCATTTGCTTCTATTTGCATTTGATAGTAATGGACACTGCCTGCGGGTTCGATGTTGGGCCTTGCAACGACAGTGGGTTGTGGGACAAGGCGGCCTTGCCTAACAGTCTCTAGAAGTTCATTTTGTCTCAAAGCGTCAATTTGATCGCGATCCTCTTTTGGCAGCAAGCCTACAACGTCTGCTAAAACGCGGAACATTTCAAAATTGAATGCCGCAGCCTCTTCGGAGGACCCGGAGTAAGGGAATGTTTGCAAAGCCAAAGCATCCAATAATGCCGCAATTTCAGCATGTCTACCTTTCTGGCTCATCAATTGGCGTATTAAGACCGCTTCCTGTCTAGAATCCCCTTCTAGATGTGCAAGATGAATTTCTGAGAAAGCATCGATCAGAACATCATTATCATCGATAAAACGGTCTACAACAACAATAGCATTAACTCGATAGGGGGATGATTGTTCCATTCGGAAAGCATTTGCTTCTATTTGAGCATCGAGCTCTTGCAGCTTTTTTTGCAGTTCTATTTGAATTTGTTGCAAACTGACGACTTGTACTTGAGGTTGAAGCTGTCTTCTAAGTTCAGCACGTTGCTCCAAGAGAGTTCTTACAAACAAAATGTTATCTTGTTGAGATTCATAGACCACACGGTTTTCGCTAATACCATACTTATCAGCAAGCAGTTCAATGATTTGTTTTAGAGCTGCATTTTCAGCTTCACTTCTATCATCATTTTTTAATAGATTGCTAATAGTGGTAATTTCATCTTCATTTAGAAAACCTGCATAATTGACACCTATCAATTCTTCCTCAGTAACGCCAAATTCATCTGAAAAATGTTTGATTCTTTTATCCACAATATCGATTTTTCTCTGAACAGCTGAAACATCCACTTCAGTTCTAAGTTCATCTCGAATTTGCTTGATCTGAGGTAATTCGCTCCTTTCATCAATCGAACCATCAAGAACTCCTTCCAAAATCGGTAAAAGTTCATCCCGTTCCTTGAGAAGATGCACGTTTTCCTGTTGCAGAAGATAAATTTGTGAGAGCTCACCGCGTGCGACATTCACATCCCCCAGCTCATCTCGAACATCTGTGCCCCAATCTTCATTGAGACGTATATTTTCTGCTGTCAAACGGTCTATTTCGCGGAAATCTCGACTCATATGACTGCTGTACCTACTAACAAGTTCAACCATAGCACTTCTGTATTCCGGAAAGGCTTTCATCGTGTCGTGAATGGGGTCTAAGGCCTCCACGAATGAAATTAGCTTATCCTTAACTTGGACTAGAATGGCTTCTAATTCAGCGGTATCTTGGTTCAACTTTTTCGCCTTAACGATTTGTGATTCGATGTTTCTAATTTCTGAAATCAAATGGCCAGCTGCTGCTGCATACTGATTGTGCAAGCCTACATTTAAGGGTAGAGTGTCATCAATGGTTTGATTCACAAGGCTCTCTACCGTGATGTACGGCATTTTTGATAGAGCTTCTATAGGGCGCAGATATGCCCTAAACTTGTCCTGAACAACCACGTCATAGTTCTCCATGGCTTTCAAGATGTTCGAGGCTTGTTGTAGGGTGGCCGGAGTGCTGGCTGCGCTCACAACCAACGCCAGGTCTTCAAGTTGGTCATCTGATAAGTCCGGCTTAAATTGAAGAGCTGCTTCAGGTTGTTCCTGGATAAGGCGTCGCATGAGCTCGCCTACTTCAGGATCTGCTAGGATTTTGGCAAATACATCTTCGTTTTTAGGAAGGTCTTCAAATAGGTATCTCATCAATTCTTGAGGATCGTAAGGTTTTTTAGTGGCAGGGTCTATTACGAAAGAACCCGCATTGTAGAGCAAGCCAAAGCCAACTTTTTTCACAATGGCAAGATGCTGAGGGAGTGTGCGTTTTGACCAATTTTTTTCGCGAGTTGTCATCCCTGTCCGAGAGGCTTGCAGGACATTCTGGAAGACATCTATTTCTCTAGGATTGAGTGTGAGGGCAGCTTGCAACTCAGGCGCCTTACTATTAATACGTGCCTGCTCATTGCGGTATTCGCGCACAACATCATCGCCAACCCCTAAGTGCGTCGGAGCAAGATCGGTGTGGGGCACAATCTGCAACTCTTGAGCCAGAAATCTTTCTTCCGGAGAAGCTACGCTTGGCTGCAATTCATTTTGCAGAGCTACTAATCGGGCTTTGCTAGCTTCCAGTTCACTCCCTAATGCCACAAGGGCCTTGCTTTCCTCTTCTTCACTCTCTTCAAGTTGACTTAGCCTTGATTCAAGCTTTCTGATGCGACTTTGTTCTCGGCTCATCTCTAAACGAATATGCGCTTCGCGATCTTTGCTCAACACATAGGTTCTTTGAGAAGGAATTCCTCGAGTTAAGTCCTCTCTTTCCACTTCCCATCGCGCGCCCAACAAACGGGCGGCAGTGTGCTCAGGACTTCTATCTCTGCCTTCCCACAGCGCTTTAAAGGTGCGAACGCGAAACGCCAGAATCGATTGGTGGTGATAGCGCACATCAAAAGCTTGTGCGAGGAAGCTGCCTCTGCGGATAGCGGATACCTCCACATATAGGTCTGGGGCAAGAAGAGCCATTTTTCTCTTGATGCGGTATAAGTCAGCCAATTGTTTGCGGCGTTCGGCAGCATTTTCACGAACTTGATCATTGGCGATGATATTGGCTTCAAGGCGATCAAACATTTTGGCCAAAGCTTGCGCAGCTTCTGGACGATTTTCGCCTGCAGTTCCGCCTAAAATGCCGATCTTAAATAGATCCTGTCTCGTTGTGGCTTCCTGCAACTTCTTAACGAGATATTGTTCCTCTTCATGTTGAAGAGGTTGATCCCACTTAAGGCGATATTCTTTTTCTCCTGGCAAAAAAGGTTGATCCCAATCCAAGGCAAAAATGCCAAATTGTTTCCCTTGGCCTTGAATATCGCTTTTCAACTCTTTTAGGTGTTTGCGAAATTCAGCTAATTCTTTGTCGCCAAGTCTTTTTTCTACCACTACAATCCATTTTTCGAATTGATTCAACTTTAATCGTGCGCGCGTAATGGCCGTTGCAGCTTTATGGATGTTCTTTGCTTTCGCAGCCTGGACAGCCTCTTCAGTCAGAGAGTCGATCGATCCCATGATGCAGTACGCTTGAGCCATCAGCGAGTCTACTCTGTCATATTTTTCAAGGGCCACTTGAGTCCTGATCGAATCGATTTCGGCTGGGGTGAGCGGTTTTTCATGACTTCTAATCAAAGCTTGAGGCAGAGGCAGGCAGGTTTGCAAACAAGAGGCCACGACAATTTTTCTAATGCGTCCTTCTAGAGAAGGAAACGCCTTCCAGTGCGGAAGGAAAGGTGTCATTTGCGCTAACTTATGAAGAAGTTCCTGATTGATGAAATCTTCGGCTTGATCCGCATTTTTATGAAGTTGCTCAAAAGTGCCTTCCATGGAGTTTAAGAGAACCTCTACACGCTGCTCGACTCTAGATTCAAGATCTAGGTATTCAGGGGGTGGCGCTTGACCGCTTTTTAAAAGCAACGCCTCCGAGGTTTGATAATCATTGAATTTTTCCCCTAAGTCAGTTAAATCTGTTGTAGGGCTTTCCAAGGCTTCTTGCAAGGCCGCAACAGAAGCATCATAATCTACTTTTATTGCTTCATTTACAGTGGCAGCTTCTTTGGCTTTTATTTCTCCTTCTCCAGCAGGACTATATTTATCAAGCTGCTGAACTTGCGCATCAATTTTTTTCAAGAGAGCTCGATCTTCCTGAGGTAACTTTTCTAAAAACATCTCGTCTAAACGTTGAAGACCTACCGGGATAGTGCCCGATAATTGGTGGACTCTAAGAATCTTATCGCGATGTTCCAGAAGTTTCCTATGCAGACTTGGCAATGAATCCTGGATTTCTTTGCGGCGCTGTTGCTTTCTTTGTAGTTCATTTTTTCTAAGATCGTAAAGGCGTGACTTAGCACTAGTTTCACTTTCGAATTGATTAATCTTCTCAACCTCTTGCAAAAGTCCATCCACATCACGGAAAATCCCTGTAAGATCCCTAGCATCAACTTCACTATATTTTTCTGCGAAAAGCTCTGCAATTTCCCCTTGATCGTCCTCGATTTTTCTAACCAAAGTATGGCTCGCAACATCGCAGCGATACTTGTCCACAAGATTGGATAACGCTTGCGAACTCGGAAAGAAACGCTCGTAGGCTTTGACTACAATGAGGTTTCCTTTTCTTAATGCATCGTCTATTTGCCTTTGGGATACCTGTTTTTTCATAATTTCAAGGCGCTGATTAAATGCATAGGGTTCTCCACAAATTTCTTCCAAAGCAGCCATATCTAATGAACGGCTTGCCGAACCGTCAACAAATGCTGTTGCAATCCTTTGAAGCCTTGGTTGTCTTTCTTCGGTCCTCCTCTCTAATTGTCTCCTTAAATCTGCAATTCTTTTTTCCACTACATCCCGCGGGGTACCATTTCTTACCTCGTTGTCTGCCATATCTTTAATAAACTGTTCGAGGTCTCTACACTGCTGCTCAAACCTGATTAATCCCCTTGCTGAAGCTGTGAAATCTCGGGCAGCTATTGCTTGATCAATTTCCTGTCCAATACGAGCAAACGCAACGCTAAATCGTGCGCCTTCAGATGCAGGGTAAGACGGGCTTTCCAATCCTGCTGCAAAGGCTTTTGCCCCGCCTTGCAAAGAAGCTAATTCCTCAGGCAGTGGAATGTTATTATTAATGCAGAACTCTCTTAATTCCTGCTCATCAACGCCACTCGATAACATCCAATCGATCACCTCTTCTTGACATTCATTAATTTCTCTTAGGTGTTCTGGAAAATGCTGTTTGGCTTGTTGTAGCCCTACTAAGAAGGCGCAGGAGCCTTTTTTGCCGATCTCACTCAACTGATCTTCCGGAAAATACTCAAAAAGCACATCTTTCATGGATAGCAACTTTTTCAAAGCAGCTGCAGGTTCGATATTTTTTTCAGTACTGTTAAAAATGGCTTGAGAAAGGGCTGTCAGAACAGGTTCAGAAGTCAAGGCGATCTGAATGTGATGCAGGTGCAGCAACGCTTTTGAAGAACTAGTCAACAACACTTGCGCTTTCAAACGAGCTGATAGTTCACTGACTCTTTCAGCTGTAGCGCGAGGATCCTTTTCGAATAAAGCCCGCACACCTGCGCCGGTCGTTGTGGCCCTTTCCAAGGATGCAAGCAGCTGTTCATCACTATCACTTAACGCCAACAAGGTGGGATACTTCTCGAGAGCTTCGTTCACCACTTCATCTAGCGTCTCTTCCAAAATCTTTATCTGATCTCTCACAGCAAAAAAACGCGAATCCTCTCTCATTGAGCGCATCTCTCTTAGACGTGTGTGAGCATCTACTAAATAAGACAATGCATCTGCATTTTTTCCGGCATGATATAATTCTATGCATTGTCGTAAGTCATTGAAGCCATGCAGCATGGTCTTTTGCGCTTCAGCAGAGACCGATTTTTCGCTAATTTCTTTCTCAAGAGATACTCTCAAGGCCTTTAAATGTTCCAAGGCCTTCTTAAACTGCTCTGGGGGCTCTTTTGTTGAATGCTCGAGCGCTTCTTCAATTTCATCAATTTCTTCGTTCACCTTGGCAATTTCTTCGCGGATTTCATCGATCATCTCTGATTGCGCAGCTACATCAGAAACATAAATATCTAAGATATCCCGACCTACGCCTGTCTTAGTCACGATCCAGTTGAGCCAGCCCATTCTATCATGTTTGAACGTGCCGCGCAAAAACTCAATACCTCGGTATTTTTCACGTTCTTGCTGTAGTGTTAAGCGATGTTCTTCCAACTGACTTTGAGCTTCCGACCACATCTCTTGTTCTGTGAGTCCATAAGTGGAGATATCCTCAAGAGATAGTGCCAACACGCTCACTGCTTTTTCACCATAAGCCTCACCAAACAGTTCGCCGGCCACACCTTGATCCGCCACAATTTGCTGTCGCAAACGGTGCGATGGTGAAAACAGTTTTCTGGCCTTCATGATTTCATCGTAGTTTTGTGGCGCCATCTCCCTGGTAAAACGTGAAGGCACGTTCTCCCCGAGGGCGGCTCGTAAAATAAATGTTTCCAAGAGGGTCGCATAAGCTACTACTTCTCCCTCTGTTAATTTCCCGTGGCGTGCTCTCTGATCTAAGGTTCTAGGTTCGACTAAACGAGCATACTTATGCATAAATGATTTAGCGACATCCAGAATCTCTTCTAGAAAAGCTTGTTGCTGCTTTTTAAAGGCATTTATCAGTTTTTCAGCTGATTTGATCTGCTGCCTGCTTGCGTTTGGGTCACTGCGCATCCCTTCAAGATCTTGCACAAGGCGTGCATATTGATCCTCAGTGGCCATAAGGGCCTGAGAGGCTGCTGTATGGTCTGAGCGATGAAGAGCGTCGAGTACGCCGCGGAACGACTCCTTGAATGGCAAAGCAGCCAAGCCACCAGCAAGGTCCGGAACGGACATGAACCTAAAAACCTGATCAAGAGATGCATCAAAATCGGTATTGCCATATGCCCTCATGTAATCTTGCAAGCTTTGAGTGGCAGGTGGAGTTCCAAGCTGTTCCAAAAGCCCTTCAATCATTCTAATGTCTGCAAAAGCATCGCGCGTTTTGTAAGATTGTTTGTTAGGGCTGAGAAAGACCTGCCCTTTTAAGCGCACCAGCAAGCGACTGATCTCTTTAGCCGTTTGTGGAGGGGTTTCTTTTAGAAACTTTTCAAAATTTTTAACCTTTTTAAGGGCTCCCAGCAATTTCTTGTCTTCTGCACTCAATTTAAGTAAGTTAGGATGCTTTTTCACAGCATCCGAAATAAGTCTTTTTAAGATCTTGAACTGCTCAGGATGCGGATACCCTGCATTTTTTAAGACAACTAATCGGCTTTGGGCTCTCATCAAACTTTCGATAGCTTCTTCTTCATTCTTACGGTTTAGTGCTTCAATGGCAGCTTGCACATCGGCGCGCACATTTTGATCTTCCATCAGTTGAGTGTGCGGTTCTCGTACATAAGTACCTGCGACGCCATAACGCTCCTCAAACAGCGGCACAACATAACCTTGGTCATCCCGTATTTTTGTAACTAACACATTTCCTGCACCTGCCCAGGCATTCACTTCGGCGACATGTGAAGATATCTGACTAATATAAGAATACTCTTCTGCTAGGGCGAATTTTTCATAGGCAGTCATAATCATGGGATTTCTTACACTTAAAATGGCCTCAGAATTTTGTGACAATAACTTATCTTCTAGGTCGTTAATGAAATCTCTTGCCTTCCTATCATTATTAATGATGACCCTTAGTTCCAGGAGATCGATCATCTTGCTGAAGTTGTGCACTTCTTGCTCTGATAGAGGTGCACTCTTAGCTTTTGCTAACAGGCCCTGAACACTTATGGTTGGGTCCATACCCCATCCCATTTTTGATATTTGTTCAAAAAGAGCTTTCTCCTGTTGCAATCGTAACTTTCTAACATTAACCTTTGGATGGCCCACATCTTCACACCACTGTTCAAGCTCTAGTAGGCGCTGGTGTAGTTTGATGAGTCCACTGACCGCTTCCTCATGCTTTCCGGCTGCAACCGCTTTTCGAATAGAGGCTACGAGATCTTCCGTCTGTGCCATCATGGCATGGAATTGCGCTGTATGGGAATCGACTCTTTGATAGTTCCCTTGTAGGGCTTCATCTTCAATTTTTTCGGGAACGACTTTGCGTGGTTGAAAAGCGGGAAAAGGGAGCGGAATCGCGTGCGTCACACAAATACGGCGAATGGTCGCATCATTCACTTCATGCGTGCGCATCAGTTCAAAAATGCGATGTTGAAGCACATTAACCTCTTCGCTTTGGACAGGAAAATGGCGCTTCATTTGTTGCAATCTCTGGAGTAGCACGATGAGGGCTTTAAACTGCACAGGGTTAATGTCTGTCTGCCGTTGGACAGCTGCTTCAATAGGCGCAAAAGTGTCCATTAAACTCTGAAGTGGATCCACTGTATTTATCTGAGGAGGTGCTACTCCACGTCGAGCATAATGCGGAATTTCCGGAGCCATTTTTTGTATTATAGCACTAATTCTGATGCCTGAAAGTTGCGTGCGAACGGCATTTTCAATTAATTGAATATTCGCAATCTTTTCTAAGTTTTCCGGTGATCCCTTTCGAGGCGACAGAATGACTTGCGTTTTCAAACGGGCCAGTAGTCGAGCGGTTCTGTCCGCCATTAATAGAGGATCTTCCTTAAATAAACTTAGTAATGTTCCATTTCGCGAAGCCTCCTGGAGATCTTGATAAAGCTTTTCAGAACGTGAACTTAATTGAAGCAAGGCAGGATAGTGTCTAACAGTTTCCTCAATCGCTTTTTCTAAAGTGACGAAGTGACGCAGAGCTGCGGCATTCATCTTTCCCCCTTCTCCTAATTGACCAAGCTGTGTGAGGCATTCATGAGCTTCCACGAGCAAACCAAAAGCGGTTTCCGTTTCTTCTTCTTCCTGAGCTTCCATGGCTCTTCTTAATTTTTCCAAACCTTGTAGCATGACCCGTTGGCCTTCAGTGGCTTGATCACGAGTAGCCACTTCATGTTCTAAAGCATTTCTGAGGGCTACCAAATGACTAAAAGCGCCTTTCATGGATTCGGGGATATCACGAATTTTAGCAATGTCTGCTCCAACTTGTGTGAGCTGATCTCTAATTTGGTCAAGGGCAGCAGCTCTAGCAGGCATTTGCTGCAGATAGGACTTAAAGAAATACTTATTTAGACCTGTTTTTTCTAAGATCCATCTCAAGAGTCTTCCTGGCTGGTAGGTGAAGCTATGGGCTGTCATGCGTTGGAATTTGGCACGCTCCTGCTTAAGAGCTTCCGCCTGTGTTTCAATCATGTGATGAAGAGCTTCGGCTTGGATAGCCTCTCTTGGAGGGAGGCCTTTGGCTCTCAAGTGAGCTATTCGACGAAGCATTGGAGTGGTTTCGAGAAAGCGTTCTTTCCATGTACTAGGTATTTTTAGCTTTTCTAAATCTGCGGCAATCTCTTCAAACGGTTTTGTTACTGCAACAGAAATCTCTTCCGCTTTTCTTGCGACAGGAACAGGAGCAACAACAGGAATTGGCTTTGGAGTAACCGTTGGTTCTTCAGCGCGTTTTCGTTTTGGTCCAGCTTCTATCCCAACAATAGGTTCATCTTCTTGTTTTCTTTCTGCTCGAGCTTTCTCTTCAAGAAGTCTTTCTTCTTGTTCACGCTGTCTTTTAGCATCTTCGCGATCAAAACGCTCTCTGTCAGCTTGAGACCATAGGCCGAATCCGGACTCTCCTCCAATCCCTCCACCATCTAAACCAGCCATTTTGGCACCTAAAGATTAAATCGCCCCACAATTTAATTGTATTACTTATAGTTTTAACTTGTCAAATAAAGTTGAAATTAAGT
>Ga0207151_1051_pt1 | contig 29048 bp, 11 predicted proteins | sample Alteio_BWMinHeat_29_FD_153523 | JGI IMG/M metagenome (GOLD analysis project Ga0207151, IMG submission 153523) | Enriched cells from forest soil in Barre Woods Harvard Forest LTER site, Petersham, Massachusetts, United States -... | ecosystem: Environmental > Terrestrial > Soil > Temperate forest >... | reverse complement strand
CAATACCAATAGCTATTCTGGTGCAACAACAGAAAATAGCGGTACATTAAAACCAACTGTGGTTAATGGTTTAGGAACTGGATCTGCGGGTATTAACCTCACACCAAATGCTTCTAGTTCTGCAATCTTAGATTTAAGCTCACTCTCAGCTGTTTTAGGTAACACCAGCACAATCGCATTTAATAGCGGCGCTTCAAACAGTGTTGCTCAAATGAACTTAGCTAATACTTATTCATTTGGAAATAGCATTACCTTTGCTGGTAACACTAACAATGTTTCTGTTGCATCAAGCAACAATATTACTTTAGGTACAGTTGGTCAAATCAGTGGCGCTGGCGCATTAATTGCTAATGGCTTAGGTACACTTACCTTGTCTGCAGCTAATGCTGGATTCACAGGTCCTATCACAGTCAGCAATGGTAAACTAAGTATTGCTAATAGTGTAGCTATGGGAAGCGCATCAAGCACAACAGTTTCATCCGGTGCAACTTTAGATATCAATTTTAATAACGCTATTTTAGGTAACACCAATACAATCCATTTAGCTGGTACAGGCATAGGCGGAATTGGTGCATTATTCATAACGGGTAATAACGTTACATTAAATAATCCTATTACATTAGATGCTACTAGTTTAATTGGCGGCAGTGGAACAGGTATTTTAACTTTGGGTGGTGCAGTTACAGGAACAGCAGTTAACTTAAATGTTAATTTAACCAATGCAGGAATTTCTTTACCTGCTATTACATTTACCACTAGTGGAAACTTAAGTATTTCAACCAATGGTAATATTTCACAAACTGGTGCATTAACTGTTCCTGGTACATCAAGCTTTAGTGCTGGCAGCAATGCAATTACTTTAACACAAAGTAATGCATTCACTGGTGCTGTATCATTATCTAATAGTGGAGCAAACAATGTTTCCATCATCAATAATGCTGCTCTGGTATTAGGTACTTCACCTGTTGGTAGCGGTACACTTTCTATTACTGCAAACGGCGCTATTTCTGAAACAGGTGCTATTACTCAAGCAGCTAGTGCAGGTGCTGTCTCTATCAATCAAAATGGTACAAGCGCTGATATCTTATTAGATACTCAAGCTAATAATTTTAGTGGTGCTGTTTCCTTTGGTGGATCAGGTACTGTACGTGATTTAGGTTTACGTAATATGAATTCTGCAGCTTCTATCCCAACCTTACCTGGTTCACTTAGAAACTTAACCCTGATCTTTGATAACTCTAGTATCTCTATTCCTGCTGTCACCATTACTGGTAACTTGACTGTGACTGCTGGTGGCTCTATCTCTGAAAGCGGAGCTATCACTACTGGTGCTACAGGTACTACAACTTTAGGGGTTTCTGCGGCTAATTCCGATATTTTATTAAATTCTTTTGCTAACAACTTTGGCACAGATATTCTCTTTAGCAACACATCACCTGCAGCATTAACCAATATTCGTGATGTCAAAATCCGAAATACTAATAGTAGTGCTTCAATTCCAAGTTTCTCTGGTATTTCAAACTTAAGAAACTTAACTCTTGTATTTGATAATGCAAGCATTAATGTTCCTGCTGTAACACTTAGTGGTAATTTAACTCTAACCGCTGGTGGATCAATTACTCAAAGCGGTGCAATTACTGCTTCTAGTGGTTCAGCTATTTTAGGCGTGGCTGCTCCAAATTCAGATATCTTACTTGCTTCTTTCGCAAATAACTTTGGCGGTAGTGTTACTTTTAGCAATTCATCACCTGCTTTACTAACAAATATTCGAGATATTGCATTCCGTAACACTAATAACAGTGCTTCTATTCCAAGCTTGAGCGGAATAACAAATTTACGAAATTTAACTTTGCAATTTGATAATGCTGCTATCACTCTACCGTCAGCAACATTAACTAATGGCGGAAATTTAAATATAATCGCAGGTGGTGCAATTACACAAACTGGTGCATTAACTGTTCCTGGTACTTCAAGCTTTAGCGCTGGCAACAATGCAATTGATTTAACAACAAGTGGAGGGAGTAATAGCTTCACGGGTGCTATTACTCTTTCTAATAATGGTGTGAATAACATTACACTCACTAACAATCGTGCAACATTGCTAGCTGCATCTACTGTTGGTAACAACTTAACAATAATCTCTAATGGTGCAATCAGTCAAACCGGTGCTTTAACTGTTCCTGGCTTATCTAGCTTTAGCGCGGGCAGCAATACAATTGATTTAACTACTAACGGAGGGAGTAATAGTTTCACGGGTGCTATTGCTCTCTCTAATAGTAGCTCTAATAACGTTACACTTACTAACAATCGTGCAACATCTCTTGCTGCATCAACCGTTGGTAGTAACTTAACAATTATCTCTAATGGTGCAATCAGTCAAACTGGTGCATTAACTGTTCCTGGTTTATCTAGCTTTAGTGCTAGCAGCAATGCAATCGATTTAACAACCAATGGAGGGAGTAATAGTTTCACGGGTGCTATTGCTCTCTCTAATAACGGTGCTAATGCTGTTACCCTAACAAACAATCGTGCAACATTACTTGCTGCATCTACTATTGGTAATAACTTAACAATTATCTCTAATGGTGCAATCAGTCAAACGGGTGCATTAACTGTTCCTGGTACTTCTAGCTTTAGTGCTGGTAGCAACGCAATTGATTTATCAACCAATGGCACAAACAACAACTTCACTGGCGCTGTATCGTTAACTAACTCTGGCGCTAATAATGTTACTTTAACCAATAGCACTGCTTTAGTGATGGGCACTTCTAACACTGGTCAAGCTCTCTCATTAACCGCTGGCGGTAACATGACTGAAAGCGGCGTTATCACTGCAACAGGTGGTGCAACTACTGTAGCTGTCACAGCTGCTTCTTCTGATATTTTATTAGGTACACAAGCTAATGATTTTGGTACATCTGCATTAGTCTTTGGCGGTACTCAATCTAATATCCGTGATGTTTCATTACGTAATGTAAACAATGGTGCATTATTACCAAGCTTTACTGGTTTAACTAACTTACGCAATTTAACTATCGTATTTAATAATGCAGGAATTACTTTCCCTGCTGTCACTTTAACAAATGGTGGTAGCTTATCTGCAACTGCTGGTGGTGCTATTGCTCAAACAGGAATTATAAGTAGTGCTCAACTTACTACAACTTCAACCGGTGGTACCATACTGAATAGTGCAAATAACATATCAACATTGAATACAACAAACAGCGGTAGTGGTGACATTGCGTTAACAAATACCGTTCCATTAACTATCACAGGAATACAACAAAATAGTAATGGTAATGTTACTATTAATAATTCAAGTACATTAACTACTTCAGGACTTATTGCATCACAAACTGGAAATATCAATTTAACAACTAATGCTGGAAACATTGTTATCAATGGAAATGTTCAATCAGGTGGAGGAGCAATTACATTAACACCTTCCGCTGGTTCTACTCAATTCAATTCTACTATTGCATCAAATGGTGGCGCTATAACATTTAACAATCCTTTAACCTTAACTGGTGCAGCGACTGTGGATGCTGGAAGTGGATCTATAGCCTTTAATAGCAAAGTAAATGGTGCTAACAACAATCTCACTTTACAAGATAACAGTTCAGCATCTGGAACCGTTACATTTAGTGACAACGCTAACCTTGGAAATATTATTACTTTTGCACAACCTTATAGCATAGTATTTAATGGCAGCAGCAATTCATTTGCCAATGCAGTTACATTTAATAATACTAGCGGAATAACTTTAGCAAATGCAGGCACATTTAACTTTAACGGCGGCTTAACCAATACCGCAGGCACAACCAACGTTAATGGAACAGTCAATTCAAGCAATACTGCTATCACTTTAGGATCTGTTGGTTTAAATGGAAGTTCAAATATAAACACTTCAAATGGTAATTTGATTATTGGTCCTATTAATGGTGCAAATGATTTAACACTCAACTCTGGATCACAAGGAAATATTACCTTTAATGGCACTAGCACATTAAACAATTTAAGTATATTAGCTACAAACAATCTTACAAATAACGGTACATTGAATGTTACAAACTATCAACAAAACGCTGGCGGCATTACCAGCCTGGGTTTCAATTCTTTACATGTTAATGGAAGCAATGCAAACATCAGCTCTAATAACATTTCTGGTGCAATATTTGTTTCATCTGGTAATGCGACATTATCTGCAAACTCAGTTAATGCAAACATAACTACCTCCGGCAATACTACTGTTACTGCAAGCACATTTACTGGTACTGTCAATGTAGGTGGATTAACTCTAGCCATTTCATCTAGTTTAAATATCAATGGCAGCGTAGGTGGAGCAACTGGCGCTGCAGCAGTCGCGAAGATTGTTTTCAACATTCCGCCTCCAGGTTTACAATTCTTTAATGGTATTGATTTATCAGGTAATGCATCTGCTAAGTCATCTTCTCTTGATCTAGGAATAGCATCGGTTACCTTCCCATCCAACGGTATAACTAAACTGCGTTTCCTCAATAATGGTGGCGAAAACCTACAAATAACTGTTAACCCCGGCAAAGGTGGAAATGGGCCAGGAACTGGCGGCGGGACAGGTAGTGGTACAGGCGGCGGATATGAACAAGCAACTACTGCAACAGAAACTCCAGCTCAACCTACTCCTTCTGAATTAAGTCATGAAATTTTACCTGATTTAAAATGGGTTTCTGCTTTTGAAAATGCAGTACAAAATAACAATGTACTAAGTAATTCAACTATTTTAAATGTTGCTGGTTTTGGATTAATGCCATTAAAAGAATCATTCATAGCTGAATTAGTATTCGCTTTAATGCTTTTAACATCATTTGGCTTTGGTATTTCACCTGCGATTAAAAAATTCCTAGTGAGAACTAGTTCTTTCAAAACTATTAGTTCACTTTCATTTAACATTCGAACTTCATTGAATACCATGATTGGATTTGCAGAATTAATTTATGATGAAAAACTAGGTGCCATCACTGCTCAACAAAAAGAATATTTGGCTGATATTTTATTCTGCAGTGCAGCAACCTTGAAATTAGCTAATGGTCTAGAAAATACTACTATCTTTTCACAACCTGAAATTTCAGATTTATCATTCAAGATGCGTACCTTATTAAACAGTATTAATGGCTTTACAGATTTATTAAAAGATGAAAAAGCAGGGGTCGTTTCTCCAGAAAATAAAGAATATTTAAATTATATCCTTGATAGTTCAAATGATGTTTTAAATGAAGTTAACATTTTAGCAGCTTAAAATGTTGCAACTAATTGAAAAAATCCTCGTGGGATACGAGGATTTTTATTCATTAAAACTTGTGCAGAGATTGAATGCGTCAAAGGTTGCGCCACAAAAAGATTTGCAGTTAAATTAGGAATAAAGACAAAGCGCGCCCCAAAACCGGTTGAAATAGCACTTTGTCTTGCTTGAAGATCGACTCCATCTCTATTCCATATTTCTCCTAAATCATAAAAAACATAATATTGAACGCTCTGCAACCAAACTCTTGCAGGCGCCGTATCGATACGTAACTCAAGCTTCCCTGCTAAGCCAGAGTCACCTACTATTTCAGATGGATCATAGCCTCGCCCCCAATAAGCTCCGCCATAGGCATACTGTTCTGTAGCAAGCAATGGATTAAATGCGTATTGACCTTGTATAGCCATAAACAAAGTAAAATTAGACCACAGAGCTTGTAAGCGAGATAAATCTAAATTGATATGCGTGTAATCAGGAACAGCTAATGGTCTAGATTGATTGACATGCATCACTGCGCCCATTATGGTAAAACCATGCTTTAAATTAATTTGAACAGTATTGAAACCTCTATATTGATCAAGCAACGTATATTGACCACCTATAATTAATGAACGCAACAAGTCGTTATAAAATGGTTCACCTAGAATAGTTGACATGACGTTTTGATAATTAAAACTGGAATGAATATTAAAATTTTCTTGCCTTGATCTAACCATAGGATAACTAAGATCTACATAAAACAACTGACTTCTACCACGTACATTTAATTGTGATAAAGTAAATCCTGGTAAAGTATCAGTATATTCTGCATCAAAAGTAAATTTACCACCGCTATTTCCAATAGGATTGGTATGAAGCAACTGATAATATTGCATTTCATCGGTTTGTGTTACTGTCATGAATCTAAAGCTATCGCTTGAACCTGGAAAGGTTAAAGAATTTCCTGTAATTCCTGCACCAAGTTCTTTTGGTCCTAGATATCGTGTTCCAAAATTATCATAACTAAGATAACCATTGTATCGTTGTTCAGTAGCAACTAATGTTAAATCTGCACCGGCTGGAACGTTAGGTGACGGAGTGAGCACAGCTTTTACTGTCATGCCGGGTAAGTCATTTGAAAGTAATAAAGAGTTTTCTAATACCTTAATGTTTAACGGTTTAGATTTAAGAATTTCTTCACTGTAACCATTTACCTCTGATTTCACCCAAGAAATATCACCTTTTATAATAATATGACTAATAAAACCCTCGATAACTTGCACCTTCACTACTCCCCCTTTTATTGTTTGAGGAGGTAATATTGCGCGCGATAATATATATCCAGCATTTCGATATTTTGCTGTTACAGCATCGACCATATTTTGAAGGTCTGTTAATGAAATATTTTTATGCTCTGACGATTTAAAAATGGTTTCTAATTCTTCTGAACTGAAAACAGTGTTTCCTTCGAATATCACTTTGTTAAAAGTAAAATGAATTTTATCAGCGCCACTTGGCATGGCAGGTTTTTCAAACCCTTGTATTGTCGATTTTCCATTTCCAAATTTTGGTGTAGGTTCAGCGCTTAAACGCTTTTGCGTTAAGCCTGCGTCAGAAACGGATGGAATTGCGCCTAGCACATCCTCTGGCCCGGCATTAGCTGCGCCAACCAGTCCCAAAAGACAACAACCAGTATAGAAAATAATATACTTATATATCAATCTCATCTGTGGCCTGAAAAAGAAAATTAAACTGACGCCGTTATACTAAAGAGTACACGTGATCGCTTTCCATTTCCAATTAATTGCAACGACTGTACTTGTCTAGTTAATGGTTGCGCGATCATAAAGTTTCCGGATAAATTTTTAATTAAAGTAATTCTTGCACCACCGCCAGCGGAAATTGCATTTAAAATAGTATCTGTTCCTGGTTGTACATTGCGTAAATTCCATGTTTCGCCAAGATCGTAAAAAACGTAGAGTTGAATCGCTTGCATTAAGTAAAGCTCAGGATTGAGGTCTAACCTAAGCTCTAAACTACCAGCTATTCCTCTATCGCCAATTATTTCAGCGGGATCATAACCGCGTCCTAATTGAGGTCCGCCAAATCCAAATTGTGCTGAGGATAATAAAGGATTAAATGAATATTGACCTTTTAACGTTGCCACCCCTGTAAATTTCCAAAATAATCCTTGCAAGCGAGTCATTTGAAAATAAACTTTGGAATAAAGCCCTGTTGCACCATAACGTGAAGTAAAATGAGAATGATTATTTGAAGTAGCGCCCAATATTGGTAACCCTTGTTCGAATCTACCCATTAAACTATTAGCCCCTTGATACCTATCTGCAAAATCATAATTAATACCAGCATTAACAGAACGTGTATGGTCGGAATACAGTTCTTGATTAAGTTGTGATACATAGCTATCAAGATAATTTCCACCGCCTTGGAATGATAAGCTAGCAGAATGTGATCGAATATAAGGATAACTGAAGTTCAATGTATAACTGGTCGCTGTACCACTGACAATTAATCCTTGTAAAAAATAAAGTGGATTCGTTGCAGAAAAATTACCATCCAAGGACATGCGTAACCCTTCTGTTCCTAAGGGCATCTCATAAAAGAGATCAGAGAATTTTAATTCTTTTGGTCTTGCAGTTGTTACATATGTCGCTCTAGTTGTATCTCCCGATAAAAATATAGAATTTAAAGTTCCACCTAAGGTAAATTGTTGCGGTCCAATATAACGCGTTCCGTAATTATCATAAGAGAGAAATCCGTTAAAAATAGTGTTTTCTGTTGCTAAATTCAAATCTGAAGCTACCGATTGTGTTTTTGCAGGCTCTAGCACTGCTTTTACTTGAGTTCCTGGAACTTCATTGGCGATTCTCAAGTATTTTTCCATAACATCTAATTTTAATGGTTTAGATTCCACAATATGTTGTCCGTAGTCTTGAACAATATATTTAGCTCCATGCGGATGCCCTATTACTTTTACTTGGGCTAGGGATCCTTCTAAAATTCTTATTTTTACAACACCATTTTTTACATGTTGAGGCGGCAAAATGGCTCGCGATAAAATATAACCATTATTACGATAAAAATTTGTGATGCTTTGAACAATTTCTTGTAGCTGTACGATAGTAATTACCGTATTTAGTTTGTCTTTATATATAGGGAGTAATTGTTCATCGCTATAAACTGTATTATCTTCAAGGATAACATTCATTAACTTAAATTTTATTTTAGAAGCTGCAGCACCCAGCGGATTTTGAGCTTTTTCTTCTTCGTGTTTAAGCGGGGGTGCTATCCCTGTTGGTTGTGTTGGTCCTTGGTTCATCACTTGACCACTAATTCTTCCTGGCTGAACACTACCGATAGCAGTAGCATCGGGTACAGGGGGTGGCTCAACCGCAAAACTTTCGTTGCTGATAATTAGCAAGGCAAAAGTAAGCATATAAGCTATCGCTTTTATGTAGGAATTTCCCTTACTTTTTTCCATTAAAATCCTTTTCCTTCCTAAAAAAACAGGCTTTTTTCCATTATATCTATATAGAAGAGAGAATTACTACGATTATTGATTTTTAAGTATTTTTAATAGCTTAGATCTCTAAGGGTTTTTCCCTAGCTAAATTAGAACCAAAAAGATTTCGACAATGGGATTTGTGGCCATCCTAAGCTGGTTAGACCCTATTTTCACCTGAGTTCACACAAAATATTTTATAATAATCAGTCACTTAATCGACGAGCAATTTTTTAAAAATGTACTAATATTAAGGTATAAACAAGAAAAATAACTTTCTTTGGCCTAATCCTTGGAGTGCCGCCCAATGGAAACAATAGGTAAAGGGAAAACGACATTGTTAGTTTTAAAAAAACTTTGTGTAATTCTCTTAACTATGATGTCAATGGAAGCGATCTTTGCCAACCCAACGGATGGAAATGTGACGTCAGGTAGTGCCACCATTACCCAGACCCCTGGGAATACTGTTATCAATCAAACGAGCAATCAAGCTATCATCAATTGGAAATCCTTTAACATCGATAAAGGTGAAACCACGCATTTCCAACAACCTTCCAGTGGTGTTGCTTTAAATCGCATTGATGCTGCTCAAGGTGTATCTCAAATCTATGGAAACTTAACTGCGACAGGAAAAATCATTCTTGTGAATCAAGCAGGAATTTATTTTGGGCCAACCGCGGTTGTTAATGTGGGTGGTTTAATTGCTTCAACCTCCGATATTTCAGACCAAAACTTTTTACAAGGCCATTACGTTTTTGATCAAACCTCTCCCTATCGCGGCACGATAGTCAACCAGGGGTCTATTATTGCTGCTAATAATGGCCTTATTGCTTTAGTGGGCTCTAATGTTTCTAACGAAGGATATATTCAAGCCAATGGAGGACACGTTGTTTTAGCATCAGGAAATAAATTTACTGTTGATTTAAGCGGCGATGGATTAATTAATTTTACAGTTGATGAAGCATCTTCCAGCTCAGGTGTTGGACCTGATGGCAAAACGATGACGAATGGTGTAAACAACTCAGGAAAAATTGTTGCTGACGGTGGTCACATTATTTTATCTGCAAAAGCAGCTCAAGGTGTTGTAGATAATGTCGTTAATATGTCAGGTGTTGCTCAAGCACGTTCTGTAGATCAACAAAATGGCGAAATTATTTTATCAGGTGATTCCGGTAACGTTGTCGTTTCCGGAAATATCGATGCTTCCGGAAGAGGCGCGGGACAAACTGGCGGTACTGTTAAAATTCTAGGATCCCATATTCATGTTCAATCTCCTGCTTCAATTGATGTGAGTGGTGATGTTGGTGGTGGTACGATTTTAATCGGTGGAAATTTCCATGGAGCAGGACCAGAACCTAATGCATTAACAACCTTAGTTGATCCAGGTGTAATATTAAATGCAAATGCATTAACGAACGGTAATGGCGGTAATGTTGCAGTATGGTCAGATTTATATACGGTATTTAATGGTTCCATTACAGCACAAGGTGGTATTGCCAGTGGAAATGGTGGATATGTTGAAACGTCAGGACATTATTTAAATACAGCGGGTGCGCAAATAAGTACGTTAGCACCTGCTGGCATGACAGGAACATGGTTGCTCGATCCTTCAGATTTAACCATTGATAACAACACAACAACAGCAACTGTAGGTACAAATACTTATAGTAATAATGCAAGTAATTCAGATTTAAAAGTCTCTGATCTAACGACTGCATTAGCAAGTAATAATATTACTGTACAAACTACTAATACAGGTTCAGGTGGTAATGGCGATATATTAGTTAATTCAGATATTAGTTGGAGCAGTGGCACAACGTTAACATTGAGTGCTTATCGAAATATTACCTCTACTAGCAATATCACAAATACGGGTACTGGTGCTAATAGTGGTAGTGTTGTTTTACAAGCCGATAATACTGGAACCAGCACAGGAACAGTTTCTTTTAGTGGCGGAAAAAATGTAACACTGTCCGGCACGGGTAGCGTCAGCATTTACTACAATCCAGCGACGTTTGGGACCCAAGATACGATTTATACGGGTGGAACAACCGCTACGAAGTACATGTTGATTAATAGCTTAGGAACTTCCAGCGATAGTGCAACTACAAATTCATTAGGCGCATTATCAAATAATTCTTCGTTGTGGGGTGGTAATTTTGCATTAGGTAAAAACATTGATGCGAGTGGAACTTCTACTTGGAATGGCAATACGGGATGGTCTCCGATTGGTAATCGCACGACGTTATTTACTGGAAGTTTTGATGGCCAAAATCACACGATTGATGGATTAACAATTAATCGCACTACGACTACGAGTATTGATACTGGATTTTTCGGAACATTGGCAGCAGTTGCGATTAAAAATCTCGGGTTGACTAATGTAAGTATTACAGTAACACAAGGAACAGATAATGGTTGTTGCGGAACAGTAGCGCCACTTGCGAATTCTGCTACTCAATTTGGTCAAGGAACAGCGGGAACGATCACGAATGTGTTTAGCACAGGTTCTGTCACCAGTTCGGGCGGTCATTTGGAAGTCGGTGGTTTAATAGGTCTATTGCGCGGAACATTTACTCTTTCTAATTTATACAGTACAGCTTCGGTAAGTGCATCAGCAACTAATCAAGCCCCAACAGCCGGCGGATTAATTGCTCAAGCAGATGGAAGTGCAACTATTTCGAAATCATTTGCAACAGGTAATGTCAGAGTCACTAATTCGGGTGCTTCAGTTGTCTTTGATATAGTCGGTGGATTTATAGGTTTCTTAGCTAATGGTGGTGCATCTGTAACAGATTCGTATAGTACAGGAAGCGTGACAGTTACAGGTTCCGTTACTACTCCAAGCAGCGCTTCTGCGGGTGTTGGAGGTTTTGCGGGACTTAATAATTCAAATTCGAGTATTACACGATCATATAGTACAGGCGCGGTGAGCTCATCTGGATATAGTACAAATGTTGGTGGCTTTGCAGGTCAAAGCACTGGAACACTTACAAATAATTTCTTTAATACAACTACGTCAGGATTTGGCTCGACCGCTGGTTGCGGTAATACATCAAGTTGCTCCGGTTTAACAGGCGAATCAACAGCAACACTACAAAGTGCTTTACCATCAGGATTTTCATCATCCAATTGGGCAATTATTCCGAGTAGTGGTACGGCGAATGGCGATGAAAATGGTTCTTACCCGTATCTCACAGCCATTTATTCCAGCACACCTCGTGTCATTTCAGGCTATGCTCCAACTGGCAGCGCAACAGCGACAGGATTAAGTGGCACAAGCGTTAAATTATCTTATGCCGGCAGTGTTATTGATACTGTTTCCACAGGCAATAATGGTTTTTATTATTTCTTAGAATCGAATGGAACCGTTGCGGATAGCAATCCGTTTTTAGTCTATTTAAATTCTGGCTCGACTAAATCAAATGTTGTTGGTTTAGCGCCTACGAGTGGAGCAAGTGCAGTTCTTTTAAATATGACTGCGAATAATATTGATGTTTATGGAAATACTACAGCCATAACCAACACAAATTTAGGCACAGCAGCAGGCGGTAGTCCATCAACTAATGTTTTATACACAGTATCAGGCGCTAATTTAACATTAGGTAACGCAACCAATACAACGGCAAATTTAGTCACTGATACAACAACAAGCAATCTAAGAATAAGCAACAGTTCAAGCACAATTAGCACAGCACCAACCACCTATACAGCAGATGGCACAATCAGCACAACCGGTGGCGGAACCAGTACTGTTAATTTTGCAGGTCCTTTAACAATTGATGGCAATATTACGACTTCTGGTTCGCAAACTTATAGTGGTGCAGTCAAATTAGGCGGTAATGATACACTCACATCAACCGGTGGTGGTATTTCATTTGTTTCTACTGTAGATGCTACAAGTGCAGGCTCTCAAAGTTTATCAATCGCTGGCAGTAGTGGTGCAACTAGCTTTGGTGCAATCGGTAGTTCATTTGCGCTTTCAAGCTTATCTATCGGAGCAAGTGATGCAACTACACTTAATGGAAACGTCATCACCACAGGTGCACAAACTTATAATAGCAATGTGACCTTAGGTGCAAGTGTTAATTTGCAAAATAGCACTGTCAATGCGATTTCATTAGGTGCAATTAATGGCGCAGGTTTTGGATTAACCGTGACTACCACTGGTAATAGCAGTATTTCAGGCGTTTTCAGCGGGACTGGAAGTACATTAACGAAAGCGGGTGTCGGCAATTTAACATTATCTAATTCAAATACCTACACAGGTGCAACGGCGATTAATAATGGCCAACTCATTGTGTCGAGCAATAATGCGTTAGGCACAGGCAGTGCTAATACGACTATTGCATCAGGAGCAGAATTAACATTCTCAAACGTTAATTACACAACAGCGCAAAATATTATTAGTAATGGCGGGACAATTACTTGCGCTAACGCAGGCGCATGTACTTTTGATGGCACTATCGTTCTTCAAGCTAATACCACTTTTACAAATAATGCGGACAACCAAACCTTTGCATTAAATGGCGTTATTTCTGATAGCGGTGGTTCATTTGGCATAATAGGAAGTCAGGGTTCTTCAAGTTCTTCCATTCTAAAGTTTGCAGCAGCGAATACTTTTCATGGTAACAGTGATTTTTCAGGCAGTGCAAGTATAATTGAAGCAGCTAATAATGCAGCATTTAGTTCTGGTTCTGTGAACTCGGGTAATAACGCCACCATCCAAATCGATAGCGGCATCACGATCAGCAATACTTTTACTAATCCAGCTGTTATCAATGGAAGTGGTAGTGGTACATCGACTTATGCTGGTAGTACGACTTTAACTGGCGGCCTACTTCTTCAATCCGCTTCAGGGAATACTTTAGCATTAACAGGTTCAACGATTGCATTGGGCAGCAATACACTCACTTTTTCTCCAGGTAGTGGCGCAATTACTGAATCGAGTGGTACAAACATCAGTGGAGCGGGAAATCTTTCTATCGCAGGTCCTACCACACTCAATGGCTCCAATTCTTATACCGGTACAACAAGTATTAGTAGCGGAACTGTTGCAGTCACCGCAAATAATGCTTTAGGTGCTGATAATGCAGGAGGGATCTCGATTGCAAGTAGTGGAACCCTGGATTTCCAAAATGTTAATTATGCTTCTACACAAGGTATTACTACGAATAATGGCGCTACGATTAAAGCTAGCACAGGAACCAGTACCGTCGCAGGCGCTATCACCTTAGGGGGTACTCTATCTACATTTAATGTTGGCGGTACGCAATTAACCCTGAGTGGTGCCATTGGCGATGGCGGCAGCGGTTTTAGCATTACAAAATCAGGAAGCGGTATCTTAGCCCTCACCGGAAATAACACTTATTCTGGCCACACCACTTTAAGTGCAGGCACTTTACAAGTTGGTTCAAATACTGCATTAGGCAGCGGAACAATTTTCTTTACCGGCGGTTCATTACAATCCAGTTTAGCTGCATCACTCAGCAATGCATACACTGTCAGTTTAAATACCACCTCAACCATTAGTGGTTCTAATAACTTAACATTAAGCGGTCTCGGTACTATTAATAGTGGTAAAGCAATAACAGTTACTAACACAGGCACAACGACTTTAAGTGGTAATTTAAGTGGTTCTGGTAGCCTAACTGAAAATGCTTCAGGAGGTACGTTAGTTATTTCAGGTGCTAACAATAGTTCTTATAGTGGAACAACAACACTAACTGCAGGTACATTACAAATTGGTGTTGCAAGTAATGCATTAGGAAGCGGACCCCTTTCATTAAACGGCGGTTCATTACAATCCAGCTTAACGGCATCACTGGGTAATGCATATACTTTAAATAGCAGCTCAACAATTAGCGGTTCTCATAATTTAACTTTGAGTAGTACCGGCACCTTAACAAGCGGCACATTATCAGTCACCAACACCGGTACTACAACTTTAAGCGGTAATTTAAGTGGTGCAAGTGGAATTACTGAAAATGCTTCAGGCGGTACGTTAATTCTTTCAGGCGCTAATAATAGTTCTTACAGTGGTACAACAACATTAACTGCTGGCACATTACAAGTGGGTGTTGCAACGAATGCATTAGGTAGCGGATCACTTTCATTAAACGGCGGTTCGTTACAATCCAGCTTAACGGCATCACTGGGTAATGCATACACTTTAAATAGCAGCTCTGCAATTAGCGGTTCAAATAATTTAACCTTGAGTAGCACAGGGACTTTAACTAGCGGCACATTATCAGTCACTAATACCGGCACTACAACTTTAAGCGGTAATTTAACAGGTTCAGGTAATCTTACAGAAAATGGTTCAGGCGGCACGTTAATCCTTTCTGGCTCAAGCAATAATTACAGCGGTACGACTACAATATCAAATGGTACTTTACAACTGGGTGTTGCCAATGCTGTTCCAACAACTAGCGCCGTATCTATTTCAAGTGGAACATTTAATTTAAATAACCTGAGTGATTCCATTGGTTCATTAACTGGAACTGGAGGAAATGTATCACTGGGAACTGCAACTCTCACAACCGGTAATGATAATACAACAACAACTTATTCAGGTATTATTTCTGGTTCAACCGGTGGTCTCACTAAAGTTGGAACTGGAACATTTACTTTAAATAATGATAGTAATAGTTATTCTGGTAATACTGCTATTAATGCAGGCACATTATTAATTAGCACATCTAATTCTGTTCCTTCAACCAGTACCTTATCGATTGCTAGCGGTGCAACCTTTGGATTTAACGGTCTTAATAAAACATTATCAGGCTTAACCGGCTCTGGAAATATTGAAGTGTTAAATGCAACACTGACTATTAATAATAGCGCGAATGACACTTACTCAGGCACTCTAAGCGGTAATGGTAACCTGATTATGTCTGGTAGTGGCATATTAACATTCAATACAGCAAGCACATTCACTGGTTCAACAACGGTAAGTAGTGGAACATTACAAGCCGGTATTGCGGATGCATTTGCAAGCAGCAGCGGTCTTAGTATTTCAAGCGGTGCAACATTTGATTTAAATAATCTTAACAATACTGTTAAATCATTCTCTGGCGCAGGTTCTATTTCATTAGGTTCTGCAACATTAACAACCGGTGGTGATAACTCATCAACAACCTTTAGTGGAATAATGAGCGGTACCGGCAGTCTTATTAAAAATGGTACTGGTACATTAACATTATCTGGTGCTAACAGTTATAGTGGAACAACCGCTATTAATGCAGGCGTGATAACCGCTTCTAATGCGAATGCATTCGGGTTGAATTCTGGCGGGGCAGTCACTGTTGCTTCCGGCGCTGAATTAGATATTAGTAGTGCTGCTATTGGTTCTAAAGCAATTACTTTAAATGGCGCAACATTAAAAGGCTTAGGAACTTCTTCTTTAGCAGGTAACATTACTTTAGGTGGTGATAGCACAATTAGTACTAACACCAGCACAGATGCATTCACCTTAAGCGGTACTATTAACGGCGCTTCCGCTTTAACCTTAGGAGGATCTGGTCAAGTGGTTATTGCAGGTGTTGTGGGTGGCACAACTCCTTTATCAAGCTTAACTTCTAACGCAACCGCAACCACTATCAGCAGTAATATTAATACCAGTGGTAACCAAACTTATAACAATGCAGTGACTTTATCATCCAGTCCTACATTAAATATATCAAGCAGCGGCACCATGAGCTTCAATAGCGCATTTACAGGCAGTGGAAATGCAAGCAGTAACTCCAGTGCAAATACCTTAGCCCTTAATTTTGCATCAGCACAAACATGGAATATCACTGGTACCAATTCAGGGTCTATTAGCTCTTCAGGAAGTTTAGGCTTTAGCGGATTTGGTAATTTGACAGCAGGTACTACTAGCAATAACTTCGTATTTGCAAATGGATCTAGCATTAGCGGCACTATGAATGGCGTCAATTCAACTATTAGTTCAATGGATTTCACTGCATATACTGTGCCCCTCACAATCAACATGACAGCCACATTCTCAGGTACCATTAGCAGCAGTTCAACCCTGGCTACTTTTAATAATTTTGGTTCAGTAACAGCTCCTTCTGGATCAACTTTAATAACGCCCAATAAAACCAATACGCTTCACATTACCAGTGTGAATGGAGGTTATGTCAGTGATCCATTTTACTTTTCTGGGGTTGACACTATCGTAGGACAAGGAACTACTCAAGTCGTCTTTAATGTGAATGCAGCCTGGAACCAATCAACAGGCATTGCAATCATTAATGGCACCCAACTTAACTTGAACAATATTTCCGAAGTTGCAGGGGAAGTTTCTCAAGTCAATAACTCAACGGTTGCTGGGGTCATTGCTCAAATCACTCAACCTACCTATACCAGTGCATTTATTACAGGAAATACCACATCAGGTGGTAACTTGATCGTAAACTCATCAGGCTCTACCAGCGGAAATAGTAGTAATAGTAATACAAACAGTTCAGGAAATAATGCACAGGTTGGAGAACCTTTAATTACTCCTACCACCATTCCCGTTATTAAAAGTATTTCGGATATAAAACAAGTCCAAAAAACATCAGATACTAAACAAATGCAATCACAAAATTATGGTTGTTAACTAAAAACGTTTATAATAGAAACAATGAAAAAACGAATTCCTATTATTTTTGGTTTTTTTCTCCTGGCCATTTTTATCTGGCTCCAGTTAAGTTCTATTTCCCCCATCCGCAATATGATTGTCAGTTTAGATGACTTGGCCTATGACTTACAATTAAGAACACGATTATTAACCCATAAAAAACTCAATGAATCTTATGCCATTATTGTCGATGTCGATGATAAAAGTTTACAAAAAGAAGGTCGCTGGCCTTGGCCTAGAAACAAAGTAGCTAACTTGGTCAATGAAATTCAACAAGCAGGTGCTGTAGTCATTGCCTTTGATACATTGTTTTCTGAGAAAGAAGAAAACATAATTGATATTATTTCTAATCAAATAAAAAATAATACAGACATCGATACAAAAACGTTTGTTCCTGTGTTAGAAAAAATTCGTTCGGCATTTGATAACGATGCTATTTTTTCTGAAAGTTTAAAAAAAATAGATAGTGTCCTAGGAATTACTTTTTTACCCACCCCCAATAAAATTGGTGTTATTCTTAAGCCTTTGCTTGTTATAAACACTACAGAAGCAAATCAATTAGGCTTTATTACTGCAGCAGGATACTTAGTAGATATTCCTATTTTACAAAACGCGGGAAAAAGTGAAGGCTTTTTAAATGTGTTTCCTGACACAGATGGGGTCATTCGACGCGTTCCCCTTTTAATGCGTTATGAAAATGGAGTTTATCCTTCATTGGCATTAGAAGCAGTCCGTTTATTTTTATTATCAAAAATTGATATCGTGACAGCAAAATATGGTGATTCGGAACAAATTGAAGGAGTAAAAGTAGGCAACCATATCGTCCCTACCGACTATAATGCTCAAGCTGTGATTCCTTTCGTTGGAAAAAGCTATACTATCCCTTTTTTTTCAGCAACTGATGTGCTTCAAAAAAAATATCCTAAAGATGCTTTAGAAGGAAAAATTGTCTTTATCGGAACTTCTGCTACAGGCTTAGGTGATATTCATGCAACCGCAGTAGAAAGTACTTTTCCTGGCGTTGAAATTCACGCAACAATCGCAAATGGCATTTTAAGTGATACTTTCGCTTATAAACCCGCCTGGGCTTTAGGAGCGGAGATTTCATTAACTGTATTGATAGGATTAATTTGTATTTTTGCATTCCCATTTTTAGGTCCTCGTACCTTGGGACTTTTTATTTTTATCATTCCTACCGGGATGATATTAATAAACAATGAAGTATTGGAAAAAACAGGCTTAATCGTTTCTATTCTGATTCCAACCGTTCTTGCCATTATTCTTGCTTTGTTAAACATTATGCATGGATATTTATTTGAAACATTGCGTAGAGAAAAATTAAAAGAAATGTTTGGCCAATATGTGCCAGAAAAACATATTGAAGAAATGTTAAAAAGCAAAGGCGGCAGTTATGGCTTACTCGGTGAAGATAGAGAGATGACTGTTTTATTTGCTGATATAAGAAACTTTACAACTATTTCCGAACCCTTATCTGCAAATGAATTAAAAAATTTATTGAATGAATTTTTCACCCCCATGACTGAAATCATTTTTAAACATCAAGGCACCATTGATAAATACGTTGGTGACTTGATAATGGCTTTTTGGGGCGCACCTTTAAAAGACAAAAAGCATGCACAACATGCCCTTTCTGCTGCCGTTGAAATGCAAGATATGGTTACAAAATTACATAAGGAATTTACCAATCGTAATTGGGCCGAAGTCAATATTGGCATAGGTTTGAATAGCGGTGAAATGAGCGTAGGCGACATGGGATCCAAATTTCGTCGGAATTACACTGTTTTAGGTGATGCAGTAAACCTGGCGTCCCGAGTGGAAAGTTTATCTAAATATTATGGTGTAAAAATTATTACAACTGAAAATACACAACACGATCAACCTTTATTTGTTTTTCGTAAACTGGATAAAGTAAGGGTAAAAGGTAAAAAAAATGGAATAGAAATTTATGAAGTTGTTTGTAAACAAAAAGATTTGCAACCTGACTTGGAAGAAGAAATTAAATTAAGTAACCAAGCCTTAGAATATTATTTTCATCAGCAATGGAAACTCGCTGAAGAAGTTTTCCAGAAGTTAAATACAGAACATCCGGACGTAGTATTATATAATTTATACTTGAAACGAATTTACGAATTTAAAGACAACCCGCCTGCAGAAAATTGGGATGGGGTTTATGTTCATACTGCGAAATGACACGTGGCAACGCAGAATAAGGGCAAAAGACGAAGCATCGATAAAACCGAGTATTTTGCTCTTAGTCAAGGCGCATCGAGCATCGCAGCACAGTTTACGTTGGTGGTAAATGAGCAGCGAAGCGCAGATGCAACGCAGAATAAGGGCAAAAGACGAAGGTTTTTAGTTACAGATTTTAAAGTCACCAGAACTCGGATTGGGCTTACCAGGCGCTACTGATTTTACCCCTTCTCCAGTTGCACCCCCTCCTCCCGTTGTCCCTGTAGGGGCTACTGTAGGCTTTCCTGGTGTGGTATTAGTAGCAGCGGGAAGAGCTGTTACCAGGTTAGCTGGCGGCTTAACCGTTTGAAGCGGTAACTGTTGTTTTAAAGCAGGCGGCGGGGTGGTGGTAGGTCTTAATGCTTCAGTCGCTTTATGAACTATGACATAGGGATTAGATGAGTTTAAGGTGGTCTGACCAATGTCATTTTTAACAACGATTTCTCCTTTATAAACCCCTACTTCTAGACCTGATGCCGCTGTCCAATTCACTCTTAACTCGGTACCTCGTACACCTATGGTCGCAACTGGGGTAACTAATTTATAATTCTCTGGATGCCCTTTTGAAATAGCGCCTGTAATAGTGCGTAATCCCCCTTTCACTAAGGACGCTACATATTTTTCTTGTGAAGGATCTTTTCCTTGATTGAATTTGTACTCATCGATTCGAAAAACCGTATCTTCTTTTAATGAAAGAAGAGAACTGTCAGAAAATACTATTTGACCTGAACTTACTTTATCGGTCGTTAACGTGTCGTGCGCGAAAATAGGATCACCACGTTTTAATAAACGAGGTTTTTCTTCTTTAGTGATACTTGCATTTATACTGCCCTTTACCCAAACCACTTGAGCTATTGCTGCTGATTCCGCAGATGATGCAGCTGCTTGTGCACGAACAAGAAAAAAATACGCAGGAATAAAAAAGACCCCTATTAACAAAGTAATAAGGGTGAGAAAACGCTTAATCATTAAATATTTCATACAATTTACCTTAGTCCTATTCTAATTATAGATGATTTTAGCTTTTAAATTTCTTAGATAGAAGAATTCATATTAAGGTAAGCTTTTCATTTTTTTACATTTTTTTAAGGAAAAATAAATTTTTAAAATTTTTTTGGAAAAAAAAACTTAACAGATTTCAATCACTTAACAAATATGTTAGTATCTACCCAGGAATCGACCACAAGAATAAAAAAACAACATTGGTTCTCTTTCTTCTAGTTCATTTAGCGTTTATATGGGTAATTTGATAATGGCTACACCAGCCCGATTAATACTAGAGACTGGCGAGATTTTTCACGGTCAGTCCCCTACAGAATTGCATGAAATGCATTATGGCGAAGTGGTATTTAATACAGGAATGGTAGGCTATGTTGAGTCCTTAACAGACCCTTCTTATGCAGGCCAAATTATCGTATTTACTTACCCCTTAATTGGTAATTATGGAGTCGCTCCAGAATCTGATTGGGAATCCAAAAAAATTCATGTCAAAGGTGTAATCATGTCAGAACTTGCACCTTTCTATTCAAGTCATAGTGCGCACCGTTCCCTTTCTGAATGGTTACAGCAACAAAATATTCCGCATTTAATTGATGTTGATACCCGCGCGGTGACAAAACGTTTACGCGAACAAGGTGTTATTCCGGGTGTTATTGCTCCAGCTGCAAATAAGCCTGATCATTTCGAACCATTTGAAAAAATTGATTGGGTAAAAGAAGTTTCTATCAAAGAACCTCGTACCTACGGTACGGGTGAAAAAGTTATTATTGTTGTTGATTGCGGAATTAAAGAAAATATCATACGCAGCCTTTTAGAATATCCTGTCAAACTAAAGCGTGTTCCTTACGATTACGATTTTACAAATGAAGCTTTTGATGGCGTGTTTATTTCAAATGGTCCTGGCGATCCCGTACACTGTCAAAAAACCATCAGCATTTTAAAAAAAGCGATGAATTTAAAAAAACCCACTTTTGGTATTTGTCTTGGAACACAGTTAATGGCTTTGGCAGTGGGCGCTAAAACCTATAAGCTGCCTTTTGGTCATCGTTCACATAATCAACCCTGTTTACAAATTGGAACAGACCATTGTTATTTGACATCCCAAAATCATAGTTATGCAGTAGATGAAAATACTTTGCCATCCGATTGGAAAGTTGCATTCCGAAACTTGAATGATCAAAGTGTTGAAGGAATTGAACACAAAGAATTACCTTTCTTTGCGGTTCAATTTCATCCAGAAGCAGCACCTGGACCAATGGATACGATGTGGCTTTTCAATAAATTTTACGATCTTGTCAGCCAAAAATAACTGAATGGTGATACATGTTTAAAGGTAAAAAAGTTCTTATCTTAGGTTCTGGCGGCCTGCGAATTGGTCAAGCTGGAGAATTTGATTATTCCGGCTCCCAAGCAATCAAAGCATTAAAAGAACAAGGCGTTAAAACCGTTTTAGTGAATCCCAATATTGCAACCGTTCAAACTGATCAGCAAATGGCAGATGAAGTTTATCTTGAGCCATTAAACTTAGATTCAGTCAGCCGAATTATTGCAAAAGAAAAACCGGACGGCATTTTATTAGGATTCGGCGGACAAACCGCTTTAAATTTAGGTTTATTATTAGAAAAAGCGGGTGTTTTAAAAGAACATCAAGTTGAAATCCTTGGTACAAGCGCAAACTCGATTCGTCAAACAGAAGACCGCGAATTATTCAAACAACGTTTACAAGAAATCGATGTAAAAACACCTTTAAGTATTAGCGCAACCACAGTAGATGAAGCCTTAAGTGCGGCAGAAAAAATTGGTTATCCCGTCATGATGCGCTCTGCTTTTTCTCTTGGCGGACTTGGTTCAGGAAAAATAAAATCCGCAGAAGAATTAGCATCCCGAACAAAAGAATGCCTGGCTGTAGTACCACAGGTTTTAATTGAAGAATATCTACTAGGCTGGAAAGAATTTGAGTACGAAATTATACGCGACAAAGCTGGTAATGCTTTAACGATTTGTAATATGGAAAATATGGATCCTATGGGCATACATACCGGCGAAAGCATAGTCGTCGCTCCAGCTCAAACCTTAAACAATCGCGAACATCAATTATTACGTAACACAGCGCTGAAGGTCGCTCATCATTTTAATATCGTTGGCGAATGTAATATTCAATATGCTGTAAATCCTGGTAATGGTGATTACAGAGTCATTGAAGTCAATGCAAGACTTTCTCGATCCAGTGCGCTCGCATCAAAAGCAACTGGTTATCCCCTTGCATTTGTAGCAGCTAAATTAGCGCTGGGTTTTTTATTACATGAAATTGTAAATAGCGTTACCCAAAAAACTTGTGCTTTCTTCGAACCTGCGCTTGACTATATTGTTGTTAAAATTCCACGGTGGGATACTCAAAAATTAAAAGCAGCTAATCGCACCATCGGCACCGAAATGAAAAGCGTTGGCGAAGTGATGAGCATTGGTCGTTCTTTTCCTGAGAGTTTGCAAAAAGCCGTTGGCATGTTAAACATTGGTGCTTCCTGCTTAAGTGATTATCCTTATCCTGCTGCTGACTTGACAAGTGAAATTGAATTTCCAACGGATAGACGTTTATTTGCGCTTTATAAATTCTTTAGGCAAGGTAAAACCGTAGAAGAAGCTTATGCTTTAAGTAAAATTGATAGATGGTTTTTACATCATATTTGGCATATTTCAGAAGTTGAAAAAAGAATCGCAACAGAAAAGTTATCTGAAGAATTATTATTAACCTCTAAAAAAACGGGTTTTTCGGATAAAGCAATTGGACGTTTAACTAACCAATCTGAATTACAAATTCGTGAATTAAGACGTTCTTTTAATATAGCTCCTTTTGTGAAACAAATTGATACGCTCGCGGGGGAATTTGCAGCTCATACAAATTATTTATACATGACATACCTTGGCAGTGAACATGATATCGAACCTGGTTTAGTCCCTCCTGTTTTAGTTTTAGGTTCTGGTCCTTATACCATTGGTTCTTCTGTAGAGTTTGATTGGTGCGCTGTCAATACATTACGTACTTTAAGAGCCCTAGGAAAAACTTCTGTTTTAATTAATTCAAATCCTGAAACCGTTTCAACTGATTATGATGAATCTGACAGACTTTACTTCGAACAATTAACATTTGAGCGAGTACAAGATATTGCAGACTTTGAAGCGCCTAAAGGAATTGTTGTATCAGTAGGCGGTCAAGTTGCAAATAACTTAGCTTTACCTTTAGCAACTGCAGGCTATCCATTATTGGGAACTAGCGCTCAATCGATAGATCAAGCTGAAAATCGAGAAAAATTTTCTGCCCTGTTAAATGAATTGAACATTGATCAACCTTTATGGCAATCGGTCACCCATCTTAAAAATGCAAAACAATTTGCAAATGAAGTTGGTTATCCTGTTTTAATACGTCCTTCTTACATTCTTTCTGGTGCAGCAATGAATGTCGCTTATGATGATGAATCATTAGAGACTTATTTAGAACAAGCAGCTCTTGTTTCTCCAGAACATCCTGTAGTCATGTCTAAATTTATTTTAGAAGCAAAAGAATTGGAATTAGATGGTGTTGCCTATCAAGGTAAATTAATTATCGAAGCAATCGCTGAACATATTGAAAATGCAGGTGTACATTCAGGGGATGCTACCATTGTGCTTCCTCCGCAGCGACTCTATTTAGAAACCATTAGCCGCGTTAAAAAAATCACCCGAGAAATTGCCAGGGCTTTAAAAATTACGGGCCCATTTAATATTCAATTCATTGCAAAAAATAATAATATTCAAGTTATTGAATGTAATTTACGTGCAGCTCGTTCTTTCCCTTTTGTTTCTAAAACAACGAATCATAATTTTATTGAAATTGCGACAAAAGCAATGTTAGGAATTATTGATAAACAAGCTTATGAAACATTGGAATTAGATTATGTGGGTGTCAAAGTTCCCCAGTTTTCTTATCAACGCCTAAAAGGTGCAGATCCAGTTGCACATGTTGAAATGGCTTCAACCGGTGAAGTCGCTTGTTTAGGAGAAAATTTATATGATGCTTATTGGCGTGCTTGGCTTTCAACAGAACAGCAAGTGAATGGAAAAAATATTTTAGTTTCTATTGATGATGCACATAAATTAAAATTTCTTCCCTACTTACAAAAATTAGATGAACAGGGCTGGAAAATTTATAGTACTGGCGGGACTCATACATTTTTATCCAAGCATGGTGTTGCATCTTATTTTGTATATAAGACTAGTGAAAAACAAGAACCAAACGTACGATCCCTTATTGCAAATCGCAAAGTTGATATCGTGATTAATATTCCTAGTCATTTAACCATACATCATCAAACTGATGGATTTTTAATTCGCCGCATGTCTATCGATCATCATTTACCGCTTATCACTAACGTACAAATCGCACAAATCATCATGCGATGCTTAATTGATTATTTAGATGCAAGATTGCCCGTGCGCTCTTGGAGAGAAATTGTTGACTCTAACAAGATGAGCGCTCCTTTAAATATGTCATCCCGAGTGTGATGACTATTTAAAAACCTTTCCTTTCAAAATAGTATAAACAGGCGCGCCTTTAAGCCTTAAACCCGCATAAGGAGACCAAGCGCATTTAGTATGTAAATTATCATCGCTAATGTCTGTTGTTTTATTCAAATCGACTAATACAAAATCGTTTGTTTCAGGCAAATTGAAAATGGTTTTGGCTCTTTGAGATGTGAGAGAAACAATTTCTTCTAATGATAATTTTCCTTCCGAATGTGCGTTGAGTAATAACTTTAAAACGATTTCTATACTTGGCATGCCTGAAGGACAAAGCCCATACTCTTGCGCCTTTTCTTTGAGTGTGTGTGGAGCATGATCAGTGCCCAGCGTATCAATAGTACCTTCGTGAATCGCTTTAAAAAGCGCGTCATTATGTTCTTTGGTTCGCAGGGGAGGATTAACTTGAGCTTTACCTTTTAAACGAGAATAAGCACTATCATTTAAAAACAAATGATGCGGTGTTGTTTCTGCATAGACTGGCAACCTTTCTTGTTTTCCCTTTTTAATCAATCCAATTTCATCAGCAGAACTCACGTGTAATATATATAACTTTGTTCCATAGATCTTAGTCAGTCCAATTGCTTTTTCTACTGCGATTGTCGCCGCTTCAATATTTCTAATTTTAGAGTGCACTGTAAAATCTTTTATACCTGCATATCTTTCTTTATTTTGATTCATCATGCATTCATCTTCCGCATGCACTGCGACTAACATTTTTTGTTCTGCTGCGATTTTAAAAATAGCATGTAAACTTTCATCATCATCAATGACCAAGCCGCCTGTGCTGCAGCCCATAAAAACTTTGATGCCAACAACTTCATTTTTTACTTTAGGAATTTCAGCGATATGATTTTTATCCGCGCCAAAAAACAATTGATATCGCAAAGGAATGCCGGCTTCTTTTAATTGTGCATCGATAATGGCTTTTTTTTCATGTAACAATGCTGCGGTGACAGTTGGCGGCAACGTATTTGGCATATCAAAAACCGTAGTATAGCCTCCCGCAATAGCTGCTTTAGAAGCGGTACGCCAATCTTCTTTATGTTCATAACCGGGTGTGCGAAAGTGCACATGAGGATCAATCAAAGCAGGTAATAACAACAATCCATCTGCATTTAATTCTTGTGAAGTTTCACTGGGAATTTGAATAGTTTTTTTAATTCCATCTATGCCGATAACGTTATTAATAACTAACATGCTTTATTTGCCCTTATATTTTTACTTTTACATGATCGCGGCTAAACGTTCTTTCGCAATAGTGGCAAGTGATTTTTATCTCATCTCCCAATTCTTCGATTTGAAAATTACTTTTTACATTTTTTTCTTGAGAAATACAGATTAAGTTAGGACAAATAAAAACGTCTTCAATGTTTTTAGGTAAATGAGTTTTAATTTTATTAATCACTTCAAAGTTTTTTACTATATTTATAGTTGCTTCAGGCGCAAAAACAACAACCTCATTGGCTTGTTCAGTAGTCAATTCTACGCTTTCAATTTTGATTAAATCCTTACGGCCAAGACGTTTACTTGCAAGGTTTAAACCTAGAGTAATAGGTCTGCCATTTTTTAAAAGACCTAATAAATGAATGATACGTAACGCATTTCCCGGTTTAATATGATCAATCACAGTTCCATTTTTAATAGCTGAAACAGAAAGGGTCTTGGTCATGATAATGTCTCATTTAATAATAATGTTAGAATGGCCTGTCTTATATAAATTCCGTTTTCTGCCTGGGTAAAGTAATAGGCATACTCTAATTGATCAACGCTAACATCAATTTCTGTTACTCTAGGCAACGGATGTAAAATTTTTAAATTCGGTTTTGCCCTCTTAAGCATTTCTGGAGTAAGCAAATAGGCATCTTTTATTAATGGATATTCAGCCTTACTAAATCGCTCCTGCTGTATTCGTGTCATGTAAAGAATATCTAATTTAGGGATGACTTCTTCTATCGTATTATGAAAAGAAAATCGTATGCCGCTTTTCTTTAATCTGTCACAAATGGATTCTGGTAACGTTAAACTTTCAGGTGATACTAAATAAAGACGTATATCGAACAATTCACAAGCCTGGGTCAATGAATGAATCGTCCTGCCATATTTTAAGTCTCCAGCTAATCCTATAGAAAGACCATTAATTTTGCCTTGCGATTCTTGCATGCTAAATAAATCAATCAATGCTTGTGTGGGGTGCTGATTGGAACCATCACCCGCATTAATAATGGGTTTTTTAGAAACATCTGCTGCCAATCTTGCAGCACCCTCTCTAGGATGTCGGATAACAATTGCATCAGCATATTTAGAAATAACTTCTATGGTATCTTCTAGTGATTCCCCTTTTTGTGTAGACAATGATTCGTCATTGGAAAAACCGATAACTTGACCACCTAATTTTAAAGTTGCCGTTTCAAAGGATAACCGGGTACGCGTTGAAGATTCAAAAAAACAATGCGCTATAATCTTGTTTTCAATGGTTTTTTGTAGAGGATTCGTTTTAAATTTTTTTGCTGTTTCTAATAGTTGAGTCAATTTTTCTAAAGAGAGATCCCGCATTGATAGGATATCGGATTGGTATAACAAACTTTTCATCAAAAGGCCCCAAGCTAACATTTCAGTTGTTGCAATAGTATCCTGTCACGGCCCACATTTCAAAAAAATCTTGACACTATAAGGCTCATAAGCAATTATGCCGAGGTTTTATCTATAAATAAGCTCTAGGATCCTATGAACAACAAATCTCTTATCCATTCTTTGCATCAAATTGGCTCAATAAAATTTGGGGAATTTATCTTAAAAAGCGGCCAAACTTCTAAGGTATACATGGACTTAAGACAAATTATTTCATACCCATCTGTTTTACGGGAAGTATCAGACGCTATCTGGAATAGTATCTCAAATCAACACTTTGATTTAGTTTGCGGTGTGCCTTATACAGCGCTACCTATCGCGACTTGTATCTCTATAAAACATAATATTCCTATGATAATGCGCCGCAAAGAAAAAAAGGACTATGGCACTAAACAACAAATTGAAGGTACATTTAAACCAGGACAAACCTGTTTAATTATAGAAGACGTCATTACGACAGGCGGCAGCATCATTGAAACTGCGACAGATCTTGAAGCAGCCGGTTTGATTGTGAAAGATGTTGCTGTATTAGTTAATCGAGAGCAAGGTGCTAAAGAAAATCTGGAAAAAAGAAAATACCATGTTCATTCCGTTTTAACATTAAGTGAAATTTTGAGTGAAACATCTTCATGAACTACTTAGAACGCGCAAATCATTGTAAAAATTTTATTGCAAAAAAATTATTTAAAATCATCGCGGAAAAAAATACTAATTTAGCGTTGTCAGCTGACGTGACTCAATGTAAAAAACTATTAGCTTTGGCTGATACTGTAGGTCCTGAAATCTGTGTTTTGAAAACACATGTGGATATTTTAGAAGATTTTACATCAGACTTTACTAAGCGTTTAAAAGATATTGCTTTAAAACATAACTTTTTAATTTTTGAAGATAGAAAATTTGCTGATATCGGCAATACTGTAAAACTTCAATATGCAAAAGGAATTTATCAAATTGCAGAATGGGCTGATATTATTAATGCGCATACATTACCAGGCCCTGGCATTATTCAAGGTCTTTCTGATATTGGTCTTGGTAAACAGCGCGGGTTATTGTTACTTGCTGAAATGAGTTCCAAGAATAATTTATTCACTGCGGAATATGCCGAAAAAACAGCAAAAATGGCAAAAGAAAATGATGTATTTGTCATTGGTTTTATTTCACAAAAAAAATTATTACCAGAACCCAACTGGATTACGATGACACCT
>Ga0207151_1050_pt1 | contig 29268 bp, 18 predicted proteins | sample Alteio_BWMinHeat_29_FD_153523 | JGI IMG/M metagenome (GOLD analysis project Ga0207151, IMG submission 153523) | Enriched cells from forest soil in Barre Woods Harvard Forest LTER site, Petersham, Massachusetts, United States -... | ecosystem: Environmental > Terrestrial > Soil > Temperate forest >... | reverse complement strand
TACTCCATTAATTCGCAACGCAACTCAGCAAGTCTTTCGTATCTTTTTGCCGGAGGAATGTCCAACAGATTCTCGTCCAGGATAAGGGCATATCGGTAGATAAACTCCAGAGGAAAGACCTTGAATACAGTAAAATTACTGCGATTAAGAATGCGACCTCTTTCACTCATCGGGAAGTTTTGCAAAAATGCTTGAACTTTTAAAATCGTTGGTGTTTTAGACAGAACTTGAATCAATTCCGTTGTACTGTCTACAGGACCTGCGCCCGGGCCATTATTTAAAGATGATACTGCAGCCAATTTTTAATACTCCGTGTTATTGAGTTAGCCACAATAATAACACGATTCATAATTATGTAAAATAAAAAAAATCATGATATAAAATAGAACAGGATGAGCAGGATAGGCAGGATGATTTTGAGGATCGTTTTACAAAGTAATTTCGCTAACATTAATCATGTATTTTTCAATCCTATTTTATCCTGCCAATCCTGCTCATCCTGTTCTATTTCTTTACAGATTTAACTGGCAGCAGCTTCAGCTTGCTGATAAGTTGAGCGCACCGGTCTAAATTTAAAGTAAACTACATAGGAAAGGGCTATATCTCTTATGTGAGGGGTAGTAAAGTGTGCTGTTAACCCCGTTTCTGCCACTACCCAAATGCTTATCTTTTCTCTCAACGCTTTTTGCGCTTGCTCAAGTGTTGGGAGCAATCTTTCCGCCACCGCATTACCTGCTCCACGGGCAGTTCGATAGGCTTCCAAAGTATCATCACTGATCATAGCTTCAGCTTCTAATAAATGATCGAGATTTCTCTCAAAAGAACGTTGATTCAACAGAGCGATAGCAATTTCATTCACCACATTGTCTCGTCTTACACCTGGATATGTATAGACATCATGGACTGCTAATCCTTCTTCTGCAAGCACGACATTCCCAACTTTGGGAAGAGGATAAGCAAAGGTCGATAAAAAAGTGGTAACAAGACATGATTCTAATAGCTCAGCAGTTCGAGCTTGGTAAGCAGCTGCGAAATCTCTGTAATTTTGCCCAACAGGAATTGGCGTGCCACATGGACTACCATCCGGGAGCCTTAGGGTTAATTCTTCTGTTGTGAGAAGTTTAGCATCGATTTCTTTTTGCGCAAGGAGGTGCTCTTCAATCTCTTTTCTTCTTAGTGCAGAAGCATAGTGTAATGCGGTGCATCCCGTCCTCGGATCGCGAAAGTTGACTCTAGCGCCATGTTTCAAGAAGAATTGGACCATTGGCAAGCGGTTAATCATGCAAGCTCGAATAAACATAGAGTCTACAGTTGTGGGCGGATCAAAGGGCAGACAGGTCCTTATATGAGCTCCTTGTGAAATAAGATACTCCATTAATTCGCAGCGCACCATATCTCGTCTGTCAAATATGTTTTCTGCAGCTTTAAGGTGCATTTTGTCGTCCAAGATAAGGGCAAATCGGTAGATAAACTCCAGAGGAAAGACGTGGAATTGCTTTTCGCGAGGGTTCTGACCAACATTATTAAGAATGCGATCTTTTTCACTAAGCGAGAAGTTTTGCAAAAATGCTTGAACTTTTGAAATTGTTAGTTTAAAATCATATAGAACTTTAAGAAATTCCGTTGTACTGTCTAAGAATTGCACAGGACCTGCGCCTGGGCCATTATTTAAAGATGTTACTGCAGCCATTTTTAATATCTCCTTTTTATTAATCGGATTTCTTTACTAGACCTTACTAGCAGCAGCAGCTTCAGCACTAGCAGCAGCAGCTTCAGCTTGCTGATAAGTTGAGCGCACCGGTCTAAATTTAAAGTAAACTACATAGGAAATGGCTATATCTCTTATGTGAGGGGAAGTAAAGTGTGCTGTTAAACCCGTTTCTGCCACTACCCAAGTGCTTATCTTTTCTCTCAACGCTTTTTGCGCTTGCTCAAGTTTTGGGAGTAATCTTTCCGCCTCCGCATTACCTGCTCCACGGGCAGTTCGATAGGCTTCCAAAGTATCATTGCTGATCATAGCTTCAAATTCTAATAAATGATCTAGATTTCTCTCAAAAGAACGTTGATTCAACAGAGCGATAGCAATTGCATTCACCACATTGTCTCGTCTTACACCTGGATATGTACAGACCTCATGGACTTTAAATCCTTCTTCTGCAAGCACGACATTCCCAACTTTGGGAAGAGGATAAGCAAAGTTCAATAAAAAAGTGGTAACAAGACATGATTCTAATAGCTCAGCAGTTCGAGCTTGGTAGGCAATCGCGAAGTCTTTATAATTTTGCCCAACAGGAATTGGAGTGCCACATGGACCACCTCCAGGGAGCCTTAGGGTTATTTCTTCTGTTGTGAGAAGTTTAGCATCGATTTCTTTTTGCGCAAGGAGGTGCTCTTCAATCTCTTTTCTTCTTAGTGCAGAAACATAGTGCAATGCTGTGCATCCCGTCCTTGGATCGCGAACATTGACTCTAGCTCCATGTTTCAGGAAGAATTGGACCTCAGGCAAGTGGTCAGTCATGCAAACTTGAAGAAACAGAGAGTCTACAGTTGTGGTCGTATCTAAGGGCACACAGGTCCTTATATGAGCTCCTTGTGAAATAAGATAATCCATTAATTCGCAACGCAACTCAGCAAGTCTTTCGTATCTTTTTTCCGGAGGAAGGTCAAACAGATTGTCGTCCATGATAAGGGCATATTTGTAGATAAACTCCAGAGGAAAGACCTTGAATACAGTAATATTGCTGCGTGGGTTCTGACCAACATTATTAAGAATGCGACCTCTTTCACTAATCGTAAAGTTTTGCAAAAATGCTTGAATTTTTAAAATCGTAGGTCTTTCATGAATAACTTGAAGCAATTCCGTTGTACTGTCTGAGAATTGCACAGGACCTGCGCCCGGGCCATTATTTAAAGATGCTACTGCAGCCATTTTTAATACTCCGTGTTATTTAAGTCATAATGATAACACGATTCATAATTATGTAAAATAAAAAAAATCATGAAATAAGTATAACAGTCACTATGCTGATTTAGGTACGTCCTTAGGGATCGTACGTAAAAACGCTTTACGTTGAACTCTCCGATGTAATGAAAGCCTTTATTGAAATTGGAACAATAAGTTTTTTCAGCGTAATAATATTGAAATCTCAATGTACAAAAAAATAAAACTTTCAAGTACCCTGATGCAGGAGGTTTCTTATGGCCAACCAATATGATGTTGCTCTTCGTTCCTTATCAGGTTATGGACAATACGCTTTTCAAGATGGTCGACATTTGAACACCTCTCTTAAGGAAACTCAGATAGGATCGAAGACGCTCTCGATTGCCCTTTTGCAAAGAGCGCTATCGTTTGTAGATCCTGCCAGCTGGACAAGCGTACCTTTCGTCAATAAAGCGTGGTACCAAGCTGCCAAAGGCAAACTATTCTTGTTGCATTTCGCTCAAGAAGAAGTGGTCAAAGGCAAGCAAGACAGCTACACCATCAAACGCAACCTAATGCGCGCAGATGCAGCAGCAATCTTTGACCAAACAGGCATCGAAATTGGCTTTGCTCCTGGCCAGGCGCAAATTAACCACTTCACACTAGGTCGTGGAGCATTTGGCGAATTTTGCATTGCCCGAGCAGCAAAGAAAACGCATTTCGTCGGAATTAAGATCACGCGCGGCAAAGATGCGTCAGAAAGAGAAGCGCAGATCCAACTCGCCTTGCATGGGCTGCCTGCAATTATGCCCACACACGATCTCTGCAGAGCCGTCGATGCCACAGGCTCTCCGGCGCTTTATCAGGTCATGGAGCTCGGCGGCCTAGGCAGTACTGCCACACTAAAACCCTTTCTAGACCGCTTGGTGGACCAACGTTTCAAAGAGCAAGTGCTTTTCTGTTTAGCTGAAGGACTACTCACCGGCCTTGCCAAAATGCATGAGAAAGGCTACTACCATCTCGACATGAAGCCTGACAACTTGGTTGTGCGTCAAGATGGACAAGTGTTCCTCATCGACTTCGGCTGCTCACAACGCTCCCAAAAGCCTGTCATCGACACACGACAGACCAATGGAGACTGGTCTTTCTTTTCTCCAGAAAGAGCCGCAGATGCAAACCCCCTTTGTGATGCTGCCAAGATTGATGCCTGGGCGGCAGGCATGACTCTGCTGCTGCTAGGGGGCTTTGCAAACATGGAAAAAGTGGTCACCTTTGCAGATGCTGACAAGGCAAGAAGTGCCTTGACAGCCCAGGCTGCGGCACTCACGCCCCCTTCAAAAACTCATTTCCTCTCTTTCGTGCAGAGTTTGCTAAGTCCTGACCCGAAAAGACGCTCTACACCAGCACAAGCTCTGAAACATTTCTGGTTTACACAGATGCAAGCAGCAGCTGTCGAATGGCGTGCAGACACCGTTACCTATTTGCGAGAACTCGTACAATCGCTGCATCGCGAAACACGTAGCACCCATAGTGCATCCAGCCCGCAAGATCTACCTCTACCTCATTTTGGAGCATTTATCGAGCGCACAGCCTTGCTGGACGCCCTTCAGAAACTCCTGTTGAGCCCTCCTTCCTATGAGAAATCGACAATCACCGTCTGCCAAGGAATGGGAGGAATCGGTAAAACCCAATTCGTTACGCACTTGATTCATCAAAGGAAAGTGCAACGCCATTTCGGTTTGAAGCTTTGGTTTCGCAGCTCGGACAGTCGATCTCTTCTTGAAATGCAAACGATTGTGCTAGCGCGTGAACTCGGTCTTGTAGATGACAAAACGCCTTTTGATCAGGCTCAGCAAAGGTTGCATTACTTTTTAGCGAACTGTAAAAAACCTTGGTTGATCGTTTTTGATAACGCCGAAGATCGCGAAATGCTCACCCCTTTTCTCCCTATGTCTGGAGGGCACATTCTCATCACTACTCGATCGACAAGCTGGCCAGGAGCAATCTCAATCGATCTCTTCACACCGGAAGAAGGGGAAGCGCTTGTACACAAGCTTCTACAAAGACAGGATCCCCTCAGTCGCGACCTTTGTAAGGAGTTGGGCTATCTGCCTTTGGGGATTGTCCAAGCGTGTGCCTTCATCCGCAATCAGAAATTGCAGGTTGCCGCCTATCTTGAGCAACTCAAGAAGGATGCAGCTATCATAGAAAAGGATGAGCGACTTTTTGGAAAGAAGCTTCCTAATTCGATGCTCAGCCTCTGGCAGACCACCTTTCAACTCCTACAAACCGCTCACCCTGAAGCACTCGCACTGCTAGACATTTTGGCTTACCTTGCGCCAGACAGCATTCCACGACACCTCATGCAACAACTGGCTTCTGCCAAGACACAAGACCTCCTAAAACAATATGCCTTATTGCGTGAAGATACGCAAAAGACTTGTTCCATACACCGACTTGTACAACTGGCTGTGCGTGCTAAACAATCCGCAGAACGTCAAACAAATGCCTTGAAAAACGGAATGAACGCTCTTGCTCTAGTCTATGTCCATGTACCTACCACTCCGGAAATGCAAAATAACCAACAGTTGCTAGTGCATGGAGAGAATATTGTCGCTCATGCTGAACCATTGACAGCTGCTTTTCCTGAACTGCTGGAACCATTTGCTATCACATTGAGCTGGCTTGGGAAGCAGCACCGAGTGCTTGCACATCCTCATCAGAGCAAAGAGCTGCATGAAAAGGCTCTACAAATTATCCAAAAAGTATATGGAGAACAGCATCTCGAGATAGCAACCTATCTCAACAACCTAGGGTTAGCCTGGGCGGATTTGGGAGATGACCGAAAAGCCATCCAGTATCATGAACAGGCTCTTGCTATATGGAAGAAAACCTATGGCGAGCAGCATCCTAATGTTGCACGCTCTCTCGACCAGTTAGGGGCATCCTGGAAGGTCTTGGGAGATGCCCGAAAAGCCATCCAGTATCATGAACAGGCGCTTGCTATCAAGAAGAAAACCTATGGCGAGCAGCATCCTGATGTTGCAATCTCTCTCACCCAGCTAGGGGGAGACTGGAAGATTTTGGGAGATAACCGAAAAGCCATCCAGTATCATGAACAGGCGCTTGCTATCAGGAAAAAAGCCTATGGCGAGCAGCATCCTGATGTTGCAGGCTCTCTCAACCAGATAGGGGATGCTTGGACCAACTTAGGAAATGCCCAGAAAGCCATCGATTATTACTTGCAGGCGCTTGATATCAACAAGAAAATCTACGGTGAGCAGCATCCTGATGTAGCCTACTCTCTCAGTGGACTAGGGCAGGCTTGGAGTGATTTAGAAAATACCCGGACAGCCACCGATTATTTCATGCAAGCACTTGATATCAACAAGAAAATCTACGGTGAGAAGCATCCTAATGTAGCATGCTCTCTCACGGATCTAGGGAATACTGTCGAAGATATCCAACAAGCCATCAAGTATCACGAGCAAGCGCTTGCCTTATACAAGAGCATCTATGGCGAGCACCATCCCTACGTAGCAACTTCTTTCACTAGTCTAGGGTTAGCTTGGAGCAAATTTGGCAAGGTTTCGAAAGCCATTGAGTATCACGAGCAAGCGCTTACCACCTACACGAAAGTTTATGGTGAACAGCATCCTCATGTAGCAATTTCTCTCGGCCACCTAGGGGCAGCATGGAATGACTTAGGAAATGCCCGGAAAGCCCTACAGTATCAAGAGCAGGCGCTTGCCATCAGAAGAAAAGTCTATGGGGAGCACCATCCTGATATAGCACTCTCTCTCAGTCACATAGGGGCAGCATGGGAACTAATGGGAAAACAAGCAAAGGCACATAAGCATTTTAATGAAGCTTATCAGTTAGCTCTGCAGTTGCCAAGTCTTGGCCCTGATCATCCCTATACAAAGGCCTACAAGGAGTTGTCAGACCGAACACTCCCTCCTGCAGCAAGAGCTGGAGCTGGACCAAGAGGACCTCAACCTATTGATGAGACTGCTTTTGATGATACGGTTGTAGTGCAACGTGGGCGTGCCAATGCTATTACTCAACCCTCTGCTTTTGATGCATAAGGAATGGTGAGGGAACTATATTCGTACTTAATAATAAGATAGATAAATGATGAAACGCAGAGGCGCAGCGGCCACTAATATCATCCTCTGCGCCTTTGTGTCTCTGCGTTTCAAAAAGGGGCATTAAGTACCTGATCTGATAATGTGTTAAATCTTTTTCAAGTCATCAAAAACGAGTTACGACCTATTTACCACGCACTTTCTAAAGTAGTTAACTTTTTGCGGGTAGAGTTGTAGTCAGTATGTAAGATGCTTTGAATCCCCAAGTTTTCCGCGATCTGGACAAACATGGGCGTATTTTCTATGTAGAGGACCTGCCCAACTTGTGCTTGAGAGATGTCTAATGCCATCCTATAGATTTCGATATCAGGCTTGCGAACATGTGCGTAACATGAGGAAATAAAAACATCCACAAAATTATCGAGCTTGAATTTTCGAATCCGATAGTCATTCAGCTCTCTTGCTTCGTTGCTTACGGCGACGATCTTCATTCCATGTTTTGCCTTGAGATGGCGCACCAGATCGAGCATCTCAGAGTACGGCTCTGACTGGGCAAACATAAATCGCCGATATTGAGCTTTGGAAAACGGCCTTTTCTTGTAGAAGATGACCCAGTCTAAATATTCTTCTAGAGTCAGTTTTCCTATCTCATAAGTATCGAAAACCAAACGGTGACGGGCCTCTACCTCGTCCCAATTCAGCTTGAAGCGCGTTGCTGCCTGTTTGCGGGAATGATGATCCCATCCATTTGTGAGCACAACTCCACCGATATCCAAAAACAGATGGGTGATCATGTTGTTGCCTTGCTCTTCAAAGCTTCATCGACCATAGTTTGCGCTTCTTTCAGGATGCGGCCCAAGTGTTCTGTTCCTAAAAAGCTCTCTCCATATATCTTGTAGATATCTTCTGTCCCTGATGGTCGGGCTGCGAACCATCCATTTTCAGCAACCACTTTCAATCCTCCAATGGGAGCCCCATTTCCGGGTGCTTTTGTCAAAATCGTGCGGATCTCTTCGCCGGCTAATTCCTTAGAATGGATATTTTCCGGAGATAGGTTTTTTAATATCGCTTTCTCTGCCGGTGTTGCAGGCGCTTCCACGCGGTCATAGGCAGGATTGCCAAACTCACCGGTTAACTCTTTGTAGACCTCTCCAGGGTCTTTACCGAGCTTTGCGGTCATTTCCGCAGCAAGCAATGCTAAAATGATTCCATCTTTGTCTGTGGTCCACACGGTACCGTCGAACCGAGAAAATGAGGCGCCGGCACTCTCTTCCCCGGTAAAACTCAGCGAACTGTCCAAAAGACCGTCCACAAACCACTTGAAGCCTACTGGGACTTCGTAAAGCTTTCTCCCTAATTTTGCCGCGACTCTGTCCATCATCTGACTGCTCACGACCGTTTTGCCTACAGCCGAGCCCTTAGGCCATTGTGGGCGGTGCTGGAAAAGATAAAAGATGGCGGCAGAAAGATAGTGATTCGGCGGCAGCAAGCCTGAACTTTTGGTGACGATGCCGTGCCGGTCGTAATCGGTATCGCACGCAAACGCGATGTCGAACGTCTCCTTCATGCCGATCAAGCCTTGCATAGCATAGGGTGAGGAGGGATCCATCCGGATCTTTCCATCCCAATCAAGAGTCATAAAGCTAAAAGTAGGATCTACTGTTTCATTGACCACGGTGAGATTGATTCCATACAGTTCTGCGATCGCTTTCCAGTAGTGCACGCCGGCGCCGCCGAGCGGATCCACGCCGATATGGATCTTTGAATCGCGAATGATCTTCATGTCGATCACGTTGGCAAGGTCGCTGATGTATTTGGTAAGGTAGTTGTGTCTGCGTGTGGTGGGGGCGTGGAGGGCGTTTTCGATAGGGATCCTTTTTATGCCGGTCAGATTGTTTCTGAGAAATTCATTGGCTTTGTCTTGAATCCAGTTGGTGATGGCAGTTTCTGCCGGACCGCCATGTGGAGGATTGTATTTAAAGCCGCCTTCGGAGGGCGGATTATGCGAAGGAGTCACCACGATGCCATCGCCCAATTGAGTCTTACGTCCATGGTTGTAGGTAAGAATGGCGTGGGAGATCACAGGGGTGGGTGTGTATTCAGCGCCTTCAGCCAGGATGACGATCACCTCATTAGCTGCAAGAACTTCCAGTGCACTTTTTAGTGCGGGCCTGGAAAGGGCGTGCGTGTCCATTCCAAGAAATAACGGTCCATCGATCTTGTGCGCTTTCCGGTACAGGCAGATCGCTTGGGTAATGGCAAGGATGTGATTTTCATTGAAACTCTTGTCTAGAGAAGATCCACGATGTCCCGAGGTGCCAAATTCGACCCTCTGCGCCGGTATGGAGGGATCCGGGACTCCGTCATAATAGGCTTTGATCAAATTAGGAACATCGACCAACATTTCGGGAGTTGGTCGTTTTCCTGCTAGGGGGCTTATTTTCATGGCTTACCTTTGCCATAAAATTTGATTCGATTCAAGCGGAATCGCGATCTCTTGAGAATGAGGAATGATGCGCGGAGTGAAGCTAGATGCCGGATAAGTGGATGGAACCTCAGCTCGGTAGATATCTCCCTTCGAAGAATTCATTTCTTGAGTAAACTCTTCCGAAAAAAGCTCCACCTTTACGTCCTGACGATCTAAGTTGCCTAGAAAAACTTGCACCTCGAAGAGATGTCGATCTTTATCAGTTTCGATTTTTACTTCACCAAATCTCAAAGAGCTCCAATTCTGCTCAAGAGAACGCTGCCACTCAACAATTTGTCTGGCGCGCTCGCCATGATTTTCAGACCGTTTGAGATAGCCTTCCGCAGCGGGAAGATAGTATTTCTCTGTATATTCGCGCACGGTGCGGTTGGAAGAAAAATGGGGCGTCAAGCGCGCCATGCTTTCTCGAATCTTTTTAATCCAGGCAACGGGAATTTTTTTCTCATCACGCATGTAAAATTCTGGAATCACTTCCCTTTCCAACAGATCGTAGAGAGTGTTTGCTTCCGCGTTATCCCAATTTGGATTATAGCCATGTTCCTTGCCATCCCCTAATGCCCAGCCCACTTCAGGAATGTAAGCCTCTGCCCACCACCCATCTAACTCCGAAAGATTCAGTCCGCCATTGACCAGTACTTTCATGCCACTCGTTCCGCATGCCTCCCAAGGCCTTCTGGGCGTATTGATCCACACATCGACTCCCTGAACAAGGTATTCAGTCAAAATCATATCGTAATCGCTAAGAAAGATTACAGAACAGCGCGCTTCAGGCCTAGAAATGAACCTCATCCATCTTCTGATTAATGCATGCCCTTCGCCATCGGCAGGATGTGCTTTGCCGGCAATGATCAGCTGCACAGGGCGATCCTGGCTTTTCAGTATGCTGAGAAGGCGATTCTCATCGGTAAGGAGCAGATCAGGCCTTTTATAAGAAGCGAAGCGCCGTGCAAAACCTAAAGTCAAAGCATCGGGATTTAGAAACTGTTTTGCCCTTTCAATCTCCTCTTCAGACGCACCTCGAGCTTCTAATTGCCGAGCTAGACGAGCACGCGCAACGTCAATCAAGCGACTTCTTGATTGATTGCGCATCTGCCATATTTTTGTATCAGGCACTGCGCGAATTCTTTTCTCCAACCCATCACATGCTCCTAGCCACGCCCCACTTCCACATGCCCCTTCCCAGAGGGCATCGGACTGCGTCGAATCCCAGCTAGGCATGTGCACTCCATTCGTCACAAATCCCACCGGGATCTCTTCTTGAGGCCAGCGTGGGAACAGATCTTCAAACAGACGCCGACTTACGTCGCCATGTAATTGACTGACACCATTGACGAAGCTGCTGCCCCTAATAGCTAAGTAGGCCATGTTGAAATCTTCATTCGCATGCAACTGACCAAGAGCAAGCAGCTGCTCCAAGGATATGCCTAAGAGAATTTGAGCATACTTTCCCAAATATTTTGCAATGAGATCGGGAGGAAAGCGGTCAAAGCCTGCCGACACTGCAGTGTGGGTGGTGAAAATGTTCCCTTTTCGCGTGGCCGCTAAAGCCACTTCGAAAGGCTGCTTCTCTTTCTGCATGAAGCTAAAAGCTCTTTCCAACACCGCAAAAGCCGCATGCCCTTCATTCATATGACAGATTTCGGGTTGTATGCCAAGCGCCTCCAGAAGTCGCCATCCACCCATTCCAAGCACCAACTCCTGCTTTAAGCGTAGCTCACGATCGCCCCCATACAATTCGCTCGTGATTCCTCGATGAAGAGGAATATTGGCGATGTCATTGCTGTCCAATAGATAAAGCTTTCTTCTGCCCACTTTGACTTCCCAAGTGCGCAGCCAAAGTGACCAACCAGGCAGTTCGATTTTGATTCGAAGCCACTCCCCATTTGGCAAGCGCAAAGGTCTAATAGGTAGCTGTCCAGGATCGTTGTAGGGATAGAATTCCTGCTGCTCACCATTTTCATTGATGACCTGCCGAAAGTAGCCTTGACTGTAGAGCAAGCCGATGGCAATCACCGGCACACCAAGATCACTTGCCGCTTTGAGCTGGTCTCCAGCCACATTTCCAAGGCCGCCAGAGTAAATGGGCAGCGCCTCGCTCAACATGAATTCCATACTGAAATAGGCGATGCATGTGAGAGGTGAATTGGAGTGATTTTCCTGAAACCAAGTCGGTGCACTGAGTGCATCATGTCTAGCCTTCAAGAGAGCATGGGTAAGACCACTGAATTTTTGATCGGCCAGAAGGGTTGTGAGTTTTTCTCGGGATGCACTTTGCAAAACGGCCCAAGGATTATGCGTCAGCTCCCACAATTCCGGCTCAAGCTGTTGCCAAATGTCATCGGTGTTATGATTCCAGGAAGAGGAGAGCAAGTTCATGGCAAGATCCTCTAAAGAATCATATCCTTTTATGTGTGCCCTCGGATGTAGTTCATGTATGTTCATGTTTTTTTTCGCTCACCACCAGGATGAATGGTGGTGAGTCTTTTATCCTCTGACGCAAGAAAATTCGGCCTTTTAAGGCCGAAATGAATTGCGACTAATTCGGCGTTTTTGCTATTCTTGCTCGTGCTGTAGGATGATACAGCCTGAGTACAAGATACTCTAAATTCTCTCGTTACGACGGTCGTAACTATAAGCTCTGGGTCCCTCATATGGTGCAAACCATTAAAGGGAGAAGCCCTCTGCTTTAGCTGAGGGAGTCATCACTAGTCTATCTTCTATGTTCTCTACCAGAAGCGCCAACCTTTTCTCTAGACAAATCTAGAGAATCAATAAAGGCATGAAATTCTTCCTCTGCTTCTGCCTTATCCAGATCAAGTCTCTGTTGTAATTGGGCAATTAGTTTGTCACTATTTCCCTTAATACGTTGAATATCATCTTCTGTTAAATCATGCCATTTTTGCTTTAATTTTCCCTTAAGCTGTTCCCAATGGATGCGCAGCTCTTCTGCGTAGAAGGCAAACTCAATTTCCCTAATTTGCCGTTCGATTTGCTCTCTATTTGTGCCATATAGCGTTTCCAGCTTCCCTATAAGTTGATCCTTTTTCCCGTCGATTTTCATAAGATCGTTTTCAGTCAATTTTCCGAATTTTTCTTTTAATTTACCTTTAATCTGATTCCAATGCCCTTGAAATTGCTGTTTATTCATAAAAACCCTCCTGGTTAAAAAATTAATCTTACTCACTAATAGCATCTATTAATTCACAAATAACATTATTGTTTATTTATTTATATATTTAAAATAAATTAAAGATACATGTTCAGGGGGGTGAAGAAATAAAACATTGGAAATGAATGACTTAAAAACTCCTCAGCTAGCTCAGCTATATTCTCGATTGAGATAATATTGTTTGGACATATACTAGTGAGTGGGCTGCAACGTGATGTGCTTCGTTAGCTGCTCCTCGTTCTCCCTCTGAGAGACCACTCTTCATTTTATATTAATACTAAATTTTAATATAAACTATTTTATTAAAATATACTACCACCAGGAGCAAATAGTAGGCGAAGATACCTCTATCATAAAGAATAAACAGGCACAGCTTGTACTTGTTTAGTAAGAGGTAATAAGGTTTCACATAAACAGATGAATGCACCGTCACCAATAGGCATTTTAAGACTTTCCAATGCGTTAAAATGACGCAGAGAATCCATAGCAGGAAAGCCTGTCTTCTTACATTCGATCGGATAGATCGTATTATCTTGAACGATCAATAAATCCACCTCTCTTTTATCTTTATCTCTATAGTAGTATAGAGGTGCATGTCTGCCATTATGCCAATAACTCTTTAAAATTTCAGTGCAGATAAAGGTCTCTAAAATATTTCCAGACATCGCTCCGGCTTCTAAAGTTTCCGGCGTTGTCCATTCTGTAAGATAGGCGGCTAAACCTGTATCTAAAAAGAGAAGTTTTGGGTTTTTAATTAATCGCTTGGTTATGTTTGTGTGATAAGGCTTTAACAGATAGACAATGCCTGAAGTTTCAAGGATTGATAACCAATGCTTGGCTGTCACTGGACTAATCCCTACATCGCGTGCCATATCAGAAAGATTTAACAATTGAGAAGTTCTGGCTGCTGCTGCCTGCAAGAATTTTAAAAAGGTCCCTTCATCACCAACTTTTGCTAAATCGCGCACATCTCTCTGGAGATAGGTTTGCACATAAGAGCTATAAAATAGATCACGATCAATCATTGGATTTAAATCAAGAGCCGGAAATGATCCCTGCCAGATTATGTTATATAGTTCTTTAAGCGAAAGAGGTTTTGAGGTTTCAAGACGCTTTTCGAGCAGAGAAAAAATAGGCAAGAATGGTTCATCACTGTCTGCACAATTTTGCCTTTCTTTTAAAGATAAACCGAGTAAGTGAACTATTCCCACTCTTCCCGCCAATGACTCTGAAACCCCCTTCATTAATTGAAACTGCTGAGATCCTGTTAACCAGAAGTCCCCCATTTTTTTGTGTTTATCTACATAAAGTTTGATAAAGGGAAGCAACTGAGGAGCATACTGGATTTCATCAATTAAGATTGGGGGTTTAAAACGTTGCAGAAATAGAGACGGTTCTTCTCGAGCTAACAGCGCGGTCCTCGGATCATCTAGAGAAACATAACCACGATCCTCACTACTCAAGTGCTGTAAAATTGTTGTTTTACCCACCTGCCTAGGACCTGTGACCAAAAGCACAGGAAATTGCTTAGTAGCTTTTTTTATGAATGATTCAAGAGTGCGTTGATGATACATAAAACCCGACTAATTTAAAGTCCGACTTTAAATTGGACGAAAACGATTTAATTTTCAAGCTTTTTCCAACCTGTTTGCAAAATCATCCAAAGTTCGCGTTATTTAGCTTGACCATAAATAAGATCTTTGGCATTTTGTTTTTCAAAAAAAGCTTATGGAGGAAATAAGATGGCAACAACATTCAAATCTCATCCAAAGGCAAAGATTGTACTTCTTCTACATCAGGTAAACGATAAGATGCTGATTTCGTAGAGCCATCACGAATTATTAGTCCGGAATCTATTAGTGTCTTTACTAATTTGCTGAGAAAACTTCTACCAATTCCTAATGTTTTCGCAAGATCACTCCCACTTGCGCATGGTTGTTGGGCTAAAATATGAAGAATGCGTTCCTGTTTAGTGTTGAGCGAGACTTTAGTAGCAGTTGGGCTAGCTCCAAGTGCTTGAATGCGAACTTTAGTCTTTTGCAATGTTTCGACAACTCCCTCGGCAACATATGCGATCCAACAAGAAAGATCATCTCCATTGTCTCTAGCATCTTGAATTTCACGATAATAACGACTTCGGTCAATTTCAAAGAATTCATCCAGAGCAAAAATATGCTGACTGTCAAAGCTACGATTGAACAAAATCCAAGACTCAAGGAGTCTGGACGCCCTGCCGTTGCCGTCGGCAAAAGGGTGAATCGACACGAGTCTATGATGGGCGATAGCAGCAGCTACAATAGCGTGTTCTTTTTGAGAGTCTGAGTTAATCCAATTAAGCAAAGCTTTTGTAAGCATAGGTGCAACCTTCGGCGGTGGGGGCTGGTAGATTATCTTGCCATTGCCAAAAATTGCATTAGGACGAGTTTTATATGTACCTATCTCGCTAGGTTGTAAAACACCTTTCGTCAAGACTTTATGTAAATGTAAAAGCTGGCGTTCTGTAATGCGTGCAGATAATTTGCTCCATATTAATCGTAGAGCAGCAAAGTAGTTTAATACTTCTTGCCGCGATTGATTCGATGCAACTATTTCCTCGCCAGCAGCTAGGGCTGCTACTTCTTGCAGAGTTAATGGATTACCTTCAATAGCAGTTGAAAAGTGTGCCTGCCGAATCAACGAATCTCTTTGGCATCTAGCAATCCATGACACATCTATGGTCTGTTGATTAATCCAAGACATTAAGGCCGTCGCATGCGTCAAATGACGAATGAGCAATGCGTTACGTTCAAATTTTGGGTGATATTCGATTATTTTCATAGGCAGCATTCTACAGAACAGCACGACAATAGTCAATGAATTGTTTCCTAATTGTTTCCTTATTTGTTTCCACAAAGATGAGTTTTTTAGTGATCTTGCTGACACGCATGGCAAAAATATAACATGGGTTCTTTTCTACCCCACAAACTTCAACATTGGTTAACGCAGGATTAATCCTTCCTTAGGCGTTTCTTTGCCATAGCACTTGCTTTAATGCGAACGCTTCTAACTGTACTTCGTCTGTGACGTCTTGCTAACGGTTTTTTTGGCTTTTCTTTCTCTTCAATTTCTTTACCAATTTCATACAAGACATCTGGGCAAAAATCTACTTCATTTGGCCAGCATATTGTCGTATCATCCACAGAAAATCTTTTGACGTATTCGAGATCCAACAGTGGAAGGAAAAGGTTTTTTGCATCTTTCAAAAACGTCTTAAAGTCAACAATCTTAGTAACACCGTCACTAAACAACAATTTTATTTTGTAGTCTTTAACGTATTCTGCTTTTTTGACTTTCATAGCTACACCAACGGTTTGATTTTATTGAATTTCTTTTCTCTTAAAAGCTCCCAGTTTTTCTTATATAATATACGTTAATTTTACAACATGCAATTATGCGAAAGGAGAAGCTTTTTTGCTAGCACTTTATTCCGACGGGAGGGATTCTTTATCAAGCCTTTAGGCAGCATTCTACAGAACAGCACGACGATAGTCGTACATGTTGAGAGGGACTGAAGAAATAAAACTTTGGAAATGAATGACTTAAAAACCCTCTGTGATCTCTGTGAGCTCTGTGTTTTAACTATGCCTATCGGAGGTAAAAACCACAGAGCTCACAGAGATCACAGAGGATGTGATTGTCACATTGTTGTAATTATATTTCCTCCCAGTGAACATGTACCGATAGTCGATGAATTGTTTCCTAATTGTTTCCTTATTTGTTTCCACAAAAAAGAATTTTTCATGAAACGACACAGGAAGATCCTTTGTTCGCTTGTCCTTCTCTTTCCGATCTTTTGCGAGCGGTTCTTTCATTCACCAACACTAGAACTTTGTGAACCACACGTTGATATTCCTCTGAAAAAGCTCTAAGACTTTCATTATAAGAACGATAAATAAATGTCACACCGCTCACGCCAACGAATTCTGCTATTGCAGGCGGCTCATTAAATAGCAGGGTGGGCTTTTTTCTTTTTTCCGTAATAATAAATAGTTTAGAAGTAATGCAATTCAGGTCAGAAGTTCGCCCTACCCTGCATTCTTTGATGGTTAATCGAAGATGGGGTGATCGATCACTTTCTTGTTCATATACACCTATCAATGATCTTTCAAAAAAATTATCATTCGGGTGGTAGAACAACTCTTGAGTCGCAAAAAATAAAATCCTCTTCATGAGCTTGCAAAAGGTCAAGCGATAATTTCTGTACTTTGGATCATTAGCCAGATCTCTGAAAACGCGATTCACACCCATTACATTAACATGATCATCAACCTGCAGACATGACATGATTATATGTAATAAAGGCAAAGACAACTTTTGTATTGAGCACGGCGATGAAGAAAGGGGTTTCAAAGGAGCTACTGAATTCAAGTGCATTTTATCCTCAGGTTAACTTAACGGCAATTTGCTTCGGCCAAAAAGCACAATATCAAAATCTGGCACTTTTTGACTCGACTCAACTGACGTTTTTAGGATTATATTCTCCACGGCGAGCAGCCTGATTACACTTGGCGCGATGATAAAGTGCATCCTGTGCTGCCTTAATGTTTGCCTCCTTGCCTTGCCAAATCTCCAAAGCGGGTTGTTGGATGGCGCGGGCAAATGAAAAAGACAATGCCCAAGGTAGATGCGACTTGAATCTAACGTTCATGGCATTCAAACGCGCTGAAGCTTGTTCACTGGATTGACCTCCCGACAAAAACACAATTCCCGGGACAGCGGCCGGGACGGTTCTCAGGAGGCAGTTCACGGTAGCATCAGCTATCTCATCTACCGTTTCTTGTTTAGGACAGGTCAATCCCGGAAGCACCATGTTGGGCTTCAAAAGCATGCCTTCGAGCATGACGCGTTGTGTATAAAGCTGGTTGAAGAGTGTTCTCAAAACATCTTCTGTAACCTCGCCGCACCTCTCTAAGGTATGTTCTCCATCCATGAGCACTTCCGGCTCGACAATCGGTACCAATCCGGCTTCCTGGCATAGTGCAGCATAGAGAGCCAACGCCTGCGCATTTGCCTCGATGCATCCGCGGCTAGGAATTCCATTGCCTATCGTGATCACCGCGCGCCACTTTGCAAAGCGGGCTCCCATTTGAGAATACTCCTTAAGGCGTTCGCGCAATCCATCAAGACCTTCTGTGATTTTTTCTCCGGGATGACCGGCCAAATCCTTTGTACCGGCGTCAACTTTGATGCCCGGAATGATCCCTGCGTCGGTAATGACTTTTAGAAAAGGAGTGCCATTTTTCGTAGACTGCCGGATGGTCTCATCATAAAGGATGGCGCCGCTGATACACTCTCCTAGGCCGGGTGTAGTGACAATCAACTCCCGGTAGGCACGCCGCATTTCCACGGTCTGGGGAATTCCTAACTTGGCAAATCGTTTGTTACAAGTCGGATTACTTTCATCCATTGCCAGCAAGCCTTTGTCAGAGGCAATTAGTGCCGCGGCAATCTTAATAAGTTCTTGTGCTATCGCTTCATTTTTTACGGTCATATCAGACTCCTTTCTGCATTTTTTTGTAAAACCACTGCTTCACCACTTCCACCATTAGTATTACATGATTATCATGCCTGACAAGATAAATATTAATGGATTTCAGGTATTTTTATCTTGCCACCGAAGGTGATCCTGCCAATCCTGTTCCTTAAGTGAAAAACAGGATCAGGAGGATCGCCTTCGGCGACAGGATAGAAATGTAACTCTAATACTCTAAATAACCCATTTAACGTGCAGGTGGGCCTTGTTCACCTTGTACAGTGAAAACTTTCGGTCACTAGTTCTCCTGCATAAAATCATCGTCATAAACAACATCTATATTATTACCTCGATGCAAGCACTTTTGCATAAGATTTAACGGTAGGCGCTAAGTCGCAAAGGGGCAGAGACAACCCTCATTGCGAGTGTTTATGGCTCAAAAGATTGAGTCAATTTGCCGCCTTCAACTGCCGTTTTTAGGATAATTAAAAATCCTCACCTTTTGGATTTCGATTTTGCCAGCAAAACTTTTTTACGTTTTGCAGACCCTTTTGGTTTGGATTTGGTTGCTTTCTTTTCAGATTTTTTTAGTGGTTTATTAGCCTTTTTTATCGGCTTAACCAATTTCGTTGTCGGCTTAGCTTTTTTGGAAATAGCTTTTTGCTTTTGTGATTTGACTGTAGCTGTAGTTTTTCCTTTTATTCTCTCTTTCTTTGTCGGTACTGTTTTTGGTTTATTTTTAACTCGTGCCTTTTCCAAACTCTTTTCATAGCTCGTAGGTTGTATGAGATTCTCTAATTCATGAAGTTCATGTTTGATTTTACCTAATAGCTTAGATTCATATTCATATGACCTAACTGATTGCAAAGTATTACACACATCTTTCATTTCAGTAATACAATGTTGATTTGTTTTGAGCTTATTCGTGTTGAATGAGTGTGGATCTTCATTCAAAGAATTTTGCATGAGATCTAAATCATCCATAAGTATTTCAAGATTTCTCTCAATAACAACCTTTACATTTTTACTGAAATCGTCCGTTAATTTAGGATACAAGCCTTCAAGAAACTGGGCGACTTTCTTGAGCTTTTGATATATCTGTTCCTGCAAGCTCCACACTTTTTCCTTATAAAGCGCATGACTTCTTAATGGCTTTGATGTCGGGAGTAAATAGTTTTTATACTGTTTTGTCGGCTGATAGGCTCCTATTCTACTCATAATTACCTCTTGTTTTTGTGAGTTGTTTCGCAAACAGCTTGTCATTCTTATTTTTTCAAATTAAATCTTATACAGGAACATGTCAAGTGTTTCTAGGTTCAGAAAATTTATATTGACTTTTTGAACAGGCTAAACTAGGGTCGGAAAAACACAAAAATCTTTTTAAGGGGTGTATTAAATGTATAGCTCAAAGTGGTTCAGAATAGTTCTAGGAGTCATTTTCATCTTAATGGCATTTGCCGGAATTGATTTCTCTTATGCTGCAGAAACAAAGGCCAATATTGCCACTCAATTTGGCAAATTGCCTTTGTATTTTGAACACAATGTCGGCCAGACCGATGCAAGCGTGAGGTATTTGACGCGAGGCCCCGGTTACACATTGTTCTTTACTCCTGATGAAATCGTTCTGTCCTTGCAAAATCAAGCTTCATTAAGAATGCAGTTTGTGGGTGCAAATAAAGAGCCCACACTTATTGGTCTGGAAGAACAGGCTTGCAAAAGCAACTACTTCATCGGAAAAGACCCGCAAAAATGGCACACCAACATCTCTAACTACGCAAAAGTTGCTTATCAAAATTTGTATCCGGGTATCGATGCAGTATTTTATGGAAATCCACAACATTTGGAATATGACCTCTGTGTAGCGCCAGGAGGCTGTCCGAATGATGTGCGTTTACGCATCGAGAATGCCAAACACCTTTCCATTGATGCTGAGGGCGATCTTCGAATTTTGACAAAGGCGGAACATGAAGTGCGCATGCAAAAACCTTTCGTCTATCAAATCATCGCTGGAGAAAAAGTTTCCATCGAAAGCAGCTTTCTCTTGCTGGCTCAGAACGAAATCGGGTTTTCTTTGGGTAAATACGACAAAGACAAGTTATTAGTGATCGACCCTATTGTAGCTGCTTTGAGCTACTCTACTTATTTAGGCGGTGCTAACAATGATGAAAGCTGTGGCATCGCTGTAGATAGCAACGGCAGCGCTTATGTGACAGGACTCACTAACTCCTTTAACATCGAGTCAGATTTTGGATTCATAGGTTTTCCTCTTATGAACCCAGCACAATCGGCTTTTGGCGGTGGAAATAGTGATGCATTTGTAACTAAATTTGACCCAACTGGCACAACACTTATCTACTCGACTTATTGGGGAGGTAGTAATGCCGATGAGGCACATGCCATTGCTGTGGATAGCAGCGGCAATGCCTATATTACAGGATTGACTTTCTCTTCAAATTTCCCAACAACCGTAGGTGCTTTCCAGACAACCTTAAAAGGGCTTGAGGATGCCTTTGTAGCCAAGTTTGATTCGACAGGTGCAATTGTCTATTCAACTTATTTGGGCGGTGAGGGAAGCGATCATGGGAATGGTATTGCAGTTGATGTTAGCGGCAATGCCTATGTGACAGGAGCCACCGACTCTATGTTTTTTCCTAGAACCAGTGGTGCCTTTCAGGAGAACTTGGGATCAGGAGCTACAAGTAATGCCTTTATAACCAAGTTTAATTCGACAGGCACCACTATTATCTACTCAACTTATTTGGGCGGCTCAGGATCAGATGAAGGGAATGGCATTGCATTAGATTTAACTAATGCCTATGTGACTGGACAGACTTCTTCCACAGATTTCCCTACTTTGAATCCCTTTCAGGCCAGCTTGTCAGGACCTACTGACGCCTTTATAACTCAATTGAACAATATAGGCACAGCCCTGGTCTATTCGACCTATTTGGGGGGGTCCAATGAAGATAATGGAATTGGTATTGCTGTTGATAGTAGCGGCAGAGCTTATGTCACAGGCGATACCGCCTCTACAAATTTCCCTACTCTTAATCCATTACAAGCGACTTTTGGTGGTGGTACCCATGATGCCTTTATAACCAAATTTAGCCCTGCAGGCACATCTCTTAACTATTCAACCTATTTAGGCGGTTCCAATGAGGATAGTGGAGCAGGTATCGCGATAGATACTATCGGTAACGCCTATGTAGTAGGGAAAACGGCCTCTACAAATTTTCCTATTGTGCATGCTTTTCAATCGACTTATGGAGGGGGATCCTTTGATGCCTTTGTAACAAAGATTAACTCAACAGGCTCAGAATTTATTTCTTCGAGTTATTTGGGGGGTTCCAGTGAAGATGATGGGTTTGGCATTGCAGTTGATAGTAGTAGTGGCAATGCTTATGTCACAGGTGATACCGCCTCTACAAATTTTCCTACTTTGAATCCCTTCCAAGCTACTTATTCTGGCGGCACGCATGATGCTTTTGTCACGAAGATCGTAGAGGCCACGTTGCCTGTTCCTCCTGTAATTTTACCCCCCGCAAAATTTATTGGAATCATTACGAAAAGTAGATTTCTCAATGCGACAGAGTGCACGTTAATAGCGAGATGGAAAGCAAGTCCATCGGCAGATGTCACTTTCTATCGGATTTTTAAAGATGGAAAAGTGGTGGCAACAATCCCTGCAACATCTCCATTAGTTTTTAGAAAGATATGTCTTGAGCATTGTTCGGCAAGTGGATTTGAAATTGCGGCTGTTAGTTCGACAGGTTTAGAGAGCGCCCACGTCGTCCTTGAGATCCAACCAGAAAAGCAAAGCAAATAAAAGGAGATCATATGGTTTGTTCAAGAAGATTGCTATCGAGAAGTTTAGGCATAATTTCGATCATTGTGGCAATGGCTGTTGATTTCTCTTATGCTGCAGAAACAAAGGCCAATATTGCCGCTCAATTTGGCAAATTGCCTTTGTATTTTGAACACAATGTCGGCCAGACCGATGCAAGCGTGAGGTATTTGACGCGAGGCCCCGGCTACACATTGTTCTTTACTCCTGATGAAATCGTTCTGTTCTTGCAAAATCAAGCTTCATTAAGAATGCAGTTTGTGGGTGCAAATAAAGAGCCCACACTTATCGGGCAGGAAGAGCAGGTTTGCAAAAGCAACTACTTCATCGGAAATGACCCGCAAAAATGGCACACCAACATTTCTAATTACGCGAAAGTTGCTTATAAAAATGTATATCCGGGTATCGATGCTGTATTTTATGGAAATCCACAACATTTGGAATATGACCTCTGTGTAGCGCCAGGAGGCTGTCCGAATGATGTGCGTTTACGCATCGAGAATACCAAACACCTTTCCATTGATGCTGAGGGCGATCTTCGAATTTTGACAAAGGCGGAACATGAAGTGCGCATGCAAAAACCTATCGTCTATCAAATCATCAATGGAGAGAAGGTTTCCATTGAAAGCAGCTTTCTCTTGCTGGCACAGAACGAAATCGGGTTTTCTTTGGGTAAATACGACACGAACAAAACAGTAGTGATCGATCCGGTCATCATCTATTCGACATATTTGGGCGGTTCTGCTGAGGATATTGGGTATGGTATAGCTGTGGATAACAGCGGTAGCGCTTATGTCGTAGGGTCCACTAGCTCAACAAATTTTCCTTTACATAGTCCTGTACAAGGGACTTATGGTGGACGCAGAGATGCCTTTCTGACTAAGTTTAATCCGACAGGCACAGCCCTTGTCTATTCGACCTATTTAGGCGGTTCTGGAAGTGATGACGGGTTTGGAATTGCCGTGGATAACAGTGGCAACGCTTATGTAGCAGGAATTACTTTCTCTGTGGATTTTCCTATCACGGCAGGGTCCTTTCAGACCACTTTGTCAGGAACTTCTGATGCCTTTGTAACAAAGTTGACACCTTCAGGTACATCTCTTCTCTATTCTACCTATTTGGGAGGAACCTCGGACGATATAGGACATGGCATTGCTGTAGACAGCAGCGGCAGCGCTTATGTCACAGGTGGAACGAGCTCTACAGATTTTCCTACCATGAATCCCCTGCAACCTGTTTTAGGTGGCAATCTCGATGCCTTTGTAACTAAGTTTAATTCTTCAGGATCAGCTCTTGTCTATTCTACCTATTTGGGCGGTTCAGCTTTTGACGAAGGAAACAGCATTGCAATTGATACCAGCGGCAGCGCTTATGTCACAGGTGTAACGAGCTCTACAGATTTTCCTACCATGAATCCCCTGCAACCTGCTTCAGGTGGCAGTGATGATGCTTTTGTAACTAAGTATAACCCTACAGGCTCAGCCTATGTCTATTCGACTTATTTGGGCGGATCTGATATTGATGTTGGATTAGGCATAGCAGTTGATGGCAGCGGCAGTGCGTATGTGACAGGCCAAACTCTCTCTACGGATTTCCCTACCAGGAATCCCCTGCAACCTGCTTTAGGTGGCAATGATGATGCTTTTGTAACTAAGTATAACCCTGCAGGCTCAGCCTATGTCTATTCGACTTATTTAGGCGGTTCAGATTTTGACGAAGGAAACAGCATTGCAATTGATACCAGCGGCAGCGCTTATGTCACAGGCCAAACTATATCCACGAATTTTCCTACCCAGAATCCCTTGCAACCTACTTTAGGTGGCAGTGATGATGCTTTTGTAACTAAGTATAACCCTACAGGCTCAGCCTATGTCTATTCGACTTATTTGGGCGGATCTGATGCTGATGTTGGATTAGGCATTGCTGTGGATAGCAGCGGCAGCGCCTATATAACAGGACAGACTTCTTCTACAAATTTCCCAACCAAAAACCCGTTGCAACCGACGAATCATGGGCTTGGTGATGCCTTCGTTACCAAGATAGCATTAGCCATTCCTCCTCCTGTCGTTCTACCCCCCTCAAAATTTATTGGAATCATTAAGAAAAGTAGATTTCTCAATGCGACAGAATGCACGTTAATAGCGAGATGGAAAGCCAGTCCGTCGTCAAATGTAGCTTTCTATCGGATTTTTAAAGATGGAAAAGTGGTGGCAACAATCCCTGCCACTTCTCCATTAGTTTTTAGAAAGATATGTCTTGAGCATTGTTCAGCAAGTGGATTTGAAATTGCGGCTGTGAATTCAACAGGTTTAGAGAGCGTTCACATCGCTCTCGAGATCAAACCAGAAAAGCAAAGCAAATAAAAGGAGATCATGTGTTTCGTTCAAAAAGACTGCTATCGAAAAGTGTAGGCATAATTTCGATCATCATGGCAATGGCCATTGATTTCTCTTATTCTGCACCTCCTGCAGCGACGAAAGAAAGCATCTCAGCTCAATTTGCCAAGTTGCCCTTGTATTTTGAGCGCAATGTTGGCCAAACAGATGCGAGAGTGAAATATTTAACGCGGGGACCTGGCTACATCTTGTACTTTACTCCCACCGAAATTGTCCTATCCTTGCGAAGTCAAGCATCATTACGAATGCAGTTTGTAGGTGCAAATAAAGAGCCCACACTTATCGGGCAGGAAGAACAGGCTTGCAAAAGCAACTACTTCATCGGAAATGACCCGCAAAAATGGCACACCAACATCTCTAACTACGCAAAAGTTGCTTATCAAAATGTATATCCGGGTATCGATGCTGTATTTTATGGAAATCCACAACATTTGGAATATGACCTCTGTGTGGCCCCAGGAGGCTGTCCAAAGGACGTACGTTTACGCATCGAGAATGCCAAACACCTTTCCATTGATTCAGAGGGCGATCTTCGAATCTTGACAGCCGCAGAACAAGAAGTGCGCATGCAAAAACCTTTTGTGTATCAAATTGTAGATGGAGAAAAAGTTTCCATCGAAAGCGGCTTTCTCTTGCTGGCACAGAATGAAATCGGCTTCTCTGTGGGTAAATACGATACAGATAAATTACTAGTGATCGATCCTGTCATCATCTATTCGACATATTTGGGCGGTTCAAATAATGACATTGGGAATGGTATAGCTGTGGATAACAGCGGCAACGCTTATGTGATAGGATCTACATCCTCTACAAACTTTCCTACCAAGAATCCCCTCCAGGGAAGTTTGGCAGGGTTTCAAAATGCCTTTGTAACCAAGTTTAATCCGGCAGGTTCAGCGCTTGTCTATTCCACCTATTTAGGTGGTTCTGGCAATGACAATGGGGAGGGCATTGCTGTTGATAGCAGCGGCAACGCTTATGTGACAGGATCTACAGCCTCTACAAACTTTCCTACCCAAAACCCCATCCAGGGAAGTTTGACAGGGCAGCGAAACGCCTTTGTAACCAAGTTTAACCCTGCAGGCTCGGCACTTGTCTATTCGACCTATTTAGGTGGTTCTGGCAATGACGGTGGGGACGGCATTGCTCTGGATAGCAACGGCAGTGCTTATGTGACAGGAACGACAACCTCTACTGACTTCCCTGCTATGAATGCCTTCCAACCAACATATGGTGGTGGCTCAAGCGATGCCTTTGTCACCAAGTTTAATCCAGGCGGTTCAGCACTTGTGTATTCGAGCTATTTAGGTGGTTCAACCTTTGACAGTGGGTCTGGCATTGCTGTGGATAGCAGCGGCAGTGCTTATGTGACAGGATTAACAGATTCTACAAACTTTCCTACCCAAAATCCCTTCCAGGGAAGCTTGGGAGGAATAGGCGCTGTAAATGCCTTTGTAACCAAGTTTACTCCTGCAGGTTCAACGCTTGACTATTCCACCTATTTGGGTGGTTCCAGTTCTGCTGATGGTGGGAACGGCATTGCTGTGGATAGCAGCGGCAGTGCTTATGTGACAGGATTTACGGGCTCGTCAAATTTTCCTACCAAGAATGCCTTCCAATCAACATTCGGTGGTGGCATTGAGGATGCCTTTGTAACCCAGTTTAACCCTTCAGGCTCAGCACTTGTCTATTCGACCTATTTAGGCGGTTCAAACAATGACATTGGGAAAGGCATTGCTGTGGATAGCAGCGGCAACGCTTATGTGATAGGATATACACGATCTACAAACTTTCCTACCAAGAATGCCTTCCAACCAGCATTCGGTGGTGGCCTTGAGGATGCCTTTGTAACCCAGTTTAATCCGGCAGGCTCCGCTCTTGTGTATTCAAGCTATTTAGGCGGTTCTGACGTTGACCAAGGGCATGGCATTGCTGTGGATAGCAGCGGCAGTGCTTATGTGACAGGACAGACTTCTTCTACAGATTTCCCAACCAAAAACCCGTTTCAGCCGACGAATGCTGGTAATGGCGATGCCTTTGTTACCAAGATAGCATTAACCGTTCCTCCCCCTCCTGTCGTTCTACCCCCCTCAAAATTTATTGGAATCATTAAGAAAAGTAGATTTCTCAATGCGACAGAGTGTACGTTAATAGCGAGATGGAAAGCCAGTCCGTCGTCAAATGTAGCTTTCTATCAGATCTTTCAAAATGGCAAAGTTGTTGCGACCATTCCTGCCACTTCTCCATTGGTTTTTAGAAAGCTATGTCTTGAGCATTGTTCAGCAAGTGGATTTGAAATTGCGGCTGTGAGTTCAACAGGTTTAGAGAGCGTTCACATCGCTCTCGAGATCAAACCAGAAAAACAAAGTAAATAAAAGGAGATCATATGTTTTGTTCAAGAAGAGTGCTATCGAGAAGTTTAGGCATAATTTCGATCATTGTGGCAATGGCTGTTGATTTCTCTTATGCTGCAGAAACAAAGGCCAATATTGCTGCTCAATTTGCCAAATTGCCCTTGTATTTTGAACGCAATGTTGGCCAAACCGATGCAAGCGTGAAATACTTAACGCGGGGACCTGGCTACACTTTGTTCTTCACTCCTGATGAAATCGTTCTGTCCTTGCAAAATCAAGCTTCATTAAGAATGCAGTTTGTGGGTGCAAATAAAGAGCCCACACTTATTGGTCTGGAAGAACAGGCTTGCAAAAGCAACTACTTCATTGGAAATGACCCGCAAAAATGGCACACTAACATCTCTAATTACGCAAAAGTTGCTTATCAAAATTTGTACCCGGGTATCGATGCTGTATTTTATGGAAATCCACAACATTTGGAATATGACCTCTGTGTGGCCCCAGGAGGCTGTCCAAAGGACGTACGTTTACGCATCGAGAATGCCAAACACCTTTCCATTGACGCTGAGGGCCATCTTCGAATTTTGACAGACGCAGAACAAGAAGTGCGCATGCAAAAACCTTTCGTGTATCAAATCATCGCTGGAGAAAAAGTGTCCATTGAGAGCAGCTTTCTCTTGCTAGCACAGAATGAAATCGGCTTCTCTGTAGGCAAGTACGATATAGACAAATCATTAGTGATCGACCCTGTCCTAGCCTATTCAACCTACTTAGGAGGATCTAATTTGGACTCAGGAACTAGCATTGTTGTTGATGGCACCGGCAGCGCTTATGTGACAGGATCTACAAACTCTACAAACTTTCCTACCAAGAATCCTGTGCAACCGACTTTGGGTAGCGACCTCAGCAACGCCTTCGTAACCAAATTTAACTCTACGGGTACCGCACTTATTTACTCCACCTATTTGGGTGGTAATGGCAATGACGGTGGGGACGGCATTGCTCTGGATAGCAGCGGCAGTGCTTATGTGACAGGATCTACAACCTCTACAAACTTTCCTACTATGAATGCCTTCCAGGCCAACTTGGCGGGCCCTGAAAATGCCTTTGTAACCAAGTTTAATCCGGCAGGTTCAGCGCTTGTCTATTCCACTTATTTGGGTGGATCTGTGGGTGATATTGGAAATGGCATTGTTGTGGATAGCAGCGGCAGCGCTTATGTGACAGGAGTGACATTCTCTACAGACTTTCCTACTATGAATCCTTTCCAGGCCAGCTTGGCGGGCACTGAAAATGCCTTTGTAACCAAGTTTAGCCCTGCAGGTTCAACACTTGTCTATTCCACCTATTTAGGTGGGTCCACTTCTGCTACCAGTGGGATCGGCATTGCTGTGGATAGCAGCGGCAGCGCTTATGTGACAGGAGTGACATTCTCTACAGACTTTCCTACTATGAATGCCTTCCAACCGACACTTGGTGGTGGCTCCGATGCCTTTGTAACCAAGTTTAATCCTATAGGTTCAGCGCTTGTCTATTCCACTTATTTGGGTGGATCTCAGGATGATTTTGGAAGTGCCATTGTTGTGGATATCAGTGGCAGCGCTTATGTGACAGGATCAACATCCTCTGCAATCTTTCCTACTAAGAATCCTTTCCAGGCTAGCTTGGCGGGCTCTGAAAATGCCTTTGTAACCAAGTTTAAACCTGCAGGTTCAGCACTTGTCTATTCGACCTATTTAGGTGGGTCCAGTACTGAAGGTGGGAACGGCATTGCTCTGGATAGCAGCGGTAGCGCTTATGTGACAGGATTTACATCCTCCTCAGACTTTCCTCTCAAACATCCATTTCAATCAACTTATGGAGGCTCAAACGATGCCTTTGTCACCAAGTTTAATCCAGCCGGTTCAGCACTTGTGTATTCGAGCTATTTAGGTGGTTCAGAATTTGACGATGGTTTTGGCATTGCTGTGGATAGCAGCGGCAGCGCTTATGTGACAGGACCGACATCCTCTACAAACTTTCCTACCCAAAATCCATTTCAATCAACTTTTGGTGGTGGAAATGGCGATGCTTTTGTAACGAAAATAAGCAGTCCAACACCGCCGCCGCCGCCATCACCACCATTGCCTCCTTCAAAATTTATTGGAGTCATTAAAGAGAGCCGCTTTTTAAATGCAACAGAATGCACGTTAATAGCGAGATGGAAAGCCAGTCCGTCGTCAAATGTCGCTTTCTATCGGATTTTTAAAGATGGAAAAGTGGTGGCGACTATTCCTGCCACTTCTCCATTAGTTTTTAGAAAGGCATGTCTGGATCATTGTTCAGCAAAGGGATTTGAAATTGCGGCTGTGAGTTCAACAGGTTTAGAGAGCGTTCACATCGCTCTCGAGATCAAACCAGAAAAACAAAGTAAATAAACGGAGATCATATGTTTTGTTCAAGAAGAGTGCTATCGAAAAGTGTAGGCATAATTTCGATCATCATGGCTATGGCTGTT